>Ga0157358_1001393_pt1 | contig 10604 bp, 11 predicted proteins | sample AttcapACBM2_FD_111484 | JGI IMG/M metagenome (GOLD analysis project Ga0157358, IMG submission 111484) | Fungus gardens microbial communities from leaf cutter ant in Botucatu, State of São Paulo, Brazil - Atta capiguara ACBM2 | ecosystem: Host-associated > Fungi > Mycelium > Unclassified ...
ATTTTGTCTTGGCCTACTTTGTTGAAAGAAGAGTTCAGACTTGCACTAGCCAACTGCAATAACTCATCTGCTCCTGGCCCTGATAAGTTGTTGTGGAGTCACTTGAAAACTATTTTCAAAGATGATAATTGTCTCAATGTCATTATCAGCATTGCTAATGCTTGTATCAAAGTAGGATATTGGCCCTTGCATTTCAAAAGATCTACTATGGTTGTAATTCCTAAACCTAACAAGAAATTATATGACTCTCCCAAAACCTTTAGGCCTATCATCCTCCTCAATACAGTTGGCAAGCTCATTGAGAAAGTCATTGGAGAACACCTCCAATTCAATATGGCTTCAAACAATTTTATCTATCCTAGTCAACTCAGTGGTCTCAAGTTTAAATTTACAATTGATGTGGGAGTTGCTCTTACCCACATCATTCTAACAGGTTGGGTGAAGAACTTGTCTATGAGTACTCTCGCATTTGACATTGCACAATTCTTCCCATCACTTAACCACTGACTTTTATCCTTTATCATGAAGAAAGCAGGTTTTAACAATCAAATCGTTTCATTCTTTACAAATTACCTTGTGGATAGGAAAACAAACTACTATTGGAACAACTTCATATCTCCTGTCTTCAATGTCAATGTTAGTGTGGGTCAGGGCTCTGTGCTCTCTCCCATTTTATCTGCTTTATATCTTTCGCCTTTTATCTATATTATAAAAAAACGCCTAAAAAATTTAAAAATTCCTATTTCTGTTATCTCTTTTGTTGACAATGGTCTTTTTATCTCTCAAAGAAGATCTTTTGATACTTCAAACAGTTATTTTTACTATAGTTATAATATCCTTACCAATCTTCTCAAAAAATTTGATCTTGTTGTCAAACACTCCAAAACTGAAATTTTTCACTTCAACAAATCCCATGGTACCTTCAACCGTTCTCTGCTCAACTTCTCCCTACTAGGAGGCAATATTCTTTGACCCAACAATACTTGGAAATACCTAGGATTTATATCTGATAGAAAGCTGACATTCTATCAACATGTCAACTTTTACACGAACAAATCAATATCGACTGTCAAATGTATGAAAATCATCGGCAACTCAAATCGTGGCATCAACCCTTCTCAAAAGTGCCTCCTTTATAGGTCATGTATCCTTCCTATCATCTTCTATGGCTTTTAGCTATGGTTCTATAAATGTGCTCCAATGGCTTATCATTTGAAAGTACTAGGAAAGATGCAAAGAAGAGCTATGATATAGATATTAGGGGCCTTCAAAACACCTCCTTCATTTGGTATTAAAGCTATAGTGGGACTAATGGCCATTAATCTTTATCTTCAAAAACTAGAAGGAAGATCTCAGCTATGTACTTGCAAACTACCTCCTAGCCATCTAATCCGGTCACTTATTGATTCACAACTCAACTCCAATTCAGGTCTCAATATAATTACTCTTGATTCTCTCACTAACAGACAACAATCTCTGGTCAAGGGCCACTTGGTGGACTTGGCTAACAGAGTCAATGAATGTTTTCCATCCTTTAATCCTTTGAATTCAGAATTTTCTCCTAGTCTTAGAGTTATTGACAATTTCTCAGATTGCATTTCCTTCAATTTATTCAATAAAGAAAAAGACAATAAATTATGTGCCCAATTACTCAATGAAATGGTCTTAGAGTCCTCCTCATCTTTGTCTGTTACCATCATAGCATCAAGAACAATGTTGCTACATCTATTGCTCATATTCACACTTATGATAAGCTGCTCATTAAAACAATTCATTATGCTATTAATGTTACCAGCATGAAAGCAGAACTATTTGCCATTAGATGTAGTATCAATCAAGCTACGCACATTGATAATATTTCCAAGATCATCATTGTCACTGATTCTATTCACGTAGTCAAAAGAATTTTCGACCCCTCTGTCCATTCCTTCCAAGTTCAGTCAGTTGCTGTTCTGTCTGATCTTTACTATTTCTTCAACTGTTGTGCCAACAACTCTATCAAATTTTGGGAATGCCTGAGCCATCTCAAGTGGCATCTTCATAACAAGGTCGATAAAGAAACTAAAATGTTTATACCATTACCTCTCTACTCATGCAAAAATTCATGGGACTTCAGTAAGAAATATGAAAGCAATAACATTTTGAACATCTGGAAAATGATGTTCCAAGCTTCAAATCTCAAAGGAAATCAATTTTTAGATCTAGTAGATGATGATAACAATATTATCGAACTAACCTATGTTAAAGAGAGATCATAGCTAAAGATGTTTGGTTATTTGAATTCACTTTGTGCATGTGCTACAAGAGCCATTACAAATCATGCTCCTATTGGTGAATTCAGACTTAGGTTCTTCCCTAGGGAAGAATTCAAATGTCTATGCAATCAATATCCCATCGAAACAAGACACTATATTTTACATGATTGTGGCAGATTTAATGGATACTGGAATCCAAGGAGGAACTTGTTAAGCCATTTCATCATGTTCTTGGTATTTAATCCAAGTGCATTTTCATTTTTGAACTCTTTAGTTTAAGTTTCTTTTTCTTTTTCTTTTCCATGTAGTTTCATCCTGTTAAATATAGTTACAAAAGTAGCTACCACAGTTTGCCTACACACTCCATGTAATAAATTGCTGATTTTTTTTAAAAAAAACCAGTGAGTAGCTTATTTGTGATAGATAAACTACAATTTCTTTTCTATAAATAGCTATATTATAGTTGCCATAGACTGCTATTATTATTTTTTAAAATCAATAATCTATTATATGAAGTACAATAGCAGACCATATTAGATACAATGTAGCTACATTAAATAGAACTGAAACAAAGGAGAAAAGAAAAGAAATAAAAAAGAAAAAAAAGAGAAAGAAAAGTAAAAATTGTAATCATGACAATATTGTATTCTTATTTGGGTTATATTCTAAGAAAGGTATAAATTGAGAAATTGTTTCTCTTCTCAGATTCCAGCTCTTATTGAATCTTCTACAGTCATAAAAGATATGACATCTTGTTTTGATAGAATATGATCTACATAGACAACTGAAGTCTTTTCTTGGGAAAAAGTGAAGTCAATATTCTCCTATTGGAGTATAATTTGTGATTGCTCAAGTAGCTTGAACACATAATGAGTTGGAGAATCCAAAGTTCTCAGTCCACTGCCCTCCTTTTGTGTAAGAAGATTTAATATCTAAACAATTATTATTGAGTAATTTTAGAAAACTTCTTCTCTTGAAATTCAATAACTTGAAGTCCTTGTACTATTTATTAATGATATCATCACATTCTTTCTTCTTGCTGAAATCTTATAACATCTTATTAGGATATAATAGAATAAGATCAAATTTATTCATTTCTTTATCTACTTGAGTACATAAATGCTAGTTCTTGTCACTGGGACAATCCCAAAATTTGACTGAATTATTTGAATATTCTATAAAAAACCTTCTGAGATCTTCAGAAATTGCTATCAATTGGATTTGATATGGATATATTGCTGAATCAAAAATTTTTTGTGCCACATGTAATGTATTCATAATAATAATAATACAAAAAGTACCAGATATTCATGTGGCCTAATTAATTCCACATCTGATAGCAAATAGTTCTGCTTTCATTATAGTAACATTGATAGCATGATGAAGCATCTTTATTAAAGAATTGTTGAAAGAATAGATATGAGTGATAAACATGGCAATATTGTTTTTAAAAGAAAAACAATCAGAAAATGAATTGACTAATCTATTCCCTAGATGAATTTTTCTATTAAGAGAGTCAAAAGATGGAAAAATTTCATTAAGATGATTGTTAATATCAACAGTGGAACTCTTAATTGCTGTTTGTTGTTTTGTTATTATGCTTTCTAAAGAAAAGCAATATTGAGATAATAAAGGAGCAAATCTTTTCTCTCCAATAATTCTTTTAGATTGTGATTGTAAGAAAAAGTAGCAATATATAGTTGGTTTCTGCCACTCAACTTTTAAAGATGATAAATAATAGGAATGAGCCCAGCAATAACTTCAATTTCCATGGAAGATAACATACAAAAAGCCTCTAAAATCTATATCTCAGCTCTTTATTACATTTTGTTAAGTTTGTTAAGCAGATACAAAAGTGACACTTTGTTATAGAATCATAGAAGAAATCTATAGAGTGCAATGGGAAGAATACATGTTCTATATAGAAGACATTTCTGATAAGGTATGAGTCTACAAGTAGAATTGCCCAGCATTTTCATGCTCTTGACTGTGGATAGGGCTTTATTGAAATAGAAGTCAATGTGTTGGCAAAAAGTGAGTTTTCTATCAAATATGAAGCCTAAATATTACCACAATATCTTCAGAGTAAGCATAGGACCTCCAATAGTCAAGAGATCCAGAGAAAGGGGATTGAAAACACTATGAGATCTAGAAAAATGAAAGACTTCAGTCTTCTTATGTTCAATAACTAACCCAAATTAGTTAAGAAGAGAAGAAACAATATTATAACTACAAAAGAGAAATAAATTAGTTTTTTTCCAAAGATTATTCTTGAGAAATAAGAAGTCTATTGTCTACAAAAGATAAGAAGAAAACTAGAATTTTTAGATTTTCAACATGTTTTTCAAAAATATAAAAAAGTGGAGAAAGATAGAGTACCAAAAAAACAAGCAATAGAGTAGAGTCTTGTCCAACATCAATATCAACATCAAAAAATGGAGAGAAAAAATTGTTTCATTATATACTGTGTTTTCCTACTAATTAAATAATTGGAAAAGAAAGTTGAAACTTTAGGGTGAAATCCCACTTTGTCTAGAATAAGAGAAAGTAGTTAATGATAAAGAGATAGAAAGAACTGGACAGTATAAAATGCCAAAGTGCTTGTTTGAATGTTCTTTGTCCAACCAGATTAAATAATATATATAAGAAACATATCTGTATTGGAGGTAGATTACTATTTAAGTTCTCCAAATTAATGAGAATATATGAAGTTGTTGGAGATGGTGTGAAACTGAATTCTTTCTCTAATTACTTTCTCAATCAATTTACTGAGTATGTTTAACAACACAATAGGACAAAAAGACTTGGATAAGTCATACAATGATTTGTTTGGTTTAGGAATAATTATCAATATCAATGATTTGAAATGCAAAGACTAATGTTCTAGATTAATACAAGCATTAGTGATGTTAATAATTGAAGTTAAACAATCATTGTTATTGATAATCCACTTCAGGATTTTCCATGAAATTTTGTCTAGTCCAGAAGCTAATGAGTCATTATATTTGCTAATGGCATTCTTGAACTCTTCTTTTCAAAAATGCTTTCATATGGAAACAAGTTTTGAAGAGATCTCATCCAATATATCAATGTTAATATAATAATTATGTGCAGAGTTAAAGAATAAATATAAAGCTTGCTAAAGATCATCAAGCTCAATACAAGGTCTATTATTGAATTGAATCACTTCAGTGACCAGCAGTTTTTGTTTTTGAACCTAATTCATCAGGTTCCAAGGTTTTTGGTTTCTTGATACAATCTCTTGAATTTTATTGTCAAAAAATGTTCTTTTGGTTCTCTTAACTGTGTTCTTAAAAGTCTTCCAGTTCTCTAGTCACTTAGAAGATCTATAGTTTACCAGACTTGACTGGCAATCCTTGTTCTACCACTCCTTAGAATGTCTTACTATATTGACTTGTTTTACATGCTTATACCACAAATATTCTTGAGTTCTGATAAATTCTTGAACTGTAATCTCTAAAAACTCTTTACTTGTTAATTGTAAAGTATTGATTTTCTTGAAGTTCTCAATGATGTCTGAAGTAAAATTACTTTTTTCTTTACTATTCTTGATAATAGTATATTGGATATCTAGTATAACTTCTTTTAATGATCTGAATATTAACAACTAGAGAAGTATAATCTGATAAATATTATAGTTTAGAGAGAATAGAATGGTTATTGAGTTCTGAAGAGTTAGGTTATAGAAACATTATATCAGACATGCAAAGTCTAGATGCTAGTTTTTTTTATTTAAATTACCTTTTCATTTTATTTTCTTTATTTGGATTTAGGGTTAGGGTTAGAGTGATATCACAATCACACTATCACACATCAGTCACATTAGATGACATGGTCACAGTAACAGTCACAAGTCACAAGATCACAGAGAAGGATGTAAAAGATTCTGAAAAAAATGACATCATACAACATATATTACACATGTTGACCTTAAGACAAACACATAGTCATTAGGATAGGCTAGAGAAGTAGTAGCACAGACCATTGTAGTTTAGTATATAAGGTAGACGATCCTATACAGAGTTCTCTATCAAGTTCTCTTGTGTTAACCCTAATACAAGGTTCTTTTCATTGATCTGCTGTAAGGTCTTTGAGTTATAACACATTAGATCAATGACTGAGTTTGAATTTTCACTATTATCTGCATATCTAGTGGAAAAATAGTAAGTAGGATGAGAAAAGGAAAAATTGAAAGTATTAGCAGTAAGTCACTATAAGTAGAATGGAAAATTTGGATTCCAATCACTATCTCTAATGTTGAAATTGCTAGTCATAATTAAAATATTGGCTTCAGTATCCTTAAGATACTTTAAAGCTAACTAATTAGAATCTGAATATACATTAGGAAGAAAGAAAATATCTCTGTTATTGAAAAAAGAAAAGCAGTGAATATCTCTATGATTAAAGATATCTTTTCACAAAGAGAAATACAAACTTGTTAGGCAGATATTGATATAAGAAATTATATAAGGATAATCATTGTTACTTAAAGAGGTTCTGGAAAAAGTAACTTAATTCAGATGGTTGGAAGCTCTTACAATTTTCTTACCTTCTTTACTTGATAAGCTAGGAATAGAATATAAAGTCAATTATGAAGGTTCTTGAATGAGAATAATATTGAAATCTTTATTAATTTCCAAAAGTATATCAGTGAGAAGTTTTTTTTTGAATATTTTGTGAAAAAACTCTGAGATTCTTTATAATCATGCTTATATACTACTCATGATTGAGCAAATTGACTTGTTCCTGCTATCATGGAGTTCTTGATACTTATTCAAATGCTAATCTCTGTTGAAGTAATGCTTTCAGAAAGAGCAATTTTTAGATTTAGCTTGATGATTGCCTTTGCAGTTGATGTATTTAAAAGTATAGGTCACAATTTCTACTATTTCATCTCCAATCTAGGCAGGTTAGTTTTAAAGTTTGCTTTACAGCACTAGGCAAACTGTCAGTGATGTTCACTCTTATGTGGACTATTGTACTTAACATACTTCAATCCTTAAGCCTGACAGGCAAAAGTAGTGTGTTCCTATTCCCAGAAAATTTTGTACTGAGAGACTCTAGGATTTATATTCACTCCTTGAATGGTTACAATGTGACTTCCTACATTAAAGCATCTGTTGATTAGATTCTTAGCCTTATATCCACTCTGAGCATCTCAAATATCCACTCAAACAATTGCTATATCAGACTTAGATGAAACTTTGATGACTCATGGTTTTGATACAAGTGACAAGTTGTTGGAAATATGATTGGCTTTAATTATGGATTCAACAAAATCTGAGATTATAGAGATGTTAGTATTTTCCATGAAATAAGAAATACCTATTATTTTCAAATAGGATTTCAATTAAGAGAGTCTTGGGGTTTCGATATCTTCAGAGTTGATGTTCTTAATATTCTTGACATAATTCTTGACTACCTGAAGATCTAATGATGATGCTATCTTGCTAATAACAATAGTAATGCCAATTGGTTTTGAGCAAACATAATCTGCTATAACTTCTGATTTGATGTTTTTGAGAGCCCTATTGAGGTTGACAATATGGTTACTAGAGAAAGCTATAAGTTTAGTAATATTGTCCTTGCCTATAGGAAAAATAATTTGTTTGTATAATGGTTCTTTAGTAGTCATTTTGATTCAGAGTTTAGTCTTATCTGAATTATTGATGATTTTGTAAATATTTTCTATTTTTTTTGCCAGTAGATTTGGATAATCTTCCTTTAGCTTCAAAATATCAGTAACCTTAGAGTTTATCACCTGAGCATATGACTGTTTAATAATTGGCTTGACTATTACTACTAGTTTTTTTTTTCTTTTTTTGAAGAATTTTGACTTTTCCAACACTTTCTTAGGTGGCCTTGTTAGGATGGAAGGAGAAAGCCTAACAATTTCTGCTGATTTGTTCTTGAATTTGTTTATATTAATGTTAGAAGAAGGAACATTTCTTGAAACCTTGGCAATGAACTTATAAGAAAAATTTTCCCTAAAAAACTTATTATTCTTGTCCAAAGAGAGTGTGTGTTACAAATTAAAGACCTTAGGGTTGGTTAATAAAAAGAATCTTGTATTAGGTTAACACAAGAGAACTCAATAGAGAACTCTGTATAGGATTGTCTTCCTTATATACTAATACCTAATGGTCCATGCAAGCTATTTCTAGCCTACCCTAAATGACCATGTGTATACCTTAAGGTCAACATATGTATCACATGTTGTATAACATCATCCTTCCAGAATCTTTTATACCCTTCCATATGTCATGTGACTTGTGACCATATTATCTGATGTGACCTGCTGTGTGACAGCATGATCTTGTCACTCTAACCCTAACCCTAACCCTAGTTTTTAAAATAGAATAAAGGAAAATAAAATAAAATGAAAAAAGAAAATAAGAAAAAGTTAAGTCCACTTCTTTTGTTCTTAACAGTATATTCTATCCAGTTTCATAGATGGAAGAAATAAAACTCTATACTACTTTACTAAAATCCTTGAGCTCAGAAATGTTGTTAGCTTTTCCTTTTTTGATCTTGTTGCTTCTTATGTAATTAGCTATACATAATAAGAATGTGAACATATTCTTAGAGTCAATTTCCAAGAATTCCATAATATCAAAAATTGAAACTGGATATACTTAGGCATTAGGTTCAACCAGTTGATTAACATTATAAGGCAATGGAACTGCATAAAATTCCTGTTACAAACACATCCCAGGAATATTAATTGTCTCACTCTTACCTCATAGAGAAGGTATGTTATTTAAGGCCAGGGCCTCATTGTTAACATGTTGTAACCCTGCCTTAGGGCTGTTACTAATTCCCTGCTTGGACTGAATGTCATCCTCCTTTAAATTTGTAGCAAGAGAAAGTGTTGTGGCAACCACTAGTCACAACAACTAATAGTAACACAAACAATAAATCTCTCAATAAGATATCAAGTGGGAATCACAAGAGAACTTGACAAGGAGTCTCTGCTTAATTGCTACTCTATTTATATAAGTTACAGATGGTCTGTGCTAACACTAATTTACCTTGCCCTAAAGTCCATGTGTTGTCCATGAGTGCACTATGTGTACACCATGAGGTAGACATGCTGTTGACATACTTCTTGATGTCATTCATCTAGTCCACTTCTAGTCTGTTCTAGGCCTATGATCTCACATCATGTGATATGTCATGTGACTGCAGTCATGTGCCTCTTCATTGTTAATAAAAGAAAAAGAAATATAAAATCAAGAAAAATAGATAAAAGAAAAAGAAAAATGTTAGTGTTTCAGCACACCATAACAGAAAGATTCTGCTTCAACTTGTTCACTCCAGAGAGGGTTGTTGCTTGTATTTTTATCCTTTCATAGTATGGAACAGAAGACATATTAGAAAGAATAGACAATTCTCTGGTGCAATTGCTGTCAGGGGATGCTGATCTTTCCCTTGGAATATCAACATCAATGTTCATATTCATGCTGGCTGGGATTTGAGCCAATTGGTTGGTAGAAAGAGCCTTAGTAGTTGTGGAAAGTGTTATATTCACTAATTCTCTTATGGGCACTACCATACAAGATGGTGGTAAGAGAGAAAGAAGCAATGCTACGGAATGCCATCGCGCCCTGTGTAATAAATTGTTGAAATAAAAATAAAAAATAAAAATAAAAATAAACAAAGGTTGTTGCATTCTACTGTATTACCCATGGATAAGGGTATTCCACTTGATCTATCCCTCTTCCACACAATTTCCATGGACTTTCACTTGAAGTGTGAACTACATGTAGTAATTAGAAAGACTCAGTCACTCGCAATACAGACGAGAACTGAGGTGATTGTCTACAAGAGTCCAGCATTTATGCTATGAGATGAACAACAATGCTCTTATAATAATAAAAGAATAGTACAAGGTAACACGAAACGAGCACATGGCGCAGTGGCATCAGTGCAAACAATGGCTCGGTGCGCGCTTGTATTTCCTACACTACACTTAACAACTTTGTTATGTCAATAGCATGCTTGGATTGAGTAGTACGTATACCTTTTTCTACCAGAGTTTTTTGTTCTACATACACCATGACCCAAATCATCATATAAATATCCATATCACTCATAGAAGATGGAAACGGCTACCATTTCATCTCGATGCTATTAGGGAGCGAGTGCTAAGCTGCTAGAAGTCTATTGGTGAACAATCTTCAAGATAATTCTTCTATGGCATGTTCAACAAGAGCCAAAAAGTCCTGCCGGGACTTTTCGCCGGTCTGCCAAAGTTGGTACAAGCCCTGAATAGTGTTTTTGAGAGCTTCGTCTGCGGGATTAGAGATTGCTTCTATTAACTGCACA
>Ga0157358_1001394_pt1 | contig 10600 bp, 4 predicted proteins | sample AttcapACBM2_FD_111484 | JGI IMG/M metagenome (GOLD analysis project Ga0157358, IMG submission 111484) | Fungus gardens microbial communities from leaf cutter ant in Botucatu, State of São Paulo, Brazil - Atta capiguara ACBM2 | ecosystem: Host-associated > Fungi > Mycelium > Unclassified ...
ATATAAGGTAGACTACTTTGTCTTAGGAACTCTATCGAGTTCTCTTGTGTTACTCAATACAAGAGTTGTTTCTTGACTTAACCCTTTGAGTCTTGATCCATAACACAATCCTGTACAGAGCTCTCTATCAAGTTCTCTTGTGTTAACTCAATATAAGATTCTTCTTATTGACCTACTCTAAGGTCTTTGAGTTGTAACACATAGAGAATGAGTTATGGAATGATACTGCCATGGAGGATGGGTTAAGAACAGATATGTGGATGAATAACACTACTATAGAAGATAGACTATTTGTTAGGATTGCTATGATCTATATCTCATCTTCTACAGGTGTTTGTCTTATGTTGAACATGTTTTGGGATTTATTTCACTTATGACTCATATTTAACTGCACCTTGCTTTATTCTCATGTAGGAGTGGATATTTTCTCATGACTTTCTCATTCCTTTCTTTATTATTTCTTCAAAGATGCCTTACTTATTTCTTATGGTCATTAGGTATATATAGTAGTAGATACAGTCCTGTATCTTTACACTTTACCAATTGATCATCTTCTCTACTCTTACTCAAGTCTTTGCCTAAGTTGCAATCTGAGCCAAGCTTAGAATCATAATACTATTGTTGGAGTTGGACTTAGTATATAAGGATATAAATCCACTTGTAGAATTGTTTAGAAACTAGCTTTTTTACCTCTTCTTCCAATCTTGCTTCTTCTTTCTTATTCCAGATCTTTCACTCCTTTGCTAGTATCTTGACTTCTATTATTTTCTTTATCTTCTTTCTTGCTTCTTTCTCTTTCTCCTATTTTCTAGTTGATATCTAGGTGGTGATAGACTACCTATGGTATTTTCAAGACATAGTGTCCTATGTTTTAAGTCACAACAATCTGAAAGAGAGATAGATGTAAGGAAACTCTTTGCTTTGCCTAAATTTAAGTATATAACATCTGCCAAAGTCCGAGTTAACTCTATGGTTATCTTATTCCCTAAGCATCACACCAATATTTCTATAGTAATACTGTTGACCTCTATTGACCTTCACACAGCTATTGACCCACTTCTTTTAGCCACCAACCAATAAGCCCTTATTATCTGGTAACATTTTATCAAGGTTTTTGACTATATAACTTTATTATTCTGTAGTTATGTTATTAAATATTCTGTCTAATGTTCTACTTGATTGATATAGACTTTTAGATACTTAGAGTAGCTGCAACTTCTGAGAAACTCCTTTCTGTTCTCTTAGGATTTTCTTGAAGATGGATTGTATACTTAGCTATTAAAACAAATATAACTCTGAAGTCACAATCTCTATCATATTACTGCAGTCATTGTCCAGTTGCCCTAATACAAAGTCTTCTCACTAAACTTTTTCCTAGCTCAATGAAAGCAAAAACTCCTTTTATATCTGAAGATAAGCAAATATGAAATTAGATTAAGGTTATTCTAAGACTGCTCCCAAGATCAAAAGACCAAATATTTTCTCTGCAAGAGCTTTTTTACTTTATTATAGCAACTTTGTCCTGAAAAAAGTCACTGTTTTTGTCAGAAAAAGAAATCTCCTCCAAAAGATCTCCTAAATCTCACATCTAAAATAAACACTCCACTCATGTTCTATTATAACAGTAATAGAAGATATAAGTATAGACTTAGATATATCCCTATAGTGGTATTGTCATTATAACATTTCTGAGACAAGCTCATCTTTCATAATAGCCATCCTTCTTGCAATATGTTCCTATGGCAGTAATGCAACAACTCAGGTATCTAGTCTTCTATGATGAAGACATTTCTATCAAACTTAGTCTTTTATAGTAGAATTCTCCTATTTGACTCTATCAGTATTTTACCACTGAAACCTCCACTCAATGCTGTACACTGAAACTTTGTACATTTCTTATATATCTGACTTGTATATAAGACTAGTAGTTATACTGTAATTTATTAGTCTGATAATTGATGAAGATAACTTCTATTGAACTTGATTCCTGGTATTCAACAATGATATACTAAATCAGCACTCACTTCCATCTCAAACTTTATTTACTTATCTGAAGTTGCAATCACATGGCAAACAGATAGTATAGCACATAAGCTAAAGCCAAGGCTATTTTGACAAGTCTATATCACTGAGCTTATTATATGGAGTTTCTACACTCTACACATTTCTGAGCCAATTCTATAGGCTTTTGTCTCCTAGTATAAATCATACCTGACAATAGTTATAGTCATACTATTATATAATAAAGAGAATATTATAAAGCTTACTAAAAGATCTTAGTCATACTTTAGATATTGTAGTTACTACTCTCAAGTTATAATGACTAAATAGTGGAAATAATAAGAGAACCTCAGTAAGAGAACTTTATTATTTATACAAATCACACTTGGTATTATAATACAGTAAAGGAGAAAGCAGTAATATATATTCTTCAGGATTTTATATTGGATTTTACTTTGGATTTACCTTTCTTTTATTATATTAATAATGACAATGAAGAGGCACATAACACTGTGGTCACATAATGTGATGTAATAAAGGCCTAGAATGGACTAGAGTGGGCTGGAGCAGTCTAGATAGATGATATCAAGGAGCATGTTAACTGCATGGCTATCTCATAGTGTATATATGGTGCACTCATAGACAATGTATAGACTTTAGAGTAGGATAAATATTAAGTAGCATGGACCATATGTAACTTATATAAATAGGATAGCAATTCAGTAGAGACTCCTTGTTAAGTTTTCTTGTGATTCCCACATCAATAGCCTACTGAGAGCTTTACTTGTTTGTGTTACTATTGGACTTTGTGTCTAGTAGTTGCTACAACACTTGGTCTGTACACTATAAACTAAGCTCTACTCTAATATGTATAATGTAATACTATTTTTAAAATATTCTACTGAGTTTTACTCTTCTCACAAGTACTTAGCATAAATAATATACTACTTAGTGTTAGTCTATGCATATCTATATTAATCTACTCTAAAGTATTATCTAAAACCTTCTAATAGTTTCTATAATATTCTCTTTGTTATATAACAATATGACTGTAACTATATGACTTCACATCACATACTCTTTGCTCAGTTCAAGTAAAAAAAATAAATAATTTATCTTTCTTTACTCTTTTACTTCTCAAATATCTTTGAATCACTTATAGAATCTTATAAAAACTATATTCTTTATATTATTTACCTCTACTTCTTTTTCAACTTCTTATTTCTTTTCTTTAACTACTTTCAAAATCTCTATTTCTTGTTCTACAATTAGTTTTCTAAATTATTTTCTTTCTTGTCTTTTTCTTTTTATCTTTTTTAAAAAATTTCCACTTTTTATTATTGTTCTGTCTACATATAGTCAGACATCTTGTTATTTTAATTTCTTCTGTCTCCCAATCTATCTCTGAAATATGGACTACTAGCCTATCAAGAGAGATGTCAGGGTGGATGATATCAGGATAGAACTTGCTTTAAGTAGCTTTCTATGATTAGTTATATAAGAAAGGATTGAATCAAGTATGAGAACTTATCTAGGAACAAATATGATATCTGTGAGGTTGGACAAGATACCCAGATTACAGATTAAGCTTGGAGACTTATTTACAAATAGATAATGTGATCTTAGATAATGACCTTGGCTGTTACAATCTCAAGACCTTAAAGTAAATCAAGAAAAAGAGTCTTATATAGAGATTATACAAAAGAACTTGTTGGAGTTCCTAGTACAAAACTGTCTACCTTATATATGCTAGACTACTGGTTCATGCTACACTTCTATTAGCCTACCCTAAAGGACTATGCATTATTCTTAAGGTCAATATATATAAAACATGTTATATGACATTGTTTTCTTTTAGAACTTTCTATGATATTCCATCATGATACATCATTGTGTGACTTGCAACTGATATGTGACAGTTTGTGACAACTAACTCCTAACCCTAAGTCCAAACATAAGAAATAAATAGAAAATAAAATAAATAGAGTCTATTATCTTTAACTTTAACATTACTCTTTTTTTAAGGTTTCTCCTCTGGAGAAACTGACTTCTATTTTAGCTAGTTTCTCTTTAACTTTCTTAAATATTCTTTCTCAAACTTCCTGTCATCCCAGCTATACAATATTTATACTGTATATTTTTCTGGCAACTTTCCCCTTCTAAAGTCTTTTTCTTTCATTATATTTAACTTCTCTTGTTATCTCACTTCTTCATTCATCCTCCCTTTAAACTCAGCTACTATATTTTTTGCATTTTCCAAGTCTTTCTCCTTTTCCTATATATTATGTTCCACTGTAAACCTCTTTCAACATACTAAGTACTTCACAACTTCTCTTACTTTTCTTTTATTTAATATTTTTTTAGTCTCTCACTCTTTGACTCCCTCTACCTTTATTGGTTTCACTTCTTCAACTTTCTGTTCACCTATTTGTTCTTTGTATTATACTAAGTCCAATACTTCCTTCACCTTTTCTTTCTCCATTTTGATTCTCTCCAGTACAATCACAACTATCACAAATGAGCTACTTACTGGTTGTAATGCTTGAAATTAATGGTGTTTAAGAGGTTCAGTATAAGGAAATCATGATAATAGGTGATGAGTAGTATCAACAGGAATAATTGATGTAAATTAATGTTGTTAAGTCTGAGGTCTAATTCTCAGACACAGAAGTATATATACAAAAGAGTGAGTGCAAGCTGTTGCCATCACATGATCAAAACTCATACCTGATGGGAGCTGTCATCTGTCATAGCAGATGTCAGGCTAATTTTACAAGGTAACTAATTATGTTACTACATTGATATGCTTGTATCTCTATGAATACTTATTACTATGTAATATACCATATATTGTTGGAAATGGTTTGATGAGCACTTACCAATGCAAGTTCAATCGTGCGAATCCATCTAGTTGTTCATGAGATATTAGCAAACAAAGATTTTACAGTTACTAATGACATGATATCTCGGTTTTTTGTTGTTACTTTTGTACATCCCACATATTTGCAGATAGCCCTCATTTGGGGCTTTCCAGAACAACTTAGTTTGTGAAAATCGGTCCACTGGTTGTGGAGATACAAGCTGAATGAAGTTTGTGACAACAACTCCTAGAAATCTTACTTCTTTAACCTTCCACTTGTATTTTTCTAGTTTTACATATAAATTATTCTCTGCTAACCTTCTCACTATTTCTTCTACTATCTTGTCATATCTCTCTTCTTCCTCTGTTCCTACAATCACATAGTCAATGAAGCTTGTCACTTCTCCAGTGTTGATTAAGTTCTGTAAGATTTCATTCATCATCATCTGGAATGTTGCTGGAGAGTCAGTTAATCTAAAGAACATAACTATAGGTTTAAACAGCCCTTCCAGCATCATAAACACTGCTTTCCACTCATATCCATACATTATTGTATTTCTATTGTAAGTCCAACTTTGTAAATACTTTTTTTGTATTTATGTTTTCTACAATGTTTGAAATAAGAGGTAATGGATAATTATTTTAATCATCCACTCATTTAAATACCAATAGTCCTGTACCATCTACTTTTTATCATTCTTTTTTCCTACAAAGAACACTGGTACTATTTGAGATGATTTTGAGAATCTAATATATCCCTTTCTCAGTTGTTCTTAGATAAATTCACACACTTCTCCTCTTTCCTCTCTAGATAATGGATATATCTTTCCCTTCCTCAGCACAAATCCTTTCTTCATTTCTATTGCATGATTCCATAACTTTCTTTTCAGCATCCTCTCACTTGCTTTCTTCCCAAACATATATATCTACCAATGAAATTGTTCTAGTACCAACTTCTTGACTTCTTCCTCAGATTTTGCTGTTTCCTCCTTTTCATCTCAGATTTCTTACTCTTCTACTACTTTCTTTACCTCTATTATTCTTTTCTTCTTTGGTTTTTTCTTCTTTTCTTTTCTCCCTCTTTTTCTATTTTATTTCTTCTTCTTTCCTTTTCTCCTTCTTCTTTTGCTTCTACCATCCTGAATTTCTCTACTTTGGTCTCCACTACTTCTCATATTCCTCTGAACATCTCATCATCTTTACTTCTACAGTTTTCCAATCAATTTCAGAGTTATAACATGTAAGCCATAGCATCCATAAAATCACACTCCACTTCTATTTACTGATCATATCAATCTATGTTCTCTCTCTATGCCCCTAGTAATAAATATTGACTTCCATAACATGTTCAATAGGTTCTTTCTTGTTGAAGGAACCATTTATATTTCTCACATATATCAGTCTTTCTATTTTTTTCAACTTAAAGCCCTGCTTTTTTGCAAACTCTAAGCTTATGACTAACACCATTGCCCCATTATCCAACAATACCTTCACTGTCACTCCTTCCTGTATGTCAATCCTTTTCAGCCCAATTTTCACTGTTATTTCTCTCAACATGTCTCCATTATTCAGGTTGCAGCAGGATGTATTATCCATTACTCTATTAAGTATTACAAACCTATTATTACTAAAGCCTAGTTGAAAACTACCAGACTTTCTTTCCCATTTAAATTATTTTGTCTATTGTTCTCATAATCAATTCTTCTCCCTTATTCCACTATTCTCTGATTCCTGTTAGAAGCTAAGACAGTGGACTTATCCTTTCTCCATTCTAGTTTCTTATATAAAGTCTTTCTATTGTTCACTTGGACTTTTTCTATCTTGTTTCTCTCTTTCCTCTTTTCCTCTTATTCTAAAAATAGAAGAAACAAGATGCTGTGACAAGATGTGACAATTGTCACACAAAACACTCATATCACTGTTACCATCACAACATCATATAATGTCATAAAAGAATAGTGTTATACATCACAAAAGATAGAATAACTTTATTTATATAGATTCATGACATTTAGGGTAGACTAGATGTAGGTGTGCACAGACCATGTACCAGAGGTATATAAAGTAAACAATCCTATACTAAGAACCTTACTGAGTTCTTTTATGCCTAACAATATTAGTTTCTTCTTTTGACCAAATTTTTGGACTTAAGTTGTAACAATTCCTAAAATTTCCAGCCAAATGTCTAATCCTCTACAACTATAACAATTTATATTAGTCTACCTTCATTGCGTATGGATTGCACCTTAGCATGAACTCTGCCCATTTATTTAGGTTTACAATGGCTACATTTGTCCTCTCAACTCTCTCTATTAGAGTAAGCCCTGCTGGTACTCACTATTAGATCTCTTGCCTTCTTGGCCAAACTTGAGGCTGAGACAATCATTGACCTTATGCCCTATTATTGCTCTGCTTTGATGCCTAATTTCCTATCTCTCTTCTCTCCTTCAATCTCTCCTCATCTCTCCTGCTCTCTCTCCAATTCCTGTCTAAATTTGTCATCCTCTTGTATTACTGTTCAATAGTGCCTGGTTGGCATTCTGACTCTATGAGTCTTTGCTGGATGGTCCCATTCATGCCTCTTTTGAACTCTTTAATCAACAGCTGCCTCTTATATCTACTTTCTCTTGTTGCTCTTTTGAACTTCTGAACAAACTCCTCCATCATCTTACTTTTCTGCCCTATCTTCTTCAATTTTGCCACTTTTAATATTTCATCATCTCCTCCACTAAATTCTTTATTCAAGTCTGCCAGAAATTCTCCTACTACTTTGTAATTCAATAACCTTCTTTCCAAATCCTCTATTATATTCTCTTTCCAAATATATGCCAAGCCTCCTTGCATATATGATAAAATCCACTGTACTTGTTCTTCCACTGTTGTATTTCTCATTTTCATTCTTATATATAACCTACATGCTGTTAAGAAACCTGATACCTTTCCTGTTTCTCAATTAAATGTTTATAGCTTAGCCACTTTTACATTTGACCCAGTGTTGGATCAGAGAATCTTCTCTACTGCTGCTCCTCTCTGTTCTTCTGTCACTCTTGCTAATAGTGATTGGATCTATGCTTGTATTCCTGCAAGCTGCTTCTGTTATTGTCTAATTATTTGTTAGTAGTCATACTAACTCATATTGTAAGAGTAAGATGGTGGTTTGATTGGTGATGGTAATGTAGATGGTAGTAGTAGTGTTGAAGATGAGGATGTATATAGAGGTAAGATAGAGCCAGTGCTAGTCTCTCCTCTGATTTATATTCACTACTTAACTCAATCTCAGTAAGTGCTAGTAGTACTCTTCTTGTTTCTTGTTCATCTTACACTGTTTACTGACTACCTACACTACTAACTACTGCCTCATGAAAATGTATATGATTTTGACTTAAGAAAGTCTTTCTACACTAAACAGAGTCTGAAGAACACCTGCCATTCTCTTGCATATATAATGTTATGATCTTAAGACCTTGGAGTTAGTCAAGAAAAGGAACCTTGTATAAGGTTTACACAAGAGAACTCAATAGAGAGCTCAGTACAGGATTGTCTACCTTATATACCTCAGATTACTGGTCTGTGCACTATCTAAAGTGACTATGTGTCTGCCTTAAGACTACCATATGTATAGCACCTAGTATGATATCATTTCTTCCAGAACCTTCTACCATTTCCCATCATGGCACATGATAATGTGACAGTGTGACATGTGACCTTTCCCTGATTCCTAACTCTAGTTTTAAAAATAGAATAGACTGAAAGGAAAAGAAAAGAAAAGAAGAGAAAAGAGAAGTAAAAAAGATAGAGTTCAATCTTTGCATTTCTAACATGTAAGTTACAAGTAGATGTTGTAGCATAAAGCTTTTATGTGAAAAAGTATAAGTATGCTATACAATACTACACACTTAAATAATGAGTATGTCTAGAAAGAGGCTTGTGCTTGGTTCCAACTGTCTATAGCAATCTTTTGATAGCTGTTACCAATCTTTTAGATCTAGGGTCCAACCTTATCTTCTTGACTTTAGGTGGTGTTGCCCTCAGTCAAGAATGAATAGAGAGTAAGTTTGAGAAAAGGCCTTGAGCTAGGTAATTTCAAGAAGTGGTATCAAGTTTTAATGTTATGATCTCAAGACCTTAGAGTGAGTCAAGAAAAGAAATCTTGTATAAGAGAACTTAATGGAGTTCCTAGTACAAAATTGTCTATCTTATATATGCTAGACTACTGGTTTATGTTACAGTTCTATTAGCCTACCCTAAAAAACCATGCATTATCTTTAAAGTCAATATATGTAAAATATGCTGTATAATGTTATTTTCTTTTAGAACCTTCTATAATATTATTGTGACTTGTGACTGTGACAGTTTGTGATAGTTATGTATGACATCATACTAACCTCTAACCCTAAGTCCAAAGATAAGAAATAAATAGAATAGAAACAAAAATGAAATGAAAATAGAAAAATAAAAAGAAAATATAGTCCAACATTCACAACTTCTGACATAGACAAGTGCAGTAGTTGTTGTACCTTACAAAGTTTGATTTCAAGTTATATTACTATCTTGGTAGATCAATGAATAAGTTCAACACCTTGTTATAATTGTTATAAAGGCCTAACTATAGTATAAAATCCTACAACAATAAGGATTTAGTACTAGTCAAGCTAGATTTTCTTATGGTTTGAGTCCTGAAAAATATAGAAGTGGAAGGTGAGAAAAAAGCACTGTTGAAAAATATCTACTAGAGAAATTGGTTAGATAATCAAGAAGACTTATTAGCTATAGCTACAAAAGAACTTCAATAGTCATCTACAAAGTCTATACACTATGCAAAGTAGTCCAAAATCAATGGTTTGCTCCTGTTCTAAGATAAGATCTATGTTTTTAACATTCTAGATCTCTATTACTACATCATATTTCTTCACTATGATTCAAAGATTATCAAATATGTGAAATGTTGGAAAATCTTTAAACTGATATCATAAAACTACTGATAGTTGCAAATGTTTAGGTATATTGATCAGTATATTAGTATGTGCAATCTTTGCTTGAGAACCAAACACATTCAATATCTGCCTATTGGTAAACTGCATCCTCTTCTTATTACAGATATAATATGAGAAACAATTAGTATAAGCTTTATCATAAAATTCCTTAAGTCTCCAGGATTTAATATAGTAATAACTGGTAAATTCAGTGTTTAAGATTATCAACTTCATTCTGACCTATACTATGGTAAGTACTAAAGAAGTAGCCAGGTTCTTTTTATATCATATATGAAAGCTTCACATTCTCCCCACATATGTTATATCTGACTACAAACTCTAATTTGTTGTACTCTTTACAAAAGAACTTTACTACTTGCTCAAAATTTGAGGTTATCTTCTCCATTGCTTGGCATCTGCAGACTAATAAACAGACTGAATAGGTCAATTAAGAGCTAGACCAATACTTATGGCTCTTTGTGTCAAGATCATTGACGGTGGACTTTATTTTTCCCTTTTCATTTTTATTTTATTTTACTTCTCTTTTTTTCTTTTAATTTGCTATTTTTAGAACAACTCGGGTTAGGGGTTATCAGTCACGCTGTCACATCAGTCACAACTTGATGGCATAGTCACAAGACTGATCACAGGAGAAGTAGAAGGAACTAGAACAAAGTGACGTCATACAACATGGACACCACATGTTGGCCTCATGTATTACTCATGGTCATTTAGGGTAGGGTGCACAGTAATTAGCACGGACCAT
>Ga0157358_1001398_pt1 | contig 10568 bp, 4 predicted proteins | sample AttcapACBM2_FD_111484 | JGI IMG/M metagenome (GOLD analysis project Ga0157358, IMG submission 111484) | Fungus gardens microbial communities from leaf cutter ant in Botucatu, State of São Paulo, Brazil - Atta capiguara ACBM2 | ecosystem: Host-associated > Fungi > Mycelium > Unclassified ...
CTTTTCTTGGTACAAATACTTTCCTTGTCTCAATTGTGTGGTTTCAGAGTTTTATTGTAAGCATTTTTTCACTTTGTTTCTTTTTAAAATGTGAATCTACTTGTGAAAACATTCTGGTACCAGTCTCTTTGCTTCCTTTTCTAACCTTACTACTTCCTCATCCTCATTCCAGATTTCCTACTCTTTAACTACCTTCTTTACTTCTATTACCCTCTTTCTTTTTTCTTCTTTCTTCTGCTTTTTCCATCCCAATTTTCTCTACTTTAGTCTCCACTGCTTTCTATACTCCTTTGGGCACCTTGTTATCTATACTTCTTTGATTTTTCAGTCAATCTTATAATTGTGATAAGCAAGCTATGGTATTCTCAAGATTACACTATATTTCTGCCCTCTGATCACATTGATCTCTGTCCTCTCCCTATGTCCTTGGTGATAAATATTAACTTCCACTGTATACTCAATCATTCCTCACATATATGGGTTTTTTTATTTTCTTTAACTTAAACCCCTGCTTTCTAACAAACTCCAAACTTATGACCAATGCTGTTACTCCACTATCCAACAGAGCCTTTACCATTACTTCTTCCTGAGTATTGATCCTCTCAAGTCCAATTTTCATTATGACCTTTCTCAATATATCTCTATTGTTTAGATTGTAGCAGAAATACCATCCATTATTCTACTGAGCATTATAAATTTATTATAGCTACTAAGACCTAATTAAGAACTATTAGATCTTCTTTCCTATTTAAACTATTCTGTTTATTATTCTTACTTTCTCCATATTCCAGTCTCCTTTCTTGTTTGATTATCTAATTTCTACAATTTCTAGCCAAATGTCCAAATCCCTTGCAGTTATAACAATTCCTGTTCTCATAATCTACCTTCTGTTATATATTTAAGGCTCAAAGTTAGAACTAAAAGAGTAAACCTTAAATTAGGTTAATCACAATAAAACTTAATAAAGTCCCTAGGTACAAAGTATCTAGTATGATTTTTTTCTGAAGTACAGCTGTTCTCTATTCTAATATAATCCTATGAACACTAAAACAAGGGTATTGTTATAATTGATCTCTCATGTCCAACAGATGTTAGTATTAGTTCTTTATAACTCAATGATTGGCTACACTGTATTATTAGAAATGTAAATATTAAACTCTATATTATTTTCTTTTCTATTATTTTCTTATTTCATAATAAAAAACAGTAGAATGTTCTAGAAGAAATGATGTTATATTATGTATTATATATGGTAGTCTTAAGGTAAATACATAGTTATTTAGAGTAGGCTAAAGTAGTAGTGTACAGACTAGTAATTTAAGATATATAAAGTAGACAGTCTTATATAAAGTTTTCTATTGAGTTCTCTTATATTAACCCAATATAAGATTCTTTTTATTAGCCAAACTTTAAGGTTTTTGAGTTATAATATATACTATCTTTATATAGTGGTAAAGACTTCCTTATGTTTTCCTGTTTGTTTCCTCATTGTATATTGTATATATTCCTTATAGTTTTTAAGTATATATAGTTGTATGTTGTGACAACCACTAGACATAAAGACCAATAATCACATAAACGAGTAAAGCTCTCAGTAAGCTATTGATGTGGTGATTACAAGAGAACTCAACAAGGAGCCTCTGTTGTATTGCTACCCTATTTATATAAATTACACATGGTCTGTGCTACTTAATAATTATCCTACCCTAAAGTTTATGTATCATTCATGAGTGTATTATATATACACTATAAAGTAGCCATATAGTTAACATACTCCTTGACATCATTCATTTAAACCACTCTAGTCTGCTTTAGGCCTATAATCTCACATCATGTGATATGTCATGTGACTGCAGTGTCACATATCTCTTCATTGTCAATAAAAATAAAAATAAATTCAAAAGAAAAGAAATATAAAATCAAGAAAAATAAATAAAAGAAAAAGAAAAAGTTAGTCCTTATGTACATCATAACATTGTAGATATTATTTTTTATTCTTATGTTTTACCAATTAATCATTTCCTCTTCTATTTACTCAAGTGGAATTTTGTGGAATAATCTTGGCTTTAGCTTATATGCTATATTATCTGTCTGCCATATAGGGTTAGGGTTAGGGTTAGAGTGGGAGAAGCAACAAAGCAAGTAAAGTGAGGTTTGTTATGATAAAATTGGCACAAAGGTTGGGAAATCACCTCCAACCACCATTTTGTCTTATATAGACTTGTTAGATGTCTTTAGTATATATGCCAAAATATGTTGAAAATAGCACCATCAATGAGGTAATAATGCTATTGGTAGTAGATAACTTGCTACATAGCTGATTACCAAGAAGATAGCAAAAATAGCTAATCTTCTCACATACTATATAAGATGGCTTATTCTTATAAACTAGTCTAATAATGCTAAATCTCTAACTACATGTTACAAACTTAAGATCTTAGAGTTGGTTAAAAGAGTGAACCTTGTATTGGGTTAACACAAGAGGACTTGATAGAGAACTCTATACAAGATTGTCTACTTTATATACAAATACCTAATGGTCTGTACAAGCTATTTTTAGCTTACCCTAAATGACTATGTATATGTCTTAAGGTCAATATGTATATCACATATTGTATAACATTATCCTTTCAGAACCTTCTATGTCCTTCTATGTGATATGTGATTTGTGACTGTGTTATCTGATGTGACCTACTATGTGACAGCATGATCTTGTCACTTTAGTCCTAATCCTAGTTCTAAAAATAGAATAATGAGAAGTAAATCAAAAAGAAATAAGAAAAGTTTAAATTCACTTCTTTCATTTCTGATACTACATATGATATAACTAGTTTCTTAGTTGGTTCAATGATTATTTTCTCTTATAATGTTAATGTAATAAAATACAGTTCATGTAGTAGGCCTTCTATATACATTTTGATTGGAAAATCTCTTCTTGTTGTATCTACATTATGTTTTTACTTTAAGAATTTGACAGTAATTTTGTTCTAATACTACTTATCTTGTTTTTCATTTTGTTGAAGAAATTTATAGTTTTTTTTTAAAATCAATAATTTATTATATGGAGTACATAGGCAGACCATGATAGCTACTTCATAACTACATATAATAGAAGCAAACAAATATAGAATAGAGAAAAGAAAGAAAAAAAGAAAGAAGAAGAAGACTAATTGTGAAAACTAGAAAAAAAGAAGAGAAAGGAAACAAAGAGAAAAAGAGGATAAGACTAGATCTAAGAACTACTTAAACCAGTCAAAGTAGAATTGTTTGTAAAAGTGAAAGCATTAGGGTTGGCTACTAGGAATATGACAAAATAGCTCAGGGAGTCTCGTCTAGGGTTCTAGTACCTATTGAATCTTGCACAATCATGAAGAATATGTCTTCTTGATTCGATAGGATAAGTTCCACAAGAGTACTTAAATTCTTCACTTAGAAAGAATCTAAGTCTGTATTTGCCAATTAAAGCATTGTTGGTGATTACTCTTGTAGTATATGCATATAATCAGTTCAAGTGTCTGAATGATTGAAGCCATGGATCTTCTTTGGTATAAGAAGATTTGATGACATTGAAATTATTATCTAGTAAATTGAGGAAGTGTTTTCCTTTTCCATCTGAAGCTTGGAAGGTCATTTTCCAAGTGTTGAGGATATTGTTACATTCAATTTTCTTGCTGTAATCCCATGATATTTTACAAGGATAAATAGGCAAGTGATTGAAGGCTTTTGAATCCCTATCGACTACTTTGTGTAGATTCCAGTTGAGTGTTGTGGCAACCACTAAACACTCAAGGTCTAATGATCTCACTAACGAGTAAACCTCAAAGGAGAAGTATAATGTGGGAATTCACAAGAGAACTCGACAAGGAGTCTCTTCTTAATTAGAGTCCTATGTATACAAAGTCCTCATGGTCCGTGCTACTAATAATTAACCCTGCCCTTATGTCTATGCTCCTTCTTCATGTTCGCCTCAAGGCCACCATATTGTATACATGTGCTCTGACATCATCTTCCAGATCCTTCTACCACATTCTAGGCCTTATGACATCACATCATGTGACTGCGATGTCACGTGCCTCTTCATCGTCCAAAAGAAAAGAAAAAGAAAAGAAAATCCCTATAAAGTCAGAAAATAAAAGAAAAAGAAAATAAAAATTGTTCATGTCCCAAGCATCCCATAACATTGAGACAACTAGGATACTCCCAGAATTCTATTAAGTTATTTTGATTACTCTTGAAGAAGTGGTGAAGGTCATGGAGTATGGCCACAGTATGAACTTGATAAGGATATGATGAAGAATTGAATATTTTCTTAGCTGCATGAATGGAATCAGTGATTACAATGATTTTGGAAATGTTTTCCTGGATATAATCCTGGTTAATATTACACCTGATCGCAAAGAGTTTAGCTTCAGTACTCATGACAAAGACCATGTAGTGTAATATTTTGATTACTGGACTATTGGCTATGTGCATGTGCAAGATGGATGTAGCTATGTCATTCTTAATGCTAGCATCACTAACAACAATAGTTGTGAAAGGGGAAGAAAATGACTCAAGAACCATGTTATCAAGTTGTTGGAGGCAGATTTTATTGTTTTTCCCTTTATTAGATATATTAAAAGAAAATTGGTCTAAAAAATAGTCAATGATTCTAGAACCCAGAGAAAGTTCTGGATAAAAAAAAGAAAAAGAAGGAAAGATTCCATAAGACCTGTTGACGGAGTCAACCAAGTGATCTTTGATGTGAGATCTTTGATGACTAGTGAGGGTGTTAAATAAGATAGGATGTCAATGCTTGGAAGAATTAAAGGACAAATCTATGAGCATTTAAATGAGATGATTGAAATGTAATGAAAGGTAATGTAATTGTGATCTACTCATGAGTTTTTGAAGATAGAGTTTGATAGGGATGAGTCCCACAATTGGTTCAATACCATCCAAGGGAGATGTTATAAAAGCTCCAAGTATCTATATAGAGGTTCTTGGATAAAAATAATGTCAAACTATGATTGTGTCTCAAAGATGGTGTTGATGATTAGTGAGTTCTTTCAAACATTCTGAGAGAAAATCTTTAAGTTGCCATAAATCATTGACAAGGTTCATTGTTCATGGTTGAACAAATTGATTTGGCCCTGTTTTCACGGATCTCAATGTATTTCTTTTGGTGCCACTCTCTATTAAATCTGAGCCTCCAAAACAGACATAGGTTAGAGTCTGCTTGATGATCATCTCAACAGTTGGAGCATTTGAATGCATGTGGGCATAGCATGCCTTTTTTGGTTTCAAGGTGCAGAGAGTTTGTTTTCACATTGGCCTTGCAGCACTAGCCAAATTCATGATGATTTTCTGATTTATGAGGACCATTGCATTTAACACATTTGGAACCTTGAAATCTACATGAGAATATAGAGTATCCCCATTTCCAGCAATTTTTACATTGTGGTACTCTGGGGTTCATGTTAGCACCTCTCATAGTTACAATATATCTTCTAATATTGAAGCAATAGTTGATGAGACCTTTAGTTCTGCTACCACTTTGGACATCTCAAATGTTGATCCAAATAATTGACATGTCAGATTTAGGTGAAACCTTGATAACTTGCAGTTTGGAAGAGAAAGTGATATTATCAAAGATCTGGTTTTGTTTAATGATGGTTTCCATGTTACTGGTGGTGAGGCAGTCTTAAGAGTTATCATGCAGAAAGTATGGAATGCTTATAATTTTGAGATAGAACTTTGACTGAGGAAGGTGAGAGATGTTAACTTGAAGGGCATCAATGTCTTCTGAATTCTTGATGTAGTGTTCTATGATTTGAAGATCAGATTGAAGAGAAACCTTGTTAGTAACAACCATGACCCCTAGAGGATCTGAGTGAATGAAGTCAACCAGAATCTCAGATTTTGTATTTCTAAAGGCTCTGTTAATGTTAGCAATGTAGATAGTGGAATTTTCCATAAATTTGGTGTTGTTATCATTACTCATAGAAATAATGACTTGTTTTCTCAAAGGTTCTTTCATGGTTATCTAGATACAAGGTACCATCTTAGGAGTACCTTTGACAATGTTGTTGATTTGGTCAATCTTGTTTGCACCGATAGAAGGAAAAGCTTCTTTGATGGAGGGTTGTTTGGTATTGTTAGCCAGTTTGTTGCTCTTGAAGTATTTTAAGATAACATTGACTTCCTTTTGAGATTTAACAGGGATAGGTAGAGGAATTCTTTCTCCAGAGTTGGTTTGTTGATGTCCTTGTTGTTCTTGCCAGAAGTGGGTTGGATTTTCAGAGTAAATTTGGCTGCAACTTTCCTCCTAAGTGAGTTAGACTGTTTGTCAGTATAAAGAAAATCCCAAATAGCTTGATAAACCAAAGAGATGAAATTCCAAATAGCTTTGCCAATACTGTTAAAATCTTTAAGATTGTTTGGCTTTGAAGAATCAACCTGTTTGTTGGAAATATACCTTGCCATGAATTTGAGAGTATCTTTGATATTTTTAGTATCTAACACTATGTGCTCAATAGATCTATAAAGAGAAATAGGGTGAAAATTACCATCCCAGAGTTCTGGTTCCATAGGTACATGAAGGTCATATGGAAGCTGAATGTTAATGACTGCTTCATCATTGTTTTGTGTAGCTTGACCACATGTAGGATTGGAATGTTGTTGTTTATTAAGAATACATTGGAGAGTTGATTCAGATGAGACAAGGTTACCATGTTTGAACCTTGTGTTAACTTGCTGTTCAGCTGCCTTGCTGACTTGAAGTGCTTTCTCTTGGTCTGTCTTGTAAGACAAAGTAGAAGAAATGTTGTCTATTTTGTTGTCTACAACCATGATATTGTTGCACTCCATCTTTTTGTGGTATGCAATAGATGATTTTGTAGAGGACATTGAAGAGTCCCTAGATATATTTCCTTTAGTTAATAGGAATCTACCTCTCACCTCATCAAAATTGTTAGGAGAAGGTCCTGCAAAAATGTCTATCCCTGTGTTGTTTAAATAAGACATAGTTGATAATTCAAAGGTTTGTGCTGGAATTGTGTTTGAAGAAGTAGAAGTGAATTTATTCTCTAAGTCTCTTACAAGTGCTACTATATAAGATGGTGGTACAAGAGAAAGAAGAGATGGAAGAAATTTATAGTGAGGTGGTGGATAAAATGGTATTTTTCTTACTGATGCTTATTCAAGTTATTCACTTTGTCTTGAACAAATTTTAGTTCTGATGTTTTTGGTTTGCTAGATTTTGATAATAGGTTGTAAGGTTTATATGAGAAAACTTCTTTGTCTTTTTTTGTTAACTATTATTGGTTGCTCTATGTCTTGTGTTTCCTTAATATAATTGTCTATTTGAGAGTTTTCTTTTTCTTTACACCTATCCAATTCATCAGGTAATAAGGATTAGATATGGTGCACTTAATTTCCCAATATTCCTTTAGATAATATCTCATAGGCCTTCTGATATACTAAATATGTCTCCTGCTGTTTAAGTCTGGTATACATTGCTTACTTGGAAAATCATTGTTTTGATTTCTGTCAATTGCATGTTTGTAACTTCAGCCAATTTAATAATGTTTTGTAGTTGAAGTTGGATATCTGCTATAGTTTTGATTCCTCATATAATGTTATGATACTTCTTTGTCAGTTCTTCCATTCATTATTTAAAAAAGTAGTCAGATTTAAGTTGTTGATGATACAAGTAATGTATGGGTTGGAAGAGGTAGAAGTAGTCATGAATTATTGAGCCATTGATATAGATATGGATTTCTTAATATCTTTGGTGAACTTTGAGATGTTGATTTGAGATTTTACCCTTCTCTTTTGTAAATTTCAACTCAAATCCTTCACCAATACTCTTCAATTGCCTCTTTGGTATGTAATAACCCTGTTTCAGCTATCTACTAATTATGTTTGTTGCAATATTCCTTCTAATATACCAGAAATTTTGTGCTGTATTCTTATTTCCTAATAGTTTCTGATTTCTTCTACTTCATATTCTTCTTCATTGATAATATCCAGTGGTGGTGCTGAATCCATATGCTATCCATTAAAATATGGTTCTCTGTATTGTGTCAGCAGATTTTCATTGAAAAAATTGTGAATTATCCATCCTTCTAGTAGCTCTAGCTGAAATGCTTCTTAACCAATATCTTTTGAGATCCTAAAAGATCTGTATTATTTTTGGTTAAGCCTTTTTGAGGATTGCTTTGATTGAATGTTTTTAGCCTCTAACTATATGTTGTTACCAACCTTCAGTTCTTGTGAGTTTTTACTTGTCTTGTCAAACTGTCTCTTCATAGCTTCTTTTGTTATTTTCATTGATTTCTTTGCTTCTTTCCAATTTCTTTATAGTTTTTTAAGAAAATCTTCTAACTTTGGTAATTCTGTTTTTACTGTTAAGTCTCCTTTCCATAAATGTCTTCCAAAATTGAGTTCAAATAGGATGTGTTTGATAACCACATATTTTTTTTTATCATTGTACTGGAATTCTGCTACTGAAAGCTATTATTATATCCAGTTATCTTACTGATAGTTCACATAATATTGCAGAAATGCTTTAACTTCTTGATTGATTTGTTCTATTTGTCTGTCTATTTGAGGGTAGTATAGCATAGATAGTGTTCTTATCACAAAATGAACTACTCACTTATTTATAATATCTGAATCTTAGGTATACTCTCAGAGGTATTTGTTGAGTGGTTTTGCCATGTCACTGAAGATTTTTGATAAATCATTAATAGAAATTTGTGAACTCTAAGAAAATTTATACTTTTTTGATTTTAGTAAGGATTTCTCTATTCCTTGACTATCTTAAGTTTATCATTCTCTATTTAAACTTTCTTTTGTCCAACTACTACTTCCATAATAGGTATTTATTTTATGTAAAAGTTATATTTTGACTTTTTGAAACAGAGATTATGTTTCTCTACTATTTTTAAGAAATAAATTGTCCTTTCTTCTATTTTCTTGGTTTTAGCTAATATAACAAAATGATTGATATATTTTGCCAGTACTTCTTTGTGTAGTAACTCTTGTAAAATACTGTTCATTATGCTTTGGAATATTTCCAGTGAATTACATAGTCCAAAATACATTACTTTAGGTTTGAATAGGCTTTTATTTATTAAGGAAGTGGCTTTCCATTCATCTCCTTCCTTGACTTGTATGTTGTTGTATCCTCAGATAAGATCCAATTTGTTAAAGTACTTGGTATCTTTAAGTTTGTTGATTACTTCTCCAATTAAGAGTAGTAGTATCTTATTCTTTATCATGTACTAGTTCAACTTTCTGTAATCCTGTACTAATTATAGTCTTGAGCTATTTGTCTAGCCATTGGTTTAATACTTTGTTTTCTTTTATTATCATTACATATGCCTTGGCATTTAATTCTATAGGAGCTTTTTTCATCAAATTAGTTTTGTGGTTACATTCTTGTCATTCTGGTAAATTTTCAAACTTTTATTTTGTTGAACAAGTATATGAATAGTTAAATATACTCTAGAAGATTCTCTGAATTTATCAGATCTGGTTTCTTGTATATTTTCTATTGTCCTCAAAGATATGATATCTGTTACAAAGTAGTCGCATATGTCATAGTCACCATTACATAATCATGTAATATAGGGAAAAATGTAGAAGATTTTGGAACAAATGATATTATATAGCATAGTAATAATATATTAGTCTTATAGAAAGTATATTTATTTTAAGATAAATTAGTTGTAGTATGTGCACAGACCACAGTCTGTAGTATATAAGATAGACTATCTTATACTTGGAACTCTATTAAGTTCTTTTGTGTTACTCAATACAAAAGTTATCTTTTGTCTTTACTTAGAAACTTAAGTCATAACACTCAGATGTTTTTGCTAGTCCAAGATAACTTCATAAAACTCTATCTCTTGACATATGAGGATTGTAAGGGGACTGGCCTTTTCAAGACTTTTCTCTTCTATATTTTTTGGTTAATTTATGTTCTGTAATCCCTTCTCACATCTATGCTTATCTGATTTTCTATACTTTTTCAAGCTACACCCCAATACTTCCAACTATCTAGATATATTATTTAACTCCATTTTACTCACTCTCTTACTCTTCTGCAACACTCTGTGGTTTTCTGAAGTCTTCTAGTATGATCTGCATATCTACTTATTCACTTTCTTATACTCTAGAAGATATAATATCTGTTAAGCACTTTGGCTCTCTTTCATTTTGATTTCTTCATTCTAAACTGTTCCTGATTACTTAAGTATCATCATTCCTTGCTTATGTAAACAGAATTCTGACACATTAGAATAAATCTATTATTATATAAAGTAGCCATCATCTTTAGAAATTTCTATTTTATTCTTTTAAGATTTTCTGGAGATTTGAAGTGCCTTACTCTTCCATCCAGTTGTCTTAGCAAGAATTACTAGTAATCAGAATAACTCAATTAGCAGTTATATTCCAAATAGTTACTCTAGATATACTAACCAGTATATAATCTAGTAGTTTATACTGTAGTAGTCATCCTGAAAATCAATCAAAACTAGCACCTCTCTTCTAATCTGGTATGTGACACTGAGTCAAGC
>Ga0157358_1001399_pt1 | contig 10566 bp, 17 predicted proteins | sample AttcapACBM2_FD_111484 | JGI IMG/M metagenome (GOLD analysis project Ga0157358, IMG submission 111484) | Fungus gardens microbial communities from leaf cutter ant in Botucatu, State of São Paulo, Brazil - Atta capiguara ACBM2 | ecosystem: Host-associated > Fungi > Mycelium > Unclassified ...
CCATTGTTTAGAGTGTTTGGATATTTTTGATCTTTTTGCATTTTTGGACCACATTTGTTCAATGATAGACCCAAGTTGATTGACAATTTGATTTAGGCATTCAATGTTATTGATGTTTGAGGTGTCAAGTAAACTGAAGTTTGAAATGATGTCTTTGATGAACTCTTTTTCTTGTTTGCTTCCAGAAGTAATAACGAGTTTTGACGATTGAATGACTTTGTCACAAATGGGAATATCTATTGAGAGAGGCGCATGGTCAGAAGTTAGACGGAAAAGATGAGTATTTCAAGTGTACTATTTAGACTCTGACTTACAATTATATTGTAGACATTTATCACTTTTTAGGTAAATATAGCCATGTTCCATATTCTGGAACTTTCTGAGACATTTACTACTTTTGAAGTTATGGTGTTATGATTTAGTAATCTTAGAGTTGATTAAAAAAAGAAATCTTGTATTAGGATTAACACAAAAGAACTCAATAGAGAATTCTGTACAGGATCATTTGCCTTATATATCTTAGACTACTGGTCTGTACACTACTACTTTAGCCTACCCTAAATAACCATGTATCTGCCTTAAGACTACTATGTATATAACACATAGTATAATGTTATTCCTTTTAGAACTTTTTATTATTTTCTATCATGGCATGTGATCATGTGACAGTGTGACCATGACCTGTGACATCCCTACTGATCCCTAACCCTAGTTTTAAAAATAGAATAGACTGAAAGAAATAGAAAAGAAAAGAAAAGAAAAGAAAAATAAAATAGAGTCTAATCTTTGTGTTTCTAACAAATTAGTTCTGCCTTGAGCTATTCTTCCAACTATTAGTTTAATGCCTTGTCTTCTTTTATCATTATTACATAGGCTTTGGCATTTAACTTCTTGGGTGCTTCCTCTGTTAGATTGATTTTGTAATCCTATTCTTATCTTTCTAGTAGTTTCTCAAATTTCTTTTTGTTAAACAGATGCATGAATAGTCAAATATACTCTGGAAAGTCTTCTGGGTTTGTTAGATCTGGTTCCTTTCCTATTTTCTGTTGTCCTTTGTCTTGGTTTTCCATTGGTTATAATCTTCTATTCTTGAACAATATATCTTAGTATGGCATTCTACAACTTTTTGGGCATCTTGTAAACCATATTGTTTCTGTATTCCAATTTACTTCTAAGTTGTGTTTAACCAATCAGTTGTATTCTAGAAACATGTCCATGCCATTTAAATCTGTAACTGCTGCATTGATTTGTTTCTTATGTCTATTGATCTTGACTTCCAGTAGTACATATCATGTAACTTCTCCATTCTTGATTTTATTTGCATTGAAAACCTCAAATAACCTTTCTATTTGTTCTATTTTGATTTTTTCTTCTTTCACTAGTTATTTGTCAATTCCAGTATATATACATTCTAAATCCACTAGTGTTTGTAATTGTAATTTCTTTCCATTTGATATCTTGATGTTTGTCTGCATGTTAAGCTCTCTCTCTTTCTCATTCATTTGATTTGGAATAATATATCAATCCTGAACATTAGATACAGAGGTCCTTTATACTGTGCCTACTCTGGACCTTTGCCAAAACCCTCCTGTTTATCATCTTTCTCATCATCTATTTCTTCCTAGATGCTGTGGTTCTTCATCTTCTGTTCTAATCTACAGTCTTTGGCAATGTGCTCCACTTTGTCACACTTATAATTCTTTCTAGTATCTTGTTCCCTCTTTGGCTTTCTGTATTCCTTTGCCATGTATTCATATGTGGTACAATTAAAACATCTGGGTTTTCCATCTTTGTCAAAATTCTCTCTAGTCTTCCCAATGTCCATAGATATACTTCTTTCTTCATATATCATACCTGTTCCTATCCTATAATCTTGTTGACTTTCTATGGATTCATATCCCTGTCTAAATCCCTGTCTAACTAAGGTAATTGCTACTTTCTACTCTTTAAGTGTCTCTGGTACTGCTATTAGTGGGTATCCTAATATTGTCTTGATAATATCTATCTGGATGTTCTTTTTTAGTAAGAATATAGCATGTAAGTTGTCTGTTTTAGCCTTTATGGCTAATAATTTGAACTCAATCATGAAATCAGCAATATGTCTCTTGTCCTACTTGAATGTTTTAATCTTCCATTTGACATCTGCTGTCTTGCTCTTGTTGTTAAACATCATCTTGATCTCTCTAACAAATTCTTCCCAATCTTGGATGTCTTCTTTGTCTTTTATCTGATCTAATTTCTTCTAGGCATAAATATCTGCTACACCCCCTCTAAGACAGGCTAGGATTGTAGTAATCCTATCATCTGTTGCTGTGACTCTGTTGCTCTTGAGAAATAAACAGGTTCCCCTCCACCAATCTTCAAATTTTGTCCTGTCCCCATTGAACCATTCTAGATCTAGAATCATGCTCTTTAGCATAACTGCTTGTTTGTTCTGTACTGCTGGTGCTGGTACTGTCAACATTTTGTCTGTATATTTTATGTCTGTTTCTCTTGAGGCATTTTCTTCTGTGATTCTCAGTGGTCCTAGTTTTTCTGATAATGTCTTTATATTGTTTCCTCAATGTTAATCTGTCCTACTGTCCATGGCTTATGCCACAAGTATCAGTGTCTTCTTGATGGTCTAAAACTATAAACATTCCAGTGGTCTAACCACTATACACTTTCTTTTACAAGATGAGCCTGATGATACTTTATCAAATATTACAATCTTAAGCTTGGCTCAGGTTGCAACTTAGGCAAGACTTGAGTAGATAGAAGAGAGAATGATAAATTAATAAAGTGTAAGAATACTAGATAGTATCTACAGCTATATATACCTATGACCATGAGTAATACATATGTTAGACATAAGAAAAGAATGAGGAAAACATAAAGCAACCTCCACTCCTATATGAGATACTGACTGATTTTACCATGAGTAATACATATGGTGTAGCTGATTATTGAGTTATAATGAAGTAACCCCAGCACATGTTGTTTATAAGTTGCCCACTTGTTAAATATGAGATATTAATTATAACATTAACTTTGCGACTATGTGGTAGTAATACCATATGGCAACCACTGAAGTTCTTAGTTCCTATAATTGGTGTATACCATAGGACTAGTAAGTATTATATTGCTGCCAGGATGTAAGGTCTAGTGATAGACTCACTAAGGGACAAGATCTATAAATCTTGTAAGGCCAAGTAGTCAGATTAGTTCTCATTGTAAGAGCTATGTCTGGTGATATCTGTAACTGGAAATAAAAGGATAGATCAATATAAGATGGAGAACTGGGGTAATAACAATCCAATCCTAGAGAGCTAATTGGTTAAAGGCTCAGCCTACTATTTAGTACAAACTACCTAACTGAATCAAATTCTGGGAGGCTAGTTGGTTAAGGGATCAGCCTACCATTTGGTATAAATCTGGCTGGTATATTAGTTGGGATAAAAACAGAACACCTTATACCTCTAGATTGTATGACTTAGAGATAGTTAGTCACATTGTGGAAATAACTCTTAGTCCAGACTTGTTCTGGAATACTCACTAGGTTGGCAAGTGGCAAGGCAGTGACTCTGGACAGGTTGGGGACTCATGCCTATAATGTTAGAGTTGTGAAGCTTGGACTTGAGTTTTTTCTAAAAAGATCTTTTTATTTTATTTTATTTTATTTTTATTGTTGGAACTTAGAGTTAGGGTTTAGCATGATGGCACTGACACACTGTTACAAGTCACATGGCATGGTCACAAGTTATGTGATAGCAATAAAAGGATGTAGAAGGTTTTAGAAGAATGATGTCATATAATATGTATAACACATGTTGACCTTAAGACAAACACATAGTCATTTAGGGTAGGCTAAAGTAGTAGAGCACAGACTATGGGCTTTTAGTATATAAGGGAGATAATCTTGTACTAAGTTCCCTATCAAGTTCTCTTATATTAAACCCTGATATAAGATTTTTGTTTTATTGTCCAACTTTAAGAACTCTGAGTTATAACATTAGAACTCGATTTCCATTCTTGAAACTGCCCAACACAGGGCTCTCTCTACAAACTTACTCTTACTACCATTCTTAACTGCAGATAATACACCTAAAGTCAAAAAGAATCACCAGGCCCTAGACATAAGGAATATACCAACTAGGTGAGGAAAACCTAGTCATTTTGTTGTACCAAAGCCCACTGGTACAGAAAGACATACTATCTTGTATAGACATGGTAGTTAGTTTTCACATATGTTACAAACTCAAGTCTTTAGAGTGGGACAAGTAAATGAACCTTGTATTGGGTTAATCTAAGAGAACTCAATAGAGAACTCTATACAGGATTGTCTACCTTATATACTGAAACCCCATGGTCCATGCTACTCTACTTCTAGCCTACTCTAAACAGCCATGTATTCACCTTAAGATCAGCATGTGTTATATATGCTGTATGATATTATCTTTCTAATATGACATGTGATTATGTGACCATGACCATGACGTAATCACGTGATATGTGACAGATATGTGACAATGTCATGTCACACTAACCCTAAGTTTTCTCAAAATAGAAAATGAAGGAAAAGAAAATAGAGATGAAAAAGAAAAAGAAAAATAATTAGCATCCACTGTCTTCAACTCTAACATACAGGTTCTCTTGTGACTTGTCCATGCATAGGAACAGTGAGGTCTTCTACAAGTTCCATCCAGAGTAGAAATTCTCTCCTTAGGGATATTCATGTACAAATTCAATAAGTACAGTAGTCGGTAGCATAAGTAATTAGTAGATAGAGTAAGGTGGACAAGAAGAGTGCTGCTAGCCCTTACAGAGGAAAACATTGAGTCTAGAGTACAAATTAGGGAGTGAGTCTGACATAGGATCTATGCTCTCTAAACAGTAATCACTACTATCTACCTCATTATCTTTATTACCATCACCACCACTTTTAACACCAATAACAACACTACCACTATACACTATGAGTCAACACAACTTAGATTTACACACTATCATAAGACAACAGCAAGAGTAGCTGGCAGCACTACAGGCATAGCTCCAAGCTTTTTAAGAAGAAGGAGTAGGAGGGGAAGGAATGAGCACAGAAGTGGCTAAGCTACAAGTGTTTGACAGAACCTCAGCAAAGATCTCAGGATTTGTTATGGCATGCAAGTTATACTTATAGATGAAGATAAGAGGGGTAGCAGGATAGAAACAAATTCAGTGGATATTGTCATATGTATAGGAAAAGTCAGCAGATATATGAAAAGAGAATACATTGGAAGATTTAGAAGGAGGTTTACTAGAATATGAAACAGCAGGAGAGTTTTTGGCAGATATCAAGAAGGAATTTGGAAAAGAAGATGAGGAAGGAGTAAAAGTGGTAGAATTGAAGAGGTTAGAGCAAGGGAGAAGGATAATAGAAGAGTTTGTACAAGAATTCAGAAGAGCAGCAAAAGAAAGTGGATATGAAGAAAGGCCTCTGGTAGAGGAATTTAAATGGGACATGAATGAGATGATATACCAAAGATGTTACAAATTCAAAACCTTAGAGTTGGTTAAGAAAGTGAATCTTGTATTAGGATTAACACAAGAGAACTTGATAGAGAACTCTATACAAGACTGTCTACCTTATATACAAATACCTAATGGTTCATGCAAGCTATTTCTAGCCTACCCTAAATGGCCATGTGTATGCCTTAAGGTCAACATGTATATCACATATTGTATGATATCATCTCTTCCAGAATGTTCTATGTCCTTCACTGCATTATGTGACCTGTAACCATGTCATCTGATGTGACCTGCTGTGTGACAGCATGATCTCATCACTCTAACCCTAACCCTAGTTCTAAAAATAGAATAGACTGAAAGAAATAGAAAATAAAATAAAAGTAAGAAAGAAAATGAAAAACAACCAAGTCCACTCTTTGCATTCTTGACAAAAGACTCATAGAGTCAGAACAGCAACTGTCCTAGACAGAAATTGGAGAGAGAGTAGATGAGAGGAAGAAAGATTAAGAGGATGACAAGAACAGGGGCCATAAGCTCTAAGGTTGAACAATGTAGAGGTACAATGGCAACAGATGTCATAGCCCCAAGCTAGACCAAGAAGATAAGAAGCTCCTCAACAGTGGGCACCAACAGGGCCTACTCTGATGGAAGAGATTGAAAGAACAAATGCAGTTATGATATGCCCCAATCAGAGGGTAGGGTTTACACAACACAACCCATATACCATAGACATAGACAGAAATAATAGGAACTGTTACAATTGTGGGAGATTTGGACATCTAGCTAAGAACTGTAGGAATAGAGAAACAGGGAACAGAACTGGGGAAGGAAGAAGACTGGAATGCAGAAACAGAAATAACAGACAAAGGAGAAGAATTGAAGAAAATGAACAAAACAATTTAAATGGGGAGTAAGACTTAATACTCCTTGATTAAGTCTTAGTAATAACAATAGGTATACAATACTCTCTAGAGTAATGAAAAATACATTCTGCTGTGACCTAAACAATGAGGAGCTCTTAAGAGAAGTAATAGTGAAAATTAGACTAAAGAGGATAGATATACAGGAAGAAGTAACAGTAGAAGCATTGTTAGATAGTGGGGTGATGGGATTAGTAATGAGCTCAGAATTCATGAGGAAGCAGGGGTTTAAGTTGAAGAAAATAGAAAATCCAATATATATGAGAAATGTGGATAGAACATTCAATAAGGAGAGACTAATAAAAAATACAGTAGAAGTAAACATTTACTATTGAGGGCATAAAGAGAGAATGGATATTGATGTGATTGGAGGACAGAAGTGGAATGTACTTTTGAAAATGCCATGGCTTGCATACTACAATCCTGAGATTAACTGGAGGACAGGAAAAGTTAAGATGATAAGATGCCCAAAAGAGTATGGAAAGCAGTGGAGACCAAAGAAAGAAAAGCTGGGATAGCAGAAGCAGAAGGAAAGAAGTGAGAGGAAAAGAAGCAGAGGAAGAAGGAAAGAAAAAAACCAAAGAAGAAGAGAACAATGAAAGTAAAGAAAGTGGCAGAAGAATGGGAAATCTGGGATGAAGAAGAGAAAGTGGTAAGGTCAAAGGAAGAAGCAAGAAAGCCAGTACCAGAATGCTTTCAAAAGTGAATCTAGGTCTTTGGAAAAAAAGCTAGTGAATAGATGCCCACAAGTTTCTGTTTCTGCCATCCCAGCTATTATGACTTAAACTCTGTGTTGAGTAAAAGACACACTCTTGTATTGAGCAACATAAGAGAACTCAATAGAGAACTTTATACAGAAACATCTATCTTATATACTAAACTATGATGGTCCATGCTACTATTTTCCTAGCCTATCCTAAAGACTATACATTTGTCTTAAGGCTAACATGCATTCCACATGTTGTTATGATGTCATCTTTCCAGAATCTTCTACATTGACCATGTCACACTTTGTCTTCTTTGTCTTCTACTTGTCAAGAACAGAAAGTGTAGACTTAGTTTTTTCTTATGTTCTTTTTTATTTTATTTTATTTTTGATTTGTTTTCATATTTTTCTATTTATAGAACATAGGGTTAGGGTTAGTCATGTGACACAAGAAGAAAGGCATAAAAGGTGCTAGAAGAATGATATTATACAACGTGCATAATATATGTTGGTCTTGAGGTATACACATGGCTGTTTAGGGTAGGCTAGGAGTATATAGCACAGACCATGTGCCTTTAGTATAAAAGGTAGACAATCCTATAAAGAGTTTTCTATTGAGTTCTCTTGTGTAAACCCTATATAAGATTCTTTTTTTTGACCAACTCTAAGATCTTAAGTTTGTAATACTACTCTTCAATAAAAAATAAGAGAAAATAAAAGGAAAATGAAAGAAAATAAAATAGAAACCAAGTCCATCATCTTCAATTTTGACACCAACTTGCCCTACTTCAGTCTCTACTACTTTCCATACTCTTCCAGACATTTTGTTATCTTTATTTCACCTGTCTTCCAGTCAATTTCAGGATTATGACAAGCTAACCATGGCATTCTCAAGATTACATTCCACTTCTGTCCTCCTATCACATCAATTTCTGTCCTCTCCCTATGCCCTTGGTAGTAGATATTAACTTCTACTATATGCTCAATTGGCCTCTCCTTATTAAATGAACTATTCATATTTCTTACATATATAGGCCTTTCTATCTTCTTCAACCTAAATTCCTGCTTTCTTATGAATTCTGAACTCATTACCAACCTCATTGCACCACTATCCAGCAATACTTCCACAGTGATTCCTTCCTATGTGTCCATCCTCTCTAGTCCTATTTTTACTATTATTTCCCTTAATGCTTCTTCTTCTCCTACTTTCCTTATTTCCCCTTCCTTCTTGCTTTCTTGCTTTCTGTTCTTTTTCTTAGTTCTCTCTGAGTTTGATGTACCAACTTTCATTCTAGCTAGTACATAAAACCTATTGTTAGAATCTAGTCAAGGGTTTCTAAATTCTCCTTCTCTTTTTAATTGTCCTGATGTCCATAATTTCTCTCTCTTCCCTATTTTTGTATATATTCCAGTCTCCTACCATCTCCAATTCTAATTCTTTCCCCCCTATTCCTACAATGTTGGGCTATGTGCCCAAATCCACTACAGACATAACAATTCCTCCCCCTGTCCACCTTCATTGCATAGGAATCCCTTCTTGGCAGCCCTATTCTTTGTTCTTGTTCTTGGTTCCTTACTACTACTGCATTTGTTCTTTCTACTCCTTCTATTGGAGCAGGTTCCATTGCCCTCTGTTGAGGCATTGCTTGCCTCTTTGGCCATACTTGAGGCCATGACACCTGCTGTCTTGGTGCTGGTGTCATCCCCTGTTCCCTTCTATCTTTCATTCTCTCTTCCTCCCTTCTACTCTCTCTCTAATGTCTATCTAAATTGGTGGCATGTTCATACAACTGTTCTATGCTCATTGGAGGCCTTTCTTCCTCCATTAACTTTCTTCTTATCATCCTATTCATTCCTCTTTTGAATTCCTCTACTAAGGACCTTTCCTTGTATCCACTTCCTCTTGCTGCCCTTTTGAACTCCTGCACAAATTCTTCCATTGTTTTCCCTTCTTATTCTATCCTTTTTAACTCTGCTATCTTTACTGCCTCCTCATTTCCTTCTCCAAACTCTCTTTTTAATCCTGCCAAAAATTCTCCTGCTTCCAAATCTTCTAATACATTTTCTTTCCACATATCTGCTGATCCTTCCTGTATGTATGATAATATCCATTGAATCTGCTCCTCCACTGTTGCTTCTTTCATCTTCATTCTCAAATATAATCTGTATGCTGTGATAAACTCTCCTACTCTCTCTGCTTCTCTGCTAAAGACTGGGAGTTTGGCCACCTCCATGTTAAGTTCTGTGTTAAGCCCTTCCACTCCCCTTCCTGCTACTGCTTCTCCTGCAATCAGGGCTTGTATCTGTGCCTGTATTGCTACCAACTACTCCTGTTGTTGTCTAATTATAGTGTGTAAGTTGTGTTGACTCATAGTGTGATATAAAGATGGTAAATCAATTGGTGAGGATGATGATGGTGAGGATGTAGGGAGAGATGATATATAGATTGGTAGGAAAGAGGAAGTTGTGTTGACCTCACTCTCTGACTTGTATTCCAAACTTGATGAAATCTTGGTAGATGCTAGAGGGCCCTCTTCTTGTCCCTTCTTGCACTGTCTACTAACTACTTCTCTTACTGACTACTAAAACTAGATAATTTTGGTTCAAGAAAACTGTTCTACTCTAAACAGCATCTTAGGAACTACTGTTATTCCTTTGCATAGACAAGTTACAAGTGAACTTGTAGCACAAGGTTGATACAAGAAGAAAAGTATGTAACATATTCACACAAGATGATACACCTGAAATACACCAGTGGGCTTTGATGCAATCAAATGGCTAGACTTCTCCTGCTTAACTAGTATACCCCTTGAGCCTAGAGTCCAGCTATATCTTCTTGACTAAAGAGCAGTGTTGCTCTTCAGTTGAGGATGATTAGAGAGTAGAAAAAGAGGGCTCAGTGTTGAACAGTCTTTGGAATAGGAATCAAGTTCTAATGTTATGACTTAAGCTCAGTATTAAGTGAAAGACATACTCTTGTATTGAGTAACACAAGAGAACTCAATAGAGAACTTCATACAGAAACATCTACCTTACATACTAAACTATGATGGTCCATGCTACTACTTTTCTAGCCTATCCTAAATGTTATGGGACGCTTTGGACATGAACAATTTTTATTTTCTTTATTTTCTTTTTCTTTTATTTTCTGACTTTATAAGGATTTTGTTTTCTTTTTCTTTTTCTTTTCTTTTCTTTTGGATGATAAAGAGGCATGTGACATCGCAGTTACATGACGTGTCACATGATGTGACATCATAAGGCCTAGAATGTGGTAGAAGGATCTGGAAGATGATGTCAGGGCACATGTATACAACATGGTGGCCTTGAGGTGAACATAAGGAAGGAGCATGGACATAAGGGCAGGGTTAATTATTAGTAGCATGGACCATGAGGACTTTGTATATATAGGACTCTAATTAAGAAGAGACTCCTTGTCAAGTTCTCTTGTGA
>Ga0157358_1001400_pt1 | contig 10565 bp, 4 predicted proteins | sample AttcapACBM2_FD_111484 | JGI IMG/M metagenome (GOLD analysis project Ga0157358, IMG submission 111484) | Fungus gardens microbial communities from leaf cutter ant in Botucatu, State of São Paulo, Brazil - Atta capiguara ACBM2 | ecosystem: Host-associated > Fungi > Mycelium > Unclassified ...
GACCTCAGACTTAACAACATCAATTATTCTTGTTGATACTACTCATCATTATCTCCTTATACTGAACCTCTAAAACACTACTAAGTTCAAGTATCACAACCAGTGAGTAGCTTATTTGTGATATATGAGATATTAGCAAACAAAGATTTTACAGTTACTGATGACCTGATATCTCAGTTATTTGTTGTTGCTTTTGTACATTCCATATGTATGCAGATAGCCCTTATTTGGGGCTTTTTAACATAACTTAGTTTGTGAAAATTAGTCTACTAGTTTGTAGAAATACAAGCTAAATGAAGTTTGTGATAGTAAAGCTAGCACAAACTCTTTTTTTCTGTCCCTATATACCCTATACCACCACCACTAATGTTATGGGACGCTTGAATACTAACAATTTTATTTTTTTTCTTTTTCTGATTTTATATTGATTTTCTTTTTCTTTTTCTTTTCTTTTGGATGATAAAGAGGCACATGACACTGCAGTCACATGACAGGTTACATGGTGTGATGTCATAAGCCTAGAACATGGTGGAAAGATCTAGAAGATGATGTCAGGGCACATGTATACAACATGGTAGCCTTGAGTAGGAAATGAGGTGGACATAAGGTTGTAGCATGGACTATGTGTACTTTGTATATATAGGACTCTAATTTAGCAGAGACTCCTTGTTGAGTTCTCTTGTGAACTACCCACAATATATCCACTTTGAGATTTACTCACTTGTGCTATCATTTGTCATTGTGATAAGTGGTTGCTACAACAACTAACTTCTATATATACACCAACATTAATGTTATAACTTAAGACTGAGGGTTTAGTCAAAAGAAGAAACTGATATTGTTTAACACAAAAGAACTCAGTAAGATTCTTAATACAGGTATGTCTAACATTATATATCTTTGGTGCATAATCTGTATGCATTTACATCTAGCCTATCCTAAATATTATGTAACTATAACTGTGACCTTTGTGGTTTGTGTGATGGTCATCATATCTTATCATATCATCTTATCTCTTAATAAGAAATATAGAGAAAAGAAGAAAAGAGATAGAAAAATCTAAGTAAATAAAAAAAAGTTTAAATAAGAGACTAGAACTGAAAAAGAGCAAGTCTACTATTTTTGATTCTAACAATTAATCTCTACTTATCTACCATCATATTATTAATAACCTTAAAAGGAAAATTTGGAGAAGGAGATGATAAGTTAGCAAAAGTAGCAGAACTCAAGTAGTTAGAACAAGGTTTTTAGATCATGAATAGATTTTGTCCAAATGTTTAAATGGTTAGAAGTAGTAGATATAAAGGTCAGACATTAGTGAAAGAATTTAAGAGAGAGATAAATGGTAGTATTAAACACAAACTAATAGAAATAGAATAGTCTTCCAGAGATATTAAGGAATATTTTGAAAGAACAATCAATTTAAATAAGTACTGGGGAAAGAGTAGATAAAAAGAGAGGAGGCTGAGAGACTGAAGGAAAGCTCCAGTACTATGGTCAAACATACTAGCAAATACTAGAGAGATACAATGGCAATAATTATTATAGCTCTAAATCTGGCCAAAGAAACAAAGATTTCAGTAAATTCTAACAAAGTCTATTCTAATAGAGAGAATGGAGAAGACAAATGCTGTAATAGCAAACCTATAATAGTAGCAAACAGAGTTTGTGCTAAGATGTAACCTATATTATTATAGTATACTTGGATACTAATATTTTTCTTTTATTTTTATCTATTTTCCTTAATTTAATATTTCTATCATTTTTATTTTATTTTATTTTTTCTGACAATAAAGAGACATATAAGATCATAGACCTAGACTTTAGAAGAAGAGGCTGAAAGAATAATATCAAGATATATGTTTATGGTACGTTTACTATATAGTATACTTATGGCTGATGCATGAATATTAGGATAGGATTATATATTACTAGCACAGACTATATATCTATTGTATAAATAGGGTAGCAATACATTAAAGACTTCTTGTTGAGTTCTCTTGTAATCTCTATCTGATATTTGTCTTGAGATTTATTACTAGCATTTTTATTAGTCTTTTGACTAGTGGTTGCCACAACATATGTATAAAGGTAGATAAAAAAAGAAATTGTTATAACTATAGAAAATTCAAACATATCACAAGATATTATAGAAATCAGAGATTTGTAATATAAGAGAGAAGACTAAAATATAGGTATAATTATAATATAGACAATTTAAATGTTGTGGCTACTACTAACCAAAATGATCAATAGCACATGTTAGAATTGTGAATGATGGACTTTATTTATTTTTTCTTTTTCTATTTCCTTTTTATTTTCTTTTCAAATTTTGTTTCTCTTTTATTTAGGATTAGGGTTTAGCATGATGTCATAGTCACAAACCTGTCACATGATGTATTATGAAAGTCACATGTAACAGTCACATGGTCACATGGTCATAATAGAAGGATATAAAAGGTTTTAGAATAATAATGTTATATAGTATATTTTATACATGTTAACCTTAAGGATAATGCATGGTCATTTAGGGTAGGTTAAAGTAGTAGAGCACAGATCAACAGTCATTAGTATATAAGGTAGATACTTTATATCTAGAAACTTCATTGAGTTCTCTTATATTAACTCTAATACAAGGTTTGCTTTCTTGACCCACTCTAAGGTCTTAAGATTGTAACAATTTCATTCTTTTTCTTCTAATAGTTTCTTGAATTTCTTCTTGTTAAAAAAATATGTAAATAGTCAAACAGATCTTCTGGGTTTGTTAGATTTTGTTTTTTTTCCTATTTCTTGAAAAGTCCTTTATCTATTTCTTTTATTAGTTATAGTTTTCTGATTCTTAAGGTAAATGTAATATCCTGATATTATGTTCTTGAGCATCTTGTAAACCATTTTGTTCCTTTGTTCCAATTTATATCTGGATTATGTTTAACCAACCAGTTGTATTATAAGAATATGTTCATACTATTTAAGTTCATAACTACTATGTCCATTGATTTCATATATCTATTGATTTCTAGTTCTAGTGATATAAATTTTGTCACTTCTTCATTCTTAGTTCTATTGAAATTAAAAATCTTAAATAACTTGTCCATTAGTTTTGTTTTAATCTGTTCTTCCTTTATTAGTTGTCTATCAATTTTAGTATAGGTACATTCTAAATTAATTAGTATTTTAAGCTATAGTTTCTTTCTATTTAATATTTTCACATTTATACATATGTTGAGTTCTCTTTCTTTATTGTTTTTTTAATATAAAATAATATATTAATTAAGAGATTTATTATATATAAAGATTTGTTATATTATGTTTACTCTAAACCTCTGACAAAACCCTTCTTTTTATCATTGTCTTTTTCATTTGATTCTTCTTGTACACTTCTATTCTTTATCTTCTGTTCTGACCTATAATTTTTTGTAAGATATCTCACTTTGTCACATTTGTAGCACATTCTAGTTTCTTTCTCTTTATTTAGCTTTTGACAATTCTTTGTTATATATCTATAGATATTATAGTTGAAACATTTAGATTTCTTATCTTTGTTGTAGTTGTCTTTGAACTTTCTAATATCTATGAGTACTTTTTTCTCTTGAAAGATTATTTCTAATCTTATCTTATAATCTTGTTTGTTTTCTGTAAATTTGTATTCTAGTCTGACTGAGATAATTGTCACTTTCCACCTCTTAAGTAACTCTAGTGCTGCTATAAGCAGATATCCTAATATGATCATGATAATGTTACTTTTGACATTCTTTTTTAATATGAAAATAATATGCATATCATCAGTTTTAGTTTTTATGTTTCAAACTCTATTATGAAGTCTACTATATACTTTTTTTCTTGTTTGAATATTTTAATCTTCTATTCAGTATCTGCTACCTTACTCTTGGCATTGAATATTGTTTTGACTTCTTTGATAAGATTGTCCTAATCCTAAACATCTTTTTCTTCTTCTATTTAGTTAATTTTTTGTATATACATTTCTACTATGCCTCTTCTCAGTTATGCTAATACTGTAGTAATCTTGTTATCTATTGTTATAACTCTGTTTCTCTTAAGGAATAATTAGATTTCTTTCCACTGTCTAGTCACTATCAAACTACCCTGAGTCTAGAACCATACTCTTTAATATAACTGCCTATGCTGTCTCATTATGTATTACTAGTGTAAGTACTATTAACATTTTTTCTGACTTTGTAGTTCTATTTCTGTCTGAGGCATATTTTTCAGTAATTTTTAATAATTCTAATATCTCTTTTAATATCTCAATACTTGTTATTCTTTGACTATATCTATCCATCTTGTCTATCTATAGTATCTACCACAATGTTATTTGTATTTGTCTTATCTGTCCTATCTGTGGTCTATGCTACAAGTATTATTCTATTACTATTCTTCTAATAGTTTAACCATTCATTTATGGTTCCATCACAAAGTTATTTCAATAGTTCTTTAACAGCCTAACTGTTATGATATTTCAGTAGCCTAACCACTATGTACTCTCCTTTTGCAAGGTAAGTCTGATGATGTTTTACTGAATGTTACAATTCTAAGCTTAGCTTAGATTACAACTTAGACAAAGACTTGAGAAAGAATAGAGGAGATAATCAATTGGTAAAACATAAAGATATAAGAAAGAAATGAGGAAAACATGATGAAGTCTCCACTACTACATGAGATACTGACTGATAAAACATAAGGATCAAGTAAGATATAGTAGATCACAGTAAATATGAGTCAAAGATGAAACAAATCCTAACATGTGTTCAGAACATGTTAACTCTAAGATAAACATCTGTAGAACATGAAATAAAGATTATAGTGATTATAACAATTATGTAGTCATAGTTTGGAAAGATAAGGAGAAGAAGTTTTGGGTTTTAGAAAGTAAATAAGTGAGACATTTAATTCAAGTTAATTATCAGACTGAAAACCATATTATATATCTACTAGTCTTAAATACAGATATCAAGAATTCTAATAATAAAAAGAAGATCTATTTCAAAAGAAGAATACTTAGATTGGAAGTGTATTAGTCATTATCTGAAACAAATAGTAAATATTACTAGGTTAATCTGTAATATAAAGTTAGTATGCCTATAATACACTAGTGGACTTTGGTTACTATATATAGCTAAGCTTTTCCTACTTAGCTAGTATACCTCTTATATTTAGAGTTTAATAAGCTTCTTGACTAGAAGTAGTGTTATTTTTAGTTGAGAATAATGAAAAAGTATATTGGGAAATACTTTACACTTGTTGAATGAATATATATATATTATATGGAATACAGATCAATATGGAATACATAGTAGAAGTGAAGAGAAGAACTATCTTATTACAACTTAAAACTTAGTAACTAGTCAAAAAAAAATCTTATATAGAATTTACACAAGAAAGCTTAATAAAGTTCCTTGTATAGAATGTTTATCTTATATATACTAACTAGTAGTCTGTGTGAGACTAATACTAACCTATTTTAAAAGCTATATTGTTGTAGCAACCACTAGTCACAAAGACCAATAAAGATACAAGCAATAAATTTCAAGAATGGATATTATTGTAGGAATTACAAGAGAGCTCAATAAGAAGTCTCTGCTGAATTACTACCCTATTTATATAAGTTACAGGTAGTCCATGCTAATACTATTTAACCTTGCTCTAAAGTCTATGCATTGTTTATACCTCATCCTTATATCTACTATAAGAACACTATGCTATATACATATATCCTGACATTATCCTTTTAGCCCACTCTCACCAAGTTTAGGCCTATGACCTCACATTATGTGATATGTCATATGACTGTAGTCATGTACCTCTTCATCATCAAAATAAAATAAAAATAAAATCAAAAGAAAAGAAATATTAAATTAAGAAAAATAAATAAAATAAAAAGAAAAATGTTAGTGTTTAAGCGCACTATAACATATATATACTACATAAAATTGAAATTCTATTAATATACTATAAAATATCATATAACATTATGCTATAGCTCTAATTCTAAGTTCTAAATAAGAAAATAAATAAAATAGAAACAAAGTCTACTATTGTTAAGATGGTGGATAGAAAATAAGGTAGAACTTACTTCAAATAGATATCTGTGATCAGTTACAACAGGAAAGAGTTAGATCAAGTATAAAAACTTATTTGAGAAAAACAAATATGAAAATCTGTGAGCTTGGATAAGTATCCAAGATATGGATCAAGCTTAGAGGCTTATCTATAGATAAACAATGTGATATCAAAAGACAACTATAGCCTCAACTTATATGTTATGTCCACTACTTGTTATATAGTCTATCACAAATAAGATACTCACTGGTTGTGATACTTGAGCTGAATAGTGTTTCAGAGGTTCAGTATAAGGACATGATGATTGACAGATGATGAAAAGTGTCAACAGGAATAATTGATGTTGTTAAGTTTGAGGTCAGGCTCTCAGACATAAAGGTATATATACAAAAGAGTGATGGTCTGTGTGCAAGCTGTTGCCATCTCATGATCAAAAATTATACCTGATGGGAGCTGTCAGGCTAATTTTAGAAGATAACTAATTATGTCACTACATTGATATGCTTGTATCTCTACCAATACTTATTGCTTTGAGATGCATCATATATTGTTGTAAGCAGATTAATGAGCACTTTCCAACACAAGTTCAATTGTGTGAATCCGTTCAGCTGTTCATGAGATATTAGCAGATAAAGCTTTTACAGCTACTGATGGCCTGATATCTCAGTCATTTGTTGTCACTTTTGTGCATCCCACACATATACGGATAGCCCTCATTTGGGGCTTTCCAGTGCAACTTAGTTTGTGAAAATCAGTCCACTGGTTGTGGAGATACAAGCTGAATGAAGTTTGTGACATAGTCATAATTTTGGAAGATCAAAGTTTAGTAAGAAAATAATTCTTAGTTAATTTCCAGACTAGGAACTACAGAGTATTTACTAGGTTTTATACACTGAGTCTGTAGTTGGAACTATAGCTAAGATAATAGTAGTATGGAGGATAATTAGAAAAAAATTCTAAAATATGAGACAACCAGAAGTTTAGATGATAAATTACTAAGAGGTGAAATATAAGAAGGTAATTTATATACAAACAATCATAGATATAGAAGTATACCTAAATATGTCTTATTCAAAAGTTAGGAAGCAGATGTGTTGGAGGACAATTCATACTTACTAGGGTTATCCACAGATATAGCATGGAATATAGAAATAGAAGAGTCAACTTAGCAACATAAATAATAGAAGAACTAGAAGTAGTGCTATATAAATAATTGACCTTAGCTTCAATTAATAACATTGTATCTAGCCTATTTGTTATATGATTGTAATTTTAGAAGATGGGAGTCTGAAAGAGTATTTAAGATGAGCATGACACAAGTCCAAGTTAATTATCAGACTAAGAAATAGTATGTTATGACTTTTGTATTGAGTAACACAAAAGAACTCAATAGAGTTCTAAGTATAAGTTAGTCTATCTTATATACTACAGACTGTGGTTTGTATATACATTATATCTAACCTACTCTAAAATACATGTGCTTTTTATAAGATCAACACACTGTTGTCATGCTATGTAATATTACCTATTCCAGAACCTTCTATGTTCTTTTCTGTGTTATGTGATTGTATAACTTGTGTAATCATTATACTCTATCACTGCACATACTCTAGGTTGTCAGATATCATAGGGTTATCATTTAGAACTCTATGAGATTGATGAGGAATGCAGGGTCTGGTCCTCAGGTTGATGGATGATTGGAATAGAGTGTGATCTGCACTGGAAGAGGGTGTAAAGAGTGCAGATGACAGATGGTATATGACAAGATGTCTCAGATGTCTTGGAAGTTGGTCTATGACAACTGTCTTTAATTTTGACATATCTGGGAACTATGCATGATATGAATAACAACTTTGGCTTCAACTTCAGGTGTTACACCTAGCTTAATCATTGCATGATTGTAATTTAGAAGTAGGAATTCTGCAAGTATAAGAGAACAAGTATAGTACTTAAGAATAGTGAAACTAAGTATACTCTGGATTTGTCAGTTACTAAGAGAGTCATTATCAGAAACTCTATGGAGTTTATTATAGAATCTAGATCATTCATATAAGATAATCTAGTGAAAAAAGCGACTGAGTATATGTCTTGAAAAGATAAGTTTTAGAAGTATAATATTCAGACCTAGAGAAGTACAAATTATATAATAACCAGTGACAAGAGTATACTTGGCCTATGTGCTGACACACACCGTCAATTTGTTTCAAAAAGTTATCTGAGAAAAAACAAATACTCCGTGTATTAGGGCAGATAGCTGAACACTGTTGCAGTTGATTCGATTATTAGTGTTGAACAGTTAGTTGATTCAGGACAAACGAAGTACCACGATAGACAAAACGATGCTAGACGGATTAGGCTATGTGAATGTGGAATAATTGGATAGGCTACTAGAAAACTGAAGGAATACCATGGAAGAGCTCATATACAGATGCTCAGCAAGGAGAGACCAGATTTACACGCCACCTTTAGTGTGTCTTGAGAACATAATGCAAGAAGAGGACGGATAGTGTTGATCAATACGTCGCTGATGTTTTCAACAGCATCGAGAAGTTTATCAAGAAGGCATTTAATGTCATAGACAACTTGGATACCCATTAATTTATAGCATATATGCACGTTAGAAGGACGTACCAGGACCTATAGCAGGACCAATCCCCGGAATACGATCAACCAGGTCATTGAGATATGATAAAGTGTCCTTATGGACATTTACGAGTTCCTTGATGAGCGTCTCAATGTCACTGCTGCGGTCATAGTATGCTAGCCCCTTTTCGCGTCCCAAGTAATCAAGTTTTGATGAGATGCATAGCAGGTTACTGTGATAAAGCCTCAAGCTGTTGACCAATGCATCCTCGAAGCCTGGTGAGTCAGCCGAGAGGCTAGGCCTAGCTAGGGCAAAGTCAGATGAGACCTTTTCTCAGTGACTGAAGCATACACAGGCTCAAGGAGTTGACCTGGAAATCCTGATAACAATTGTTCATCTTCCGGTATGCCTCGTCGTATATTAGGCGATCTTCTGCGATATCTCGCTTGCCGATATCAGAGGCGGTGAGTATTTGGGGGACTCGAGCGACAAGACTACTGTCCAGAGAATGGCGACGAGTTTTATTCCATGCCAACAGGTTACGCGAGTAATCAGAGGCCGCTAGAGGTAGAGCCAACGCAAAGAATTCCAGACAGAATCCCGCCAGAAGAAACCAGGCCACAGCGCGCAGCACCATGATAGATCGATACATATTCATCACAGAGACTGGTGATCGACGTTCGCGAGATGAAGGGTGGGAGCGAGACGTTAGTTGGTAGACACGAATCGTATCCAAAACAAGATATGTTGGCCAATTGTTTGGTGACCTTTGGTGAGGTATATAGGAACGGATTGGAACAAATATTTCGAAAAGAGGCTCTGTTCCTGAGCAGTGTTCTGACGGTTCCTGCTGCTCAGGGCAAGGTCCTCACAAATACATGTAACTTAAGTTGTAAAATTCAAATCTCAGATTTATAGCTGGATGGCCTACAATGCCAATGAGTCAACATGATATTTTGAGTTCTGGAATAATAGTAATTTTTTAATAGCTTGCTATTAGGTCACTTAAAACTAGCTTGCCAGAATTAGATCACTTTAAACTTCCTCAACTTTCTGAATTCTCTTCTCTCTCATAGTTTAGTTTTCTTATTTGGACTTAGCTAAGAGGGCATGACATGTCACTGTCATGTAACTTGGTGAAACATCATAGAAACTACTAGAAGGACTTAGTCATAGCTTTAAAGTAGGAAAGTAGGTTAGATATGCATAGACTAACTACTAAAGATATAAAGTAGATTCTATAGTAGTAATTCCATTGAGTTCTCTTGTGCCACTCAATACACAAGTATATCAGATATGTAAAGCCTAGATGCTAATTTCTCTATTTAAATTCTCTTTTCTTTTTCTTTTTTCTTTTATTTTCTTTATTTGGATCTAGGGTTATGATTAGAGTGATGTCATGATCACACTGTCACACATCAGTCACATCAGATGACACAGTAACAGTAACAGTCACAAGATTACAGAGAAGGACATAGAAGGTTCTAGAAGGATAATATCATACAACATATGCAATATATGTTGACCTTAAGGCAAACACATGGTCATTTAGGGTAGGCTAGAAAAGTAGTAGCACAGACCATGATAGTTTAGTATATAAAGTAGACAATCTTATACAGAGTTCTTTATTGAGTTCTTTTATATAATCCTATACAAGGTTCTGCTCATTGACTAACTCTAAGTGTTGTAGCAACCACTAGTCACAAAGACCAATGATAATACAAATGAGTAAATCTCTTAAAGTGGATATAGTATGGGAAGTTCACAAGAGAACTCAACAAGGAGTCTCTGCTAAATTAGAGTCCTATATATATGTTTTACATGTGGTCTGTGCTAACAATAATTAAACCTGCCCTTATGTCCATGCTTCATCCTTATGTCTACCTTATGTCTTACTCAAGGC
>Ga0157358_1001401_pt1 | contig 10564 bp, 5 predicted proteins | sample AttcapACBM2_FD_111484 | JGI IMG/M metagenome (GOLD analysis project Ga0157358, IMG submission 111484) | Fungus gardens microbial communities from leaf cutter ant in Botucatu, State of São Paulo, Brazil - Atta capiguara ACBM2 | ecosystem: Host-associated > Fungi > Mycelium > Unclassified ...
GATGTCACGTGCCTCTTCATCGTCCAAAATAAAAAGAAAAAGAAAACAAAATTCCTATAAAGTCAGAAAATAAAAGAAAAAGAAAATAAAAATTGTCCATGTCCCAAGCGTCCCATAACAGTAACAACCACTAAATACAAGGTCCAATAATTATACAAGGTAATAAAGCTCTTTAGTAGCTATCGATGTGGGAATCACAAGAGAACTTGACATGGAGTCCCCACTGTATTGCTACCCTATTTATATAATTTACATATGGTCTATGCTACTAATAATTAATCCTATTCTAAAGTCCATACATTGTCTATAAGTACACCATGTGTACACCATAAGGTAGACATGCTGTTGACATGCTCCTCGATGTTATCCATCTAGTCCACTCTAGGCCTATGACCTCACATCATGTTATATGTCATGTGACTGCAGTCACATGCCTCTTTATTGTCAATAAAACAAAAACAAAAACAAAAATAAAATAAAAGAAATATAAAATCAAGAAAAATAGATAAAATAAAAATAAAAATGTTAGTGTCTAAGTGCATCATAACACTAACCAAATGATCCTGTAGAGAAGCTTATAAGCTCATTAGAAGTCAATTTTGGAGTTTACTATCCATAAGATACTATACTCAAGTTTTCTGTCAATAATAACCAAAGTAGTTGCTCTGGTTAGGTTAAGTCCTCTTGGAGGAGGTGTTAGAAGTGGCTTGTCCAAGTATTGAGACATAGAGGACTAGATGTACAGTGTTATGCTATAAAATACTTTTTTTACAAAAGAACATACTCTTTTAAGATTTTTAAGCATTTAAGACCTATTTGAAGATATTAGCAAGAAGACTTTACACTCTTAGATGATGCCTCAGCCTCTCTCAAGTTGATATCTACTTGAGAGATGGTGTAGTAGCTGTTAAACAAACTAGATCTCAGAATACAAGGTCTTTAGACATAGTGAACACCACAGAACTCACAAAAGACTAGTTATAAAGAACAGATACTTATGAGGATAGCCAGAATATTTATAGACATTTAGACAGCAAGACAAGATAGGAACATAAGTAATTGGAAACAGAAGGCTCTAGAAATTGGCTCATGAGTAGAAATGGCCAGTAAAAACAACTGAAAAGAAAGAAAATTAGTACTTGTAAGCAGAGAAATGTTATTAGGCCAATATTGGATTGAGAATGAAGAGAAAACCATATGCTTCTGAGATATTAGAAGACTTTTATATTGTTTCAGGTTACATACTCTATTTTAATCACTATTTCTTGAGTAAGTATTGTTAATACCAAACTATTACTTTCAGACAAGTTTCAGAGAGTTCTACCAGCCTAAAAAATACTTGCAAAGTGAGTATCAGTTGGTATCATCAGTTGTAAAGATTTGACTTAAAGGGTGCCTTCAGAGTACATCACCTAGAATGGATAGTGTTGTTGTACACTCTTAAGGAGCTATGTAATCTATTCATTAGATTTTTCAAGAAAGCTTGTTACTTAGTGTAAGATTTACTGTTTAAGAGTATGTTAGCAAGTGAACATGTTCACAAGAAGATGTTCTTTATAAATGTCTTTTAATATTCTTTCTAATAATATTCTTTTGCATTCATGAGTGTTCTTTCAGGAGTTTTATATGTTCTTCTCTTTTATTATATTCTTGTTTCTACCACTTCTACAGATTTTCAATACTGATATTATTCCCTTTGAATTTTTTAGTATGCAGTTAAGAGCTAGTATTGCATAGTTCTTATTGTATCTTAGTAACAACCTCTTTTCTACTTGATATCTGTCAACAAAGCATATAGACTCTGGGAGTCAAAGAGTGAACAACAAAGTACTAGGCTAGGAGATGATTTTGTAGGGTCTGGGATATTTTTTAGAGAGTTTCTTAGAGAGCCAGGTAGTCCTAAAAAATTGAGCTTTAACAAAGACTTTATTATATACTTTGAAATTAGATATAGGAAAATGTTATATATCAGTAAACTTTGGAAATTACTTGTCTAGTAAGCTTGTCAAAAATGATCAAGATAGTATCAAACCTAGATGATAATAGAAATGAAATTTATGAAAATGGAAATCTATAGATATTTGAGGATAGATATTTGTTTGAGAGACCCATATAGTTTATGATGCTGAGGTTTGGATCATATAAAAGTGATATAAAACTTGCCAAATTGTAGTACATCTGCACAAAGACTTGGCCAGAAATATCTGTAGAAAACTAATTCTAGTGTTTTGTTTTGACTGAAGTGGTTGACTAAGATATGATTGTGATTGTATTAGAGAATATATGTATAGAGATTACTAGAGGCATGGTACATAAATTCTACTATCATGAAGAAGACAAGTGAGGTCTATAAATTAATGGTTCTTTACAGAATTGTGTTTTGTAGTAATAGAGTTGTTATGATATACTTGGACATAAACATTTTTCTTTTCTTTTTATCTATTTTCCTTGATTTAATTTAATTTAATTTAATTTAATTTAATTTATTCTTTTCTTTTGGACAATGAAGAGGTACATAACTGCATTCACATCATATATCACATGATGTGAGGTCATAAGCATAGACTTTGAGAGAAGGGGCTGGAAGGATGACATCAAGATATATGTTAATAGCATATTCACCTCATAATGTATATATGGTACACTCATAGATGTTACAACCTTAAGCTTGGCTCAGGTTGCAACTTAGGCAAGACTTGAGTAGATAAGAGAAGGAATGATCAATTGGTAAAGTATAAGGATATAAGATAGTATCTACAGCTATATATATCTAAAGACCATGAGGAATACATATAGTAGAATATGAAGAAATGGCTAGGAAACAATAAGAAAACCTCTACTATTACATGAGATGCTAACTGATTATATATAAGGAAAATATATGGCTCAGCCAATCATAAAATTATAAAGAAGGAACTCTAACATTTGGTTATCCATTGTTGTGGCAACCACTAGTCACAAAGACCAATAGCAACACAAGCAATAAATCTCTCAATAGGATATCAAGTGAGGATCACAAGAGAACTTGACAAGGAGTCTCTGCTGAATTACTACCCTATATATACTATTACATATGGTTCATGCTATGACTATACTTCTACTGTATATCCTACCCTAAAGTCCATGTGTCGTCCATGAATACACTATGTGTACACCATGAGGTAGCAATATAGTTAATATGCTTCTTGACGTCATCTATCTAGACTACTCCTGACTTCTCTAGACTCATCTAGACCACTCTAGGCCCTATGACATAATGTCATGTGACTTCCATGTCACATGCCTTCTCTTGTCATAGACTAATAATATACTACTGTCCTATCTATATCTTATCAAAGTTTGTCCACACTTTATCATATCATAATCTCTATGAATAAACTACTTGTTAACTATGAGGCATCAATTATAACAATAGACAATGCATGGATATTAGAGCAAGGTTATTTATCATTAGCATGGACTATATATGTATTGTCTAAGAGATTTACTTTAGTAATGTTATTTAGTCTTTGTACTAAGTAGTTGCTATAACAAGGGTTACTTAAGAGTGTTGAAATCAATAACCATAGCTATGTAGAGTATAGAAGTAAGTAAAAATATTGCTCAGATGAAGATTACAAACTGTTTATAAGTAATGATAGACTTTGTTTATTTTATGTTTCTTTCTCATTTTTATTTTCTTATATATTTATTTTTTATTCTCAAACTTAGGGTTAGAGTTAGTGTGACATCACACAAGAATGTCACTATGTCACAATTGCAGATCACATAATCACATAACATAGAGAAAGTCAGCAAAGATTCTAGAACAAATAATATTTTATAGTATAACTATAGTATATTGGTTTTATAGAGACTTTAGGATAAGTTAGTTATAGTGTGTGCACAGACCATGGTTTGTAGTATGTAAGATAAACTATTTTGTAATGAGTTCTCTTATATTAACCCAATACAAGATTTCTTTCTTATTCTAACTCTTGAACTTAAATTGTAATACAAAGAGTAGGAAAAATCAAGCAAAGTAATATCAAAAAATCAGAGAGTAATTGGCAGGATTGCAGAGATTTTCAAGTTGTAATTGTTCATGAACTTTAAGTCTACAAAGTAATAAGTAGACTTAAATTCAACTAGAGCTTAGAATAAGGTTTTATTAAGATAGTTCTAATCAAGGAGAAAAGAGAAAAAAAAAGAGGGTGAAGGTTTAAAAAAGTGAATATGTTGAGGTAGATGAGACTTATTGCTATATAAGAAAGTTCAATGTGGTTCTTAGTCTGTGTAAAGTTTTGGAGTTGCTATTAGAGTTAAAAACAGTAGACTCTATCTATATTTATTTTATTTCTCATTTTTATTTTATTTTTAGTCAATTTCCAGATTAAAGACTATAGATTGTAATTAAATACTAACTCTATAGTATTAGAATTATAAATAATAAATCTGGTTTTATTTTATTTTATTTTCCTTTTCCTTTCTCATTTTCTTTATTTTTGGACTTAGACAAGAATGTCACATGATATCACATGTAATTGTCACACATGTCACTGTCACTGTCACACAAGCATGTAACACAAGAGAAGGATATAAAATATTCTGAAACAAATAGTATAGCAACAATATATTAACTTTATAGAGCACATATATACTTTAGGATAAGATAGTTGTAGTATGCACACAGACCATGGTCTGTGGTATATAAGGTAGAATATTTTGGATTTGGAACTCTATTAAGTTCTTTTGTATTACTCAATACAAAAGTTGTCTTTTAGCTTAAGAACTTAAGTCATAATATATAATCAGAACTATAACTACAGAGATAGTAGTATAAAGAATAACTAAGGAGATATAGTTTATAAGATATAGGATAACCAGGAGTCTAGGTAACAAGTTACTAGCAGATAAAATATGAGAGACTAATTCATATGTAAATGAGTATAGATGTGAAAGTATGATAGATATAATTAGAGTCCTATCCAGAGGTCAGAAAGTATATGTCTCAGCAGTCTTGGAAGTCAGTCCATAACAATAGTAGAGAACAATAAATTAGAGGCCTTAGAAGGCAACAATTTAGTATATAGAGCCATTAGAAATTGGTTTGACCAATTGTAGGAAAGTATGAAATTACTAGCAGAAAAAGTCTTATCTTACTTCTAGAAGTAAGACTTGAAAGCCTGTTTTCCACCTACCACACAAAATTACACTCATAGCCATGCTTCCAGTAGCAATGATTAATTATCATTGCCAGAGTATATATATTTTGGAACAAGATTAGCTTTTCTTGTTTATAAGTAGAAATGGGATTCTGAATCCAATTGGAAAAACCTTGGTAATAGTAGTGGTAAAAAATACTATTACTTTGACTTATTTAGGAGATGTAGTATATAAAATCCATATTGTAAGTATAAATATTGTTGCTAGACCTTATATAGATATTATCCAGTATGTTTGCCACTGTTATGCTGAAAAATGCTTTTTTGCAAAAAAACATACTCTTATAAGGTTTTAAGATATCTTTGAAGACATTGGCAAGAAAAATTTGTACTTCTAGATAATACCTCAGGCTATCTTAAGTCAGTATCCACTTAAGAGATAGCATGGTAGCTATTAAACAAACCAGACTTCAGACTTAAAGTATATTAGAACAGGCTTAGCAAGGTATTGTGAAATGCTTAGCTATCTGCTACTTTAGCTTATATATGCACAGAAACTACTTGTGTCAGAGTTATAAACAATGGATTTGGTTTTATTTATTTTATTTTTAGTTTCATTTTACTTTTCTTTGTTTTAGACTTAGGTAAGGAATGTAATATGATGATATATGTGACAGTCACAGTTCACACAATCACATAATACAAAGAAAAACATAAAATATTCTGAAATAAATGATATCATATAGTATGGCAACAGCATGTTAGCCTTATAAAGTATACATGGACTTTAGAATAGGTTAGTTATAGTGTGTGTATATATTACAGTCTGTAGTTTATTCTTACTCAATGTCATATACAAGTCTACCTGTCCAGAAATTACATCCTCATGGTGATATCATCTTCTAATTATACAAGCTTGCTTTCTACAGTGGCCACCTTTCTCACAACACATCTTATGGCAGTACTGTAACCATCTGGGTATTCCATCTTCCATGGCAGAGATACTCCTATTTAACTCAGTCTTCCATGACAGAGTTACTCCTATCAGTGTCTCAATACTGAAACCTCTACTCAGGGTAATAGGGGCTATACCACTGAAACCCTAAGCATCTCCTATAGTAGGAACTCATATATAAGACTAGTAGTTACACTGTAATTTGCTAGTCTGATAATCAACAAATATAAACTCTTATTGAACTCGATTCCTAGTATTCAACAGTAATACACCAAATTAGTACTCACTCTCATCTTGGACTTTTTCCTATTCTCTGAAATTGCAACCACACAGCAGACAGACAGCACAGCATATAAGTTAAAGCCAAGGTCATTCCATAAGTTCACACATCTCTGAGCCCATCTTGCATACTTTCACCTCCAATGTGAACTGTGCCTAACACTCAAAGTCTTAAGTTATGATAGCTTGGTGTTAACAAAAACATGTGATAATATGTAACTCTATTTGGTAAATTACTTCTACTCACCATCCTGATTTACTCTCTGCACATACAAGCTAGAGCAGTAAATAGCTAGGTATTTCACAATACTCTGCTAAGTTTTTTCTAGTAGGCTCCAAGTCTGAAGTTTAGTTTGTTGAACAGCTACTACACCATCTTTCTAGTTGGTATCTGCTTGAAAGAGTCTGAGGAATCATCTAGGAGTATAAGATCTTCTTGCTAATACCTTTAATGAAGTCTTATATGCTTAAGAACCTTATGAGATTACTTGTTTTTGTGGAAGAGCATTTAGCAATGTTTTCTACTTGCAAAAACAAAAGTCTAGAATATTTACAATCTTCTCTACAATCTCTAATAGATATAATCAAGATAGAGGGTTATGTAACTAAAAAATACAGAGATAATATTATCCACTTTCAAAAGACTAGTTATAGAAAACAGGCACTTAAGGGGACAATCAGTATAGCCACAAACATTTGGATGGTAGAATAAGACAGGAACACAACTGATTGGAAGCCAGAGAAGTTAGAAAATGCATTTATAAGTAAAAGTAACTGGTAAAAATGCTGGAATCAACACTCATAAGTAGAAAAAGATCATTAGGCTGATTTCAGGTTGCAAATAGAAAGAGGACCATGTACTCTTAAAACCTCAGAAGTCTTTCCTATGGTTTCATTCTCCATTCTCTATATCCATTCTCTATATTTGTAGACTAATATATAAGCTATAAGTAAAGGGAAGTAAGACAGAGAACTCCCACCTAAATTTCCTACTCATAAGCAGTTTAATTGCTATTTTATTGAGTGAGTGCTGTTTGTACCTTCTATTACTTTCAGACAAGTTTCAGAAAGTTCTACCAGCCTGGAAAAAGCTGGCAAGATGAGTATCAGTTGGTATTTTGAGTCATAAGATTTGACTTAAGGTATGCTTTTAGGGTTCATTACCTGGGATAGATAGTGTTGTTGGAGGTTCTTAAAAAGCTTTGCAATCTATTCACTAAATTTTCCAAAGAACCTTGTTACACAGTATAAGGTTTACTGTTTAGGAGTGTATTAGCAAGGAACAGCATTTGCAAGCAGATATTATTCATATGTTCCTTTGAATATACCATTGTTTCTATCTCTTCTCTTAATTCTTGATATTGATATTGTCCCATTTTGAGTTCTTTATCATACAGTTAAGAACTAGTGTTACTGTTACAATTTTAAGCTTGGCTTATGTTACAACTTAGACAAAGACTTGAGAAAATATAAGAGGAATGATCAATTGGTAAAGAATAATAATACATGTCTTTATCTATTACTATATATACCTAATGACCATAAGAAATATATATGGTATTCTTAAGAAAACAATAAGGAAGAAAGAAGGAAAACATGAGAATGCCTCTACTACTACATAAGATACTAACTGATAAAATATAAGAAGAATGCAAGATGGAGTAAATATGAGTCAGAGATAAAACAAATCCCAGTACATGTCTGAGTTATGTCAAATATAAGACAAACATCTGTAGAACATAACATGACAATTGTAACAATATCTCCATTCTAATTTTTATGTCCTCATGAACTTGTTTAATCTAGAAATACTAGATCTCCAACCATATATAATGCTACTAACTTCTTGGTAGGTCTAATAACCATTGTTCCTCATAAATTTGATGTAATGAAGAACAGTTCATGTAGTAGTTCTCCTGAATAAATTTTGATTGGAAATCCTCAACAACTTGTATTTAAATTGTGTTACAACTTAAGATTAAGAGATAGGTAAAAAAAAAAACCTTATATTGGGTTAATACAAGAGAACTTAATGGAGTTCCAGTTACAGAGTATCTACCTTATATACACTTGACTCATGGTCTGTACTACACTAAATATGGTCTACCCTAAAGGACATGTATACTACATGCTATTGATATGAGATATAACATTATTATTCTGGAATCTTCTATGTTCTTTTGTAACATATGATCATGAGACAGTCATATATGATATCATGCTAACCCTAACCTTAAGTTCAAAATAAGAAATAAAAAATGAAAAAAATAAAAAAGCAAAAATAAATGAAAATAAATAGATTCTATTGTCTTCAATTTTGACATATTGTGCTTTTGCTTTATAAATTCTGCTGTGATTTCATTCCAATATTGAATATTCTTTTTTCTATCTGGATGAGTGAATTTATAGTATGCTAGAGGAAGAAATGATATGGTCTTTATTGAAGATTGTAGTGTCTTTAATGTCTTCTTAGGATTGTTGACTTCTTCTTTTAATAAGATTAGTTCTGGTGTCAGTGGTCTGCTGGGTTCTAATAATATAGCATATGGTTTGTAAAGAAAAAATTCCTCATTATAAACAATGCCTTCTTTTTGTTTTCCTTTATCAATAATCATTGGTTCTTGTAAAGTTTTGATGTGTCTATCTACCTTCTCTTTTTATTTTTCTTTGTATTAATCCAATTAATTAGCTAGTGATACCTGAATGTGATGGGTTTAATGTTCTATATATCTATAAATAATGTTTCCCAGTTCTTCTAATATGTTGTAAATGTCTCCACTGATTTGCATTTTGTGGATTTTTTCTTTTTATAGTAAGATAGTTTCAATATCTGTCAATTGATTGTTTGCTGCATTAGCTAGCTTGACAATATTTTGAATCTTCAAACAAATATCTACTATAGTTTCCAATCCTTGAATTTTCTTGTGGTATTTCTTTGTTCAGTCTTTCTTTCTTTGTTCAGGATTATGATAAGGTCTATGTTGTTAACAGTATGAGCAATGTAGGGTTTAGGATTAAAAAAAGCAGTTGCAAATTGATAAGACATGATTTAGATTTCTTGGTTGCTTGTGGTGCTTTGAGATGTCAATTTAGAATTCAATTTAGAATTTTACCCTCTTCTTTTATAGATTTCATCTTGAAAGCTTTGTCCAATAGTCTTGAATTGCTTCTTTAGTATGTGGAAACCCTGTTCAGTATGTGGAAACCCTGTTTCTGCTATCTTTTGGTTATATTCATTCCTATATCCCTTCCAATGAACTAGAAATTGTGTGCTATATCCTTGTTTTCTGTGATTTTGTACTTTTTCAACTTTGTATTCTTCTTTCTCATTGATAATGTCCAGTAGTAGTGCTGGCTTCATATGCTGTCCCTTGAATTGGAGTTTCTTGTATTGGAGTTTCTTATATTGTATCAACAGGTCTTCATTAAACATATTGTGTATTGTCTATCCCTCTGGTAATTTTAGCTGAAATGCTTCTTATTCAATATTCTTTGTGATTTCAAAAGGTCTGTATCTTTTTTGGTCCAGCTTCTTTAAAGATCATTTCAATTAGATATTCTTGACTTCCAACCACATGTTTTTCCCTTACTTCAGTCCTTGAGGATTTTGTCTTTTCTTGTTGAACTGCTTCTTCATAGCTTCATTTGCCTTTTCTATCAATGTCTTTGCTATTTTCCAACTTCTCCATAATTCCTCAAGAAAAGTCTTCAGTTTTGGTAATTTTGTTTCTATTGTTAGATCTCCCTTCCATAGTTGTCCAAGTTTAAGTTCAAATGGTATGCATCCTATAGCTGAATGTTTCTTGTCATTGTGCTGGAATTCCACTGCTAATAACCATTCCATCTAATTGTCTTGCTGATAATTGACAAAATGTCACAAAAATACTTCAAATTCTTGGTTAATCCTCTCTATTTGACTGTTAGTTTGAGGGTGGTATACTGTTGGAAATATCTATTTCATTTTTAATACCTTGCTTAAGTCTTCCATGAACCATGAGGCAAATTGAGATCCTCTATTGCTAAGAATATTCTTTGATATTCCATAAATCTTCCATATATTGTCTCTATAGATCTTGGCTATTTCTTCCAATAATACTGTCATTATAGTTGCCTTGAGTCTAATTATTTTCATAAATCAATCCACTATAACTACTATTGCATCTTTGTTGTTATATCTTGGTAATAA
>Ga0157358_1001402_pt1 | contig 10561 bp, 2 predicted proteins | sample AttcapACBM2_FD_111484 | JGI IMG/M metagenome (GOLD analysis project Ga0157358, IMG submission 111484) | Fungus gardens microbial communities from leaf cutter ant in Botucatu, State of São Paulo, Brazil - Atta capiguara ACBM2 | ecosystem: Host-associated > Fungi > Mycelium > Unclassified ...
CTTTATCTAATCTATCCTAAAGACTATGTGTTATTCATAAGATCAATATGTAGTAAACATACTATATGATGTCATCATTCCAAAAATCCTTTTGTGTGACTAGAGTTTTTACTACAATCTAGTTTATTTTTTATACTCTAAGCATTGATCTATATGTGTTAGATATAATTCACACTTATGAGCAAAAGTCCACAGAGTATTGTGGGGTTTAGACCAAGTTAGACTTTGCAAATAACCTTAGCCTTAGCTTATGTGCTATACTATCTACTTGTTGTATGGTTACAACTTCACAAAAGATGAAGTGAACTTCAAGAGAGTGAGTGCTAACAAGACAAGTGTATTGCTGTAAATACCAAGGTCAGTGTTAACAATAGTTAATTATTAGACTAAAGATTACAGTGTATTTACCAGCTCTTAAGTTATAAAGAGTACTTGAGTAGTGTTATTACTTCATAGTATAGCCTTGAGTGATGTCAGTGGCTATGCTAAGTAGATATTTCAGTAGTGAGACATTGACAGGAGTTCAAGAGAAAAAAATAAACTTTGCCATGAAGAGCTGAGTACTTATGGCTTTTGATAAAAAGATAATACTATCACAGAAGATAGATTATGTGTGGAGATATTGCAAAGAGATAATACTGCTATAGAAGACAGATTATGTATAAAGGTGTTGGAAATGAATAATACTACCATGAAAGATGGGTTATTTATGGAGTTAGACTTGGTATATAATAATATGTATATTAACTTATTCTAAAGTTATAATATCTTCTTTTTACTCAGTTTTATAGAAAAATATAGCTAAGTACACTTTACTGAATTCTAACAAAAAACATGATATTAGAGTATATGGTTATAATATATCATTCTTATAATATGAGCATGTTGGACTCATAAATATCATATATAATTTAGAGTAGGACTTGTAAGAGTAATATATATAAAGTAAGAATATATCAAGAACTTCTTGTTGAGTTCTCTTGTGATTTGTAGAAATATCTACTTGCTAGTAAACCCTACAGACTTTTACTTGAGGTTTTCATCTACAAACTCTGCAAACTCTAGTCTTTTGTACTTAGAGTTCTTACTTATAGCTACCTACTATTTTATGCATTAGTGTTGACCAAATTTTTGATACTATAGACATTTCCAAGTTGTTTAAAAGCATGTTATCCACTTTGTTAGCCTTTGCTTATGTCAGCTTACATCTATAGCTAAATTGATTTTAAGTAGCCCTGGCCAACTTATAATCTTCATTCAACATCAATAATTTACCTGTGGATGACTAGAAGTCAAAATATCCACAAGAAGTTATACTGACTAAGCAAGATGCAGTCCTGAAATTAAGTGCACACCAACTATGATAGAACTGAGATCACTTATAACACTTTGAGTGTGAGTACTCTCTTCCCTGTACTCTTATAACTAACTCCAATGAACTTCATAGAGTTCTACTAACCTTGTACACATATCTGATTTACTTTCCCACATTCCAGACTTTTATAGTTTATACTTTACTACTATTGCTAGATTAGTTTCTAATAGTTTCTAATTACTAAAGTATCATTATTCTAATGATAACAGCTACTCTAAATATTGTTTAGTCTATTCTTATGTGCCAGAGATCTGATTACATAAACATAGAATCTCCATTCTATTCTCTTAGGATTTTCTAGAGATGAGTTGTATAGTTATTTAGCTAGCTAATATACTTAGAATTTCTTAGAGATCATAAACTCTGCTAAACTCTATAGACTTCACCTAGTTGCTCTAACATAATGCCTACAAGATTTTATGTGACTAAGACTACTTAAGTGTGTTCTTGAATATTTTAGTTAGTGATTACTATGATATATATTATAAAGAAACTCTGTAAGCAAATTGGAATTGAGCAAAATTCCTTAACAGCTTATCACCTCCAAACTAACAGACAAACTCAAAAAGTTAACCAAGAAATGGAACAATATCTCTGGTTATATATTAATTATAAACAAGATAACTGAGTTGAATAGTTACCAATAACTGAGTTTGCCTACAATAACAAACAACATTTGAGTACAGGTGAATTACTATTTTTAATAAATCTAGGAAGATATCCAAACATTAGTGGAAAAGAACTAGGATTATTAGAAAGAGTACTAGAAGCTAAAATGAATTCATCTAAGGAATAAAAGAAGCAAGGAGAGAGATAGAAGAGAAGTACTAAAAAAAGCAAATGAAGTAATGGAAAGGAGAGCATATCAAAAATGAGAAGCTTCTTTGTCTTGTTGGTAATTGACATAGTATTACAGGAATGCTTCAACTTCTTGATTAATTCATTCTGTTTGACTATCTGTTTGAGATTAGTATACTATTGACAACATTGTTTTTGTTTCTAATGCCCTACATAAGTCTTCCATGAATTGTAAAACAAATTGGGGTTCTTTTTTACTGAGAATCTTCTCTGAAACTCCATGTATTTTTCAGATGGAAGCTGTTGAGTATAAAGAGGGGGATCTAGTATAGGTTGATGGATTAAATATCACTGATTGACTGACCAAGAAACTGTCATTCAAGAGAGCAAGTCTCTTTCCAGTAGTCAAGAGGGTTAGATCTTCTGCATATGAACACAAGATACTACAGATATGGAAAAGTCTGCATCCAATTATTAATGAATCCAAACTGAGGTCCTATTATCACCCAACACTTTCCCAACAAGAGACTTCATTAACAATCATTGCACCAAGTTAAGAAAGCATTACCCAGGAGAAGATCTCAGATTTTAGAAGATAAGAAAATGAATTATAATATTTTGTTAAGTAGCAAGAACAATCCTTTGAAGAATCAACATGGGAGGATCAATGAGAGGTTATCAAGGGGGGTTATGTCAAGAATTACACAAAAGGTGGCTGCCAGCCATCTCAATATCCTGGAATTCAATCTGAATACCTGAGAAGTTGTACAATGAGGACATGAATTGTATGAGACCATATCTAGAATAGCTGTAGTATAACTCATTTATTAGTCCCTTAGCCTTAGTCTGGTTAATAATAAATCATGTTCTCCCAAACTACTGGTCTATAGAGTTTTGTAGCACCCTCTTAGTCAGATAAGTCTATTTTGATATTTTCTTCTCCACTGATCTGAGCATCTATATATATAAGTATATTCTTTTATAACTACATTCAAAATTTGTTACACTAGTATCATCTTTGTTAACAAGCTCAAGCCTCTTATTGTTGGATGCTGGCAAAGAATTCATGTAGACTAATGTGGATCTGAACAGTACTATATTAAGAAATAAAGAGAGCAAGAACTTGATGTTCTTATTCTAGTACCCCTTTGTATGAGAATTGAGATGAATGTAGTGGCTAACAGAGACCCATGAACTCTATATATAATTAGCAATTCAGTTAGGTATTAACTTTGTATAGAATGTACAAATAATAATGAAAGGCCTTACCAAGTGTCTTGATTTCCAGTGTCATACCAGATCTCATCAAATACTATTGCTGGAAGTGTGGCTATCTAACTGTCAAGTAGATGAAAAATCTCCTGTTCTTAAGCACTCTGGCCTTCAATCAGAAATGAACAAAGAAAAGAGAAGATATACTGAAGAGTTTTATTCACTTTCTTATTACAATCATAGACAACTTGTCTGGGTAGATCCTGAACTCTTGGTTTAATGCTAACTGCAGGCTATGTCAAGGTTACTCACCCATATGTTGCCTTTGGTGATCATTATAGTATTCATCATACTTTTGTACAATCAAAATTTGCTCCCAACATGAGACCAAAATGAATGATTATCTTTGTCAACTGCAATGTTAAAGATTCTCTCTGCAAACTGTAGGTCCTGCATGTCCATCTCATGCTCTACATAGAGGTTCAACAATTATACAAAACATAAAGTTGACATATCTGATACATATACTTTATCTAGTCTGATTTACTTGTGACATTGTTTCATATTTTCAATTAGGACACTTGAAAACTATCATATAGAAAAAAAGACTTTATTCAATGAAGTGAATTTGATCTAGACTTATGTTGGTGTTGATAATATTTTTGTAATTGTCCTCCTACATCTATCTTGTAGCTGAGCATGTCTTGGTTCACTTATACAGGGCCAATAAAACATACATCAGCTTAAAATTTCCACAACTGAGCATCAGAATTCTTAATTGCTTCTCTAAAATGAGTTTGTAAAGAAGTTGGGCATAATTATTATAGGACTTGAACTAATCAAACTAATCCTCCTCTCAAAGGTATGAAGGTATGGAATGAGGTTATGACTGTACAAGCTGATACATCTTTGATGGACTCTTATCCCTAATATCATGTTCAAAAAAGATAGTTTCTTTTCTCAAGGAATGTAACAAATTTCTTGGTGCCATACTTCTTATTTTTTATTGGTAACAACACATCTTTAGGCACTAGACATCACATAGTGAGTAAGAATCAAATTGATTGTTATTATAGTCCAAAATTTTCAACAAAATATTGATGTGACAGTCTAAAAATCCTAGATTCAAATGTTAACAAAACTCAAAACATAATTTATATAGTGGATTCCTAGTCAATGACAAACAACACTACCATCTAAGTATAACCATAGTTCATGTCAAACATATAAAATAGAAAGAGAACATAAAAAATAATGATTTTTTGCAAACATCCCTTTATCAGACAAAAACAAGGACACAAGACATATGATATACCATGCAAACATCATAATACCCACTTGCAAATCCAAGACACTGCCATAACTATCAATATATGATCTTATACATAGGCTAGATCACTATCAGATATAGACAACACTAGACTACACTCAATGTACCCATCAAATTGGTCATCATCACTACATATGACACCAACATCAGTAAAGCAACACTTTTTTAGAAACTCATCTTGAGTCCACCAGCCAGAACATATTAGGCCATTGTCAGTGGGTATTGTCTGGCCAGCCAGGAACAGACCAAAACCTGTGCTGAATAATAGAAGGGAGAACCTAAATCTACAATCTACTTGAGGCAGATATTATAGTTTGGAACTCAGCTGATAGTGTGGTGAGTACTAGTCAGAAGTCCAGAATGAGAAAATATCAGTACTAAGTGCCAAGCTTCCTATTTTCAGCTGATCTCTACTCTAAACACAGTAGAGAATATAATCTGAAAATATCCCATACAAGTGCTTGAGCTCAGGTTAGTCTCTGTAGAATTACCAGTTGGTTTTTCAGTTTATGCTCTGACCAAGCCTAATCTGATGTCCAAATATGTCCAGGCCTGTTCTCACCATTAAGCTGTTACCAGTTGGTATCTCTGTTTTATCTTGCACTAAGTATCCAATCTAGAATGACAAGCAAGCAGAATCTGGGGCCTGAGGTTACTTTCCTAGCCACTCCTATAAGCAACACAATTGTTCACCAATATATCATACTCACTATAGGAAATCTGCCACACAATGGGTCATATAAACATATCTATGGTGATGTTATTTCATAGATGCCTACATTGTTTATTAAATGTGAATCCTGCTAGTCCATAATATGTCAGTTCATGAGCATAGAGAACAGAGAATAGCAATATCTTACCTAGATATAGAGATCAGAGCCAAATGTGGACTTGTTTATGTAGCCAAAGTGGGCAGTAGTTGAGTAGTCAAAGTGAACAGTGTTTAAGCTAGTCTATGTAGTCAGAGCAGATACTAGTCAAAGTTCAAGGAAAAGAAATGATTGTTTTAAACTCCTTATCCAATATCTTTTTATGTTACTTAACTACCCAGCCTAGTCAGCTTTGACCCACTCACTTTATTGTTCTAATAAAAGTAGTATAAAAGGACTTCAAAATTCCTGATCTTCCCTGAGAAAAGAAACTCCCATATCTCCTGCTATACTCCTCTGTTTGCTATGATTTTTTGATTACTTGCAGACCTTGTGCTAGCTTATATGGTAATAGAAAGGAAAAAATGTGCTGTGCTCCCAAAGAGCTCTGGAAGTAAGACTAGAGTCTAGTTGACCATGGTATATGGTATAGTACCAACTACAAATAAGTCCTTGTTATTATTAGTTGTCTATTATCAAATTGGCTATCACATGTTGTCACTCAAGCTATCTTATTGAAGGTAGCAAGTTATTCATTTTGAAGTAGCTGGATACAAGAGAAAATAGAAATCTATTCTAATCATAGAAGAATCTTCATTAGTTTATCAGAGTAGTTCTGGATCTCTTATAGCCACTATAGCTAATTCATTTGCTACTAATCAAAAATAGCTTATGGAGTTGCATCTGGTGATAGTACACAGGTAACAAGCTTCTTGCATTTTGAATAAAAAAATCAAGTCTACTATCTTCAACTCTGACAAATCTGGTCACATCTGTTCCAATCCATGAATAACATCTACCTTCTTATCCACAATTACAAACTTCTTCTAGTATAGATCAACTCTGTCCATCTTATATTGATCACTTCTTGAACATCCTAGCTGAATCTCCATCTCTCTATCCAAGGACTATTCAGACTCAGGGTAACTTGCTTATAGTTTTTATTTTCTAAATACTATTCCAGGTTACACTATACTATAAACTCTTATCCTGAAAATTGACTAAAACTAGCATTATCTTTCCATGTTGAAACAACACATCTCTCTACTCTTCTGATGGAATAACTTCCTCTGATACTCCTTTTGAAATATATGACCAGTATGATAAGTAGAAATACAGCATATAAGCTGAAGATGAAGGTCATTTCCACATCTGTTTATTGTATATTATAAATAAGTATCAATTATTCAACTTTTGAGAGTCTGCTATAGATTTCAGTTGCTAGGGTGTGAAGTGTGCATAACAGTATACAATAATGTAAGGATAAGAGAGAGATGAGTGAAAAGTAGTCTTTACAATACCAGAGAGCTTATTTGAATCTACAGTAATATTTTTTGAATTGACAAATTCACCAGCTATATTTCAAGCTATGATGAATAAGTTATTAGGAAACTTGATTAATACTGGATAGGTAGTGAGTTTTATTGATAGTAGATACAGAGAGTGAGAAAGTACATGATATAAGAATATTAGTCTTATTTAAGGAGTTATAAGTGCCTAGGAACTCCAGATGATATTTAGATAAGGTATTCTACTGTTACACCACTACTATATGTACTATAGTAGGATGGTTTAAGCACATGGTCCATGCACTTGACTAATCAATATATAATTAACTGAATAATTATAGTATTACTGTAGCAAACTAGACAATAGGGATCAGAATAAAGTAGAGACAGTTACTAGTCCATTTGGAGCTAGTCTAGGTAATGATTAGTCTAGAAGTATAAATAAGTTTCTATAGAGTGGATCTGGACTTACAGTATTGCCAATATCTCCTGATATATAATGAATTAGTAGAGAAAATATTAAAAAAGAATAGAGAAAAATAATTTGTATATGAAACTAGAAAAGTGCAAGTGGAAAGTTAGAGAAGTAAGATTTTTAGAAGTTATAATAAGGCCAGACAGAATAAAGATAGAAAAAGTGAAAGTGAAAGTAGTGTTAGATTAGTGTTAAGATGCAATTTATACCAGAAAGAGAAAAGTAATCCATGGGAAAAATTTAGATGACATTAGATAAAGTGTAGAAACTTATTTGAAGTGTATAAAACATAGATCTAGAACAACCTTGGCTTCAGCTTGTGTGCTGTGTCTTCATATATCACTTTGGTTACAATTTAAGGAAAGAGACTAAAAGAAAGTGAATATGTTACCTATTGGAAACAAGAGAGAAAAGCCAACACTAGTTGATTTTCAGACTGAAGAGTTACAGAGTATTTATCTGACTTAAAATCTTTATATGTTGTTCCAAAGTTCCATAGAGATCTTTAAGATATGATGTAATCAGTTATAGAGTGATTAGAGCTTGATTGATCTACACTCAAAGTGTTTTATATAAACTGAATATGAAATATCCACTTCCAAAGATATCTTGTATAGAATAGATCTTATATAAGCATTATCTGCAATTGAAGTTGGATAATTCAGATATACTTAGATAGTATATGACAATTAGCTAGTTCTAAAGTTAGTCAAAGTGTAAAAGCTTTTGAAGCTTGCCAATTATTATTAGTGATTTGTAAAGGACTTTGCAAAAACTGTAAAATCTTTATATAGGTTGACAAGAAATAAATAGAAATAGAAATAGAAAATAAGACAAGAGAAGATGTTTAAAGTATTAAAGAAAAGGCTTACTATAGAACTTATCTTAGTGGTACCAGATTTGGATAAGAGAATGAGATTAGAGGTAAATATATTAGATTATACAATAAGTATCAGAGTTTCAAACTTTGAACTTAGTTTATTTTATTTTATTTCTCTTTCATTTTTGTTTTTCAACTCTATTTCCTTATTTGGACTTAGATAGAGAAGTGTGATGTGATAGAAGTGTGATACCTGTCACATTCACATAATCATGTGATATAGAAAATATACATATGCTAATCTGTGATATAAACTAGTTTGTATTAGGAACTTTATTGAGTTTTTTTGTATTAACCTAATACAAGGTTTTTCTTAATCTTAATACTTTAAGCTTAAGTTATAATATTAAAACTTGATTTCCATTCCTAATAACTGCTCAATATAGAGCTTTTTCTCTTTTTATCTCTTACTCTCTTATTATTCTTAACTGAGAACTGTCCTTAGTTAAGAAGAATCACCAGGCTCTAGTTATAACTTAAACTCAAGTATTTGAGTAAAAGAGAAATCTTGTATTGGTTAACACAAGTCTACTCTATATATCTCTAGTGTATGGTTTGTGTACACTTTACATCTAGCCTACTCTAAATAGTATGAGTTATGTAAATAAAAGTCATTATCTTATATGTAATATCACATTGTTTTCCCTTGACTTAGTCTAAAAATAAGAAATAAGTCCACTGTCTTTAATTTTAACAACTAGTATGTTATAGATGTACTAATCTTTTGTAGATATATTTTTCAAGTATTATCTCTATATTGTTAGTCTTCTTGTGATCAGTATATACAGAAGAATGATAAGAGTTTTTAAAATACTATTATAGTAGAATATCCTTTGTAGAACAAAAAGAGAGCTTACTGATACTTACTGAGATTATTTCAAGTTCAGATTATGAATCTGAGAGTGAGGCTAGTACAGGCTTCTCTCTCTTACTCTTATACACTTTTTCACTACTAATACTACTACTACCATTATAAATACCCTTTCTAATTTCACTACCACTTTACTGGATAAGTCAACACAATTAAGCTGTGGAGTAGTGTTATATGCTAAGTCCAAACTCTGAAAATAGCCTATCTTTCACAGTGATGTTATTTATTCCAATATCTATTTGAAATTTGCTTTCTACAGTAGTATTGCTTCTTTGCATTTAACATGTCTTCACAGTAGTGTTGATTTCTTGTACGAACACTGCAAGTACTTAGTTTTCCACAGTAAAGTTGTTATATTTGACCTCTGTCAGTGTTTTACTACTGCAACTTCTGTTTGGGGCTGTAATCTGAAACCCCCAAGTTCTTCTTTATTTCTACTTATATATAAGGACTAGTAGATACACTGTATTTTCTAATCTAACAATTAATGATGACAAACATAAACATTGTTTAAAATTCAAACTTCAATATTCTTTGATAGTATATCTCTTATATTATATGCTATTTTTATATGTTCCAAAGACTGTTCTCCATGGCAGTAATGTTTTATTCAATTCCTGACAAAAGCCTGTCTTCCATGATAGTCTTATTTTATGCAATACATCTCTGTAGCAGTGATATAATCAAGCACAAATCTCACAAGTACTCTGTTTTTCATGGTGAAAGTACTTCTTTCTAATTTGGCTTTCTATAGTAGAGTTTCTCTATTAACCCCTTTCAGTGTCTCACCACTGAAACCTTTGCTCAGAGCTATACTCTAAAACTTCTAAGTATCTCCTATATTGTGTATTTGTATATAAAACTAGTAGTTATATTATAATTTGCTAGTCTGATAATCAAATATTTGAGTTGAACTCAATTTCTAGTGTTCTATAATGATACATTACCATCAGTACTCACTCTTTTCAGACTTCATTCTATCTCCTAAAATTGTGATCATATATCAGACAAATAGTATAGCATATTATTAGACATGGTTTACACTGAGGTGAAAGTTCACAAAATGAACTCGGAGATGTGTGGACTTGTGGAACAACCTTGGCTTCAGCTTATGTGCTGTACCATCATATAGGCCTGCATAGCCAGTATATATTCTGATTTTTATGTAATAAGAAGTTACAACTATTTTTTAGATGTAGTTTATACTAGAGAGTAAAAGTCTATAGAGTTCACTTGAAGTTATACCAAGTATGAAAACCTATACAAAGAGTATAGTGATGTAGGCTTCCCAGAATAACCTTGGCTTCAGCTTATGTATGTCATGTGCAAGTCCAGCCATCTGGAAAATACAACCCCATGGTGATATCATCTTCTAATTATACAAGTATGCCTTCCATAGTAGCTACCTTTCTTGCAACATGCCTTACAGTAGTGCTGTAACCATCCAGATATTTTGTCTTTC
>Ga0157358_1001403_pt1 | contig 10554 bp, 10 predicted proteins | sample AttcapACBM2_FD_111484 | JGI IMG/M metagenome (GOLD analysis project Ga0157358, IMG submission 111484) | Fungus gardens microbial communities from leaf cutter ant in Botucatu, State of São Paulo, Brazil - Atta capiguara ACBM2 | ecosystem: Host-associated > Fungi > Mycelium > Unclassified ...
TAGAAGAATAACATCAGAGCATATGTATATAGCATGGTGTCTTTATATAAGATTGATGTATGATGAAAGTATGGATAACACATGGATATTAGAGTAGGGTTATTTATTGTTAGCACAGATAATGTATCTATAGTATAAATAGGGTAGCAATACATTGGGGACTCCTTGTCGAGTTCTCTTATGATCTTCACTTGATATCCTACTGAGAGATTTACTTGTTGTGCTACTATCAATCTTTGTGATTAGTGGTTGCTACAACACATAGATTAATTGATATTTTTTCTAGTTATTTTTCTTTTAACTATTGAGATCAAAAAAGCAAAGAAAGCAAAAAAGTACATCTTCATAAACTCAATGATTTTATTCTCCAATCCTTAGCTGAAATAAATACAGCTGTTGTAGTCTTAGATGTGAGTATCAAAAATCAAGTGGCCACTTTGATCACTTACACCCATACACATAATAACCCTATTATTAAGACTATCCATCATGCAATCAATGTCACTTTCATTGAAGTAGAACTTTTTACTATTACATGTGGCATTAATCAAGCTACTCAAATAGCAAATATTAATTACATTGTTGTCATCACTGACTCAATACATACAGCCCAAAGAATTTTTGATTTATTGGCTCATTTTTATCAGATTCAATTATCCATTATCTCCACTGAACTTAGAAAATTCTTTGAAAAATATTCTATTGAATTCTAGGAGTGTTCTAGTTGCAAAAAAACTGGACTCTTCACTTTATAGTGGACAAAAAAATTAAAAAGTTTGATCTCATTCCCATTTTCCCATACAAACCCTCTTAGGAATTCAATAGAAAGAGAGTGTGTGATATCATTCTCAATACTTGGAAAATGCTATTCCAAGCTTTAGATGTGAAAGAAAGTAATATTTTGGATCTTCTTGATAATGATCTTCAACCCATTGAACCATCTTATTCAAAAGGAGGATTGTGGCTTAAACATTTTAGTCACTCAAACTTGCTATGTACTAGAGCTACAAGAGCTATCATTAATCATGCTCCTATAGGAGAATATCAACTTTGTTTTTTCCCCAAGAATTCAAGTATCCATGCAAATTATACCCAATCAAAACTTATTGTCATATTCTCCATGAATGTAGAAGATACATCAATTATTGGAACCCAAGATATAATACAATTGGACACTTGACATCCTTCTTGGAATTTAATAGCAATGCTTTCTCTTTTGGAGATAATATTACTTAGTCAAATTGTGTTTGCTTTTTCCATTATTTTTTTTTCTTTTTTCTTTTCTCATGTTAATTGCTTCTGAATGTACATAGTTACAAAAGTAGCTACCATGGACTGCCTTTGTGCTCTGTATAATAAATTTTTGATTTTTATTTAAAAAAGAAAGATAAAGAGGTATATGACATGATATCATAGACCTAGGACATTATAGAAGAAATTGGAAGAATAGCATCAAGATACATGTTTATGATATGTTTACTTTATAGTATACATATGGTATACTCATAGCTAATGCATAGACATTAGGATAGGACTATTTATCACTAGCATAGACTATATATTTGTAGTATATATTGAGTAAAAATACATTAGTTATTTTTATTAGTGATTACTACAACATATGAAAGTTCTGTAAGTATTAAGAGCATTGATTATAAAACACAGAGATGATTTCTTTTCCTGCTGGGAGCATACAGCAAGAGATATGAGACTGGTATGAAATAAGCAAACTATTAGAGTTGTGAACAATGAACTTGATTTTATTTCTCTTTTTCTTTATTTTATTTTATCTGTTAAGTTTCTTTTCTTTTTTATTTTGAGCTCAGACAAAAGTGTGATAGTCACACATGTCACATTGTTGTTACATATATCACTGTCACAATCACACAATCATGTAACACAAAGAAAGTTGTGGAAGGTCCTAGAATAGATAATATTATATAGTATAATAACAACATATTAGCCTTATAGCAAGCACATGTACTTTAGGATAGGTTAGTAGTAGTGTGTACATAGACCAAGGTCTGTAGTATATAAGATAGACTAGTTTGTACTTAAAACTCTATTAAGTTCTTTTGTGTTACTCAATACAAAAGTAGTCTTTTGTTTTACCTCAAGTATAGTAAATTTATTTACTAGCAGTCAGAATATACAAATTGCTAGCTACTCTATGTAAAATCTATAATACTATTAATATTATCCTAGTCTTCAGTGTTAAAACTGAAGACAATGGACTCTAAATTATTTCTATTTTCTTTTTATTCTTATTTTACTTTCAATTTATCTTCCTTTCTATTCTTAGAACTAGTATTAGGGTAACCAGATCACATCATCACACATTAGTCACATCAGGTAACATAGTCACAAGTCATGAGACATATAGAAAGATATAGAAAGATCTAAAAGGATAATGCCATATAATATATGCTACACATGGCAGTTTAGGGTATGCTAAAAGTAGTTAGCATGGACCATAAGGCTTTAGTATATAAGATAGACTATCCTGTACCAAGTTCCTTATCAAGTTCTCTTATGTTAACTCCAATACAAGGTTCACTTTCTTAACCAACTCTAAGGTTTTGAATTTGTAACATTCAGGCTCTAACTGTTGTATAATCTCTATGTCCTTTAATACATGTAAGTCTTCTATCAATTTCTCCTATTTCTCAGCAGTTATTTACCAAACATCCAACCTTACTGTGTTATAACTTAAGCTTTAGAGTAAAGATAAAAGATGACTCTTGTATTGAGTAACATAAAAGAACTCAATAGAGTTCCTATTACATAATAATCTACCTTATATACTACCAACCATAGCCTGTGCACACACTATAACTAACCTACTCTAAAGTCTATATACTCTTCATAAGGCCAACATACTATTACTATACTATATAAATTTATTTGTTTCAGAATCTTCTCTGTATCATGTGGTTGTGTGATCCATAACTGTGACATATGTGACCACCATGTTACAGGTGCTATACTTCCATTATACTTTTGTGGCTTGTATGATGTTACCTCACACCCTCTGCCTAGATCTAAAATAAAAAATAAATAAAATGAGGATGAAAATGAGAAAGAATAAAAAACAAAGTTCCTATCTTCAACTCTAACACACTAAGCACTCCTTCCACTATTACCAGTTTCATTTCTACAATCTTTTGTCTCTTCACTTGTTTCTTATATCATACTACTCTACTAATTCTCATTGAAGTTGGCAGTTATAATTTCACTGTATTAGTAGACACTACTTTATTAATGATATATGGACCAACATATCAGTCTACTAACTTCTTTACTGGTCACTCCTTAAACACTAAGTTTTTCATACTTAACATTACTTTATCATTTTTCCATTCTTTTGTCTCTCTTCTTTCCCTGTCTGCTTGCTGCTTCATTTCTTTCTGTACTTTTCTCAATGCTGCTTCTGCTTTCTCTTGCATCTTTTTCATTCTTTCAGCCCTCCTCCACTTTTCTTTTTCTTCTAATGTTTACTCCTATCTTTAACTCCCTTTCATAATTTACCATAAATAGAGATATCTTTGTTGTTGAATGTGTCTTGTTGTTTACTGCAAACTCTGCTGATACCAACCATTCTGGCCAATCCTTTTGCCTATGATCAATGAAAAACCATAAGTACTATTCTAACTCCTGGTTTTCTGTTTGACTATCTGTTTGTGAATGGAATGATGTTGACAACTTTGTTGTAATCCCCAATATCTTACTCAACTCTTTAGTTAACTCTACCACAAACTGGGGTTCTCTAATCCAACACTATACTCTCTAGTAACCCATGTAACTTCCATACATTATTTCTAAATGATCTTACCAGTCCTTCCACTAATATACCTCCTATAGTTGCCACAAAGTATGTTATCTTGGACAACCTATTGTAAACTACTAGGATTGTATTTTATCCAGCTAATACTAGTAACTTTGTAATAAAGTCAATTATTAGATATGTCCACAGTTTTTTTGGTATCTCACTTAACTTCAACTTTCTCACTGGTACTTCTATTTAATTCTTCATTCTTGTTAGACATGATTCATATCAGGAGGTGAAAGCTTGGCTCAAAAATATGTAAAGTATAGAAACTCTGTAAACTGAGCTCAGTGATATAGACTTGTTAGAATAACCTTGGCTTCAGCTTATATGCTGCACTATCTGTCTGCTACATAGTTGTAACTTCAGATGAATGGATGAAGTTCAAGATGGAAGTAAGTGCTGATATTGGTGTGTTACTGTTAAATACCAGGAATTGAGTTCAATAAAAGTTTTCTTTATCAACTATTAGGCTAGTAAATTACAGTATAACTACTAGTTTTATATATAAGTTAGATAGTTAGGAGATGATCAGAGGTTTCAGTGTACTGCCATGAGTGGAGATTTCAGTGGTGAACACTAACAGGAGTTGAATAGGAGAACTCTACTATAGAAGACTGAGTTTGATAGGAGTATTCCCATCATAGAAGACTGGATACCCAAGTTGTTGCATCACCACTGTGGACACATGTTGTAAGAAGAATGACCATCATGGAAAACAGGCTTGTCTTAGAGATATTATAGTAACAACACTGCTGTGGGGACATATCTTTGGAATAGTTGGACTTAGCATATAACAATTCTCTAACACATGTCATATCCTTCTACATATTTTCCTACATCTTTCATTATTCTTGGCCACTAGTAATTTTTCATAACTAACTCTGTCATCTTTCATCTCCTCTCATATCCTGCCACTGGTACATCATGATGTAACTGGATTATTTCTACCCTTTATTATTTATCCTTTAGCACATATACCTTTGCTTCCTTCAACACTAATTCTCCTTCTATTTGCCATTCTTCTTTCCTCAACTCCTTTTTCTACTATATCTACTTCTAGTCTTTTTATTACTACTTTTGCTAAACTACAAATCTATTAGTTCTTAATTAGAATCTGATTACTATTGTTATTTTCTGTTTCTACTTTCCAGTCCAGTCTCTGACTTAGTCCATCCACTTTTCCTATTTTTTTCCAGCACATGTTTCAAAATAAAGTTGAATCTTGACAGCTAGAGGGCCCAACAGGCTTGTCTTTTGTTCAACTTTTGTACCTTCATAAAGTACTCCAAATTTTTATGGTCTATTCAGACCTCAAACTTAAATTTGGTATCTTTTAACAAATACCTCTAGTTCTCTAATCCTCTTATCACCATTAACATCTCCTTATTATGAATTTCATAATTTCTCTCTGTCTCATTGAGCAACTTTGAGAGATATGCCACTAGCCTCTACCATCCATCATCTCACTCTATTGATAACACTCCTCTTGTTGCATATTCTAATGCATCTACTTCCATTCTTATCTTCTTACCCAGATCTAGTGCCACTAATATTGGTTTCTTTGTGAACCTTTTCTTTAATACTTCAAATGACTTTTCCTGTTTAATCTATCACTCCCATTTCTGTTCCTTTCTCATTAACTCATATAATAGCCTTGCTATCTTCACAAATCCTTTTACAAATCTCTTATAACAGTTAGCTAGCCCTAAGAATTTTTGTACATCCTTGACTAATTTAGAAACTGGTCAATTTGACACTGCTTTCATCTTTTCTTTCTTCACTTTTATTTTTTCTGGCCCAATTACAACTTCTAAGAAATCTACTTCTCTTACTTTCCACCTATATTTCTCCAGTTTCACATATAAATCATTTTCTTCTAACATCTCTAATATCTCTTCCACTAATTCATCATGTCCTTCCTCACTTTCTGTCCCTACCATTATACTGTTAATAAAACTCACTACTTTCCCTGTATTAATCATGTTTTTTAGCAACTCATTCATCATGGCCTAGAATGTGGCTGGTGAATTTGTTAATCCAAAAAACATGACTTTTGGCTGAAACAACCCTTCTAGTGTTATAAAGACTGCTTTCCACTCATCTTTCTCTTTTATTCTCACATTGTTGTATCCCCACCTCAGATCCTTCTTTGTGAACATCTTTCTAGTTCCAATATTTTCAATAACATCTGAAATAAGTGGTAGTGGATAATTATTTTTCACTGTCTACTCATTAAGATACCAATAGTCTTATACCATTCTCTTTTTCCCATTCTTCTTCCTTACAAAGAATACCAGCATAGTCTGTAGTGACTCTGACAGTTAAATATATTCCTTTCTCATCTGCTCCTGAATAAACTCCCTTACTTTCTCTCTTTCTTCTCTGAACAAGAAATAAACTTTCCCTTTTCTTGGTATGAATCCCCCCTTTAAATCTATTGTATGATCCTATATCTTTCTTGTCAGCATCCTCTCACTTGCTTTCTTTCCAAACATCTTGATCCACTTATGGGATTATTCTGGTACTAACTTCTTTACCTCTTCTTCTAATCTTACTGCTTTCTCTTTCTCATTCCAAATTTCCCATTCTTCTGCCACTTTCTTCACCTCTATTGTCTTCTTTTCCTTAAATTTTTTCTTTTTCTTTTCTTTTTTCTTTTGCTTTTGTCATCCCAGTTTTCCTTGCTTTGGTCTCTACTGCTTTCTACACTCCTCTGGATATCTTGTCATTTTCACCTCTTCTATTTTTCAATCAATCTCAGAGTTATAGTGAGCTAGCCATGGCATCTCTAAGATTACACTCCACTTCTGCCTACTAATCACATCTATCTCTGTTCTCTCTTTATGCTCTTGGTAATAAATATTAACTTCCACAGTATTTTCTATCAGTTCTTCTTGATTGAATGTTCCATCTATATTTTGAACATAAATAGGTTTTTCAATTTTCTTCAGTTTAAATCCCTACTTTTTTGCAAACTCCAAACTCATTACTTTATGGTTACTTCCCTCAATAATTCTCCCACTATTTTTCTTACATATTCCATCTTTTTTTTTCTCTTTTTTTTCTTCTTTGCTTTTTCTTTTCTTAAGATCATCTTTCTGTCTTTCTTAGGATCCTCTTGATCTGAAATACCAGCTTGCATTACACAATTAGCTAGTATATGGAATCTATTATAAGAGCTTAGTTGAAGACTACTAGACTTTTTTCTTTTTTAAAATTGTTCATATTGTTCAAATTGTCTCTGTACTCTATTCTTCTCCCTTGGCCTATTATTCCCCAATTTCTACAATTTTATGTGAGATAGCCAAACTCTCCACAACTATAGCAATTTCTTTTTCTATTCATATCTATTGCATAGAGATCTCTTCTTATTCTCTCTCTTCTATCTTCTTGCCCTTACAGGGGGTTTTTAACTATCACTACATTCATTTATTTTATCCCTTTCATTGGAGTAGGTCCTACCAATGTCTATTATATCTTCTGCCTCCTCAGCCAAATCTAGGATAGAGGTATTTGGAAGCCTCCTTAATTACTCCTTATTCATTCCTGCCTCTGTTTCTGATTTCTATTCTCCCTTCTTCCCTTTAACCTTTTTTCTTTTCTCTTACTTTTTCTCTAGTATCTGTCCAGATTAGTAGTATGTTTGTACCACTGTTCAATGCTAGTTGGAGACCTTTCTGTCACTATCAACTTTCTCCTAATTATCCTGTTCATTCCTTTTTTGAATTCCTCTACAAATGTTCTTCCCTCATATCCACTGTCCTTAGCTGTGTTTCAAAATTTCTGCAGAAATTCCTCCTTTGTCCTTCCTTCTTGCTCTATCCTTCTGAGTTATGCCACTTTAACTGATTTCTCATCTCCTCTCCCAACTTCTTCCTTTAATTCTAATAAAAGTTTCCCTACTAATTCAAATTCTACTTCTCCTAATTCCAAATCTTCTAACAAATTCTCTTTCCATATGTTTTTCAACTTTCTCTGCACATATGATAGTATCCATTGGATCTACTTCTCTACTATCACTTCTCTCATCTTTATTCTCAAATATAATCTGCATACTATAATAAACCCTTCAACCTTTTCTGCTTCTCTATTAAATACTAGTGTCTTGACCACCTCTATATTGAATCCTGTGTTAAATCCTTCTATTATTCCTTCTCCTCCCATTACTACTAACAGTGTCTGAATTTGCACCTGCATTGCCACCAACTGCTTTTGCTACTGTCTTATAATATGATGTAGATTATGTTGACTCATGTTGTTATTGTAGGATGGAGGAAAATCAATCGATAAGGGTAATAGTGGTAGTGATGTTGGTGGTGACAATGTGTAAAGAGATAATAAAGAGGAGCCTGTATCAGACTTGCTCTCAGATTCATATTCTAAACTTGATATAATCTTGGTAAGTGCTAGTAGGCCCTCTTCTTGTCCTACCTTGTACTATCTACTAAATACTCAAGCTACCAACTACTATCTTAAGGAAAGGTAAATAATTTTAGTCTAAGAAGACTATTCTACTCTAGGCAAAGTCTTAAGAATGTTTATCATTCTTCTATATATACTTGTTACAAGTGGATCAATAGCACAGAGCTGATAATGAAAAATGTATAGAGTATGTCCACAAAAGGTAATATGTCTGAGATATATCAGTGGGCTTTGGTGCACACAAATAGCTAAACTTCCCCTACCTAGCTAGTATATCTCTTATATCTAGAGCCTGACAATTCTTCTTGACTAAAAGACTGAGCTGTTCTCTTGGTCAAGAATAATAAGAAAGTTAAGAAATAAGGAGAACTCAGTGTTAGACAGTCTTAAGAGACTATTGAGTTCTAATGTTATGATCTTAAGTCTAAAGAGTTTTAGATAGAAGAATGACTTTAGATTGAGTAATCACAAGAGAACTTGATGAAGTCCTAAGTACAAACTAGTCCACCTTGCATACTACAAACCATGGTCTGTGCACACATTACAACTACTCTGTCCTAAAGTACATATGCTTTCCATAAGGCTAATATATGGTTGTTATACTGTATAACCTCATTTGCTACAGAACCTTCTCTTTTTTATGTGATGATGTGACAGTTTTGACAGTGATAGTGACATCACACTAACATTCTGAATGAAAAATAAAATGGAAAATAAGGATGAACCATATCCAACATTTACAATTCTGACATTTCTGCAGCTATTACTTTTCTGAACTCTGTAGCCCTCACTATGAACTTAACTACTATCTCATATATCTGGACTTTGCCACTGGCCTCACAAACTTCATTGCTATAAACTTCCAACTCTACAGTCATATTCTACATTCTTAGAAGACTTCTTAGACTACTAATATATTACTCTCTGTTACTCTGACAGTGCCTTGTCTTTTTAGATAATGTTTTGGATATTTTAACTTAGGTTTATAACAATCTGCACACCATGATTTTGATGTTACCTCAACATTTTTCTGCTAGATAGTAAAAGTATTTTGGATATTAGCCACCTTCAGGAAATCTCATTTCATTCTCTTAGGTTTTTTTGAAGATAAATAGTACTTAGTTACTAGTTGTTCCAATACAACTTAGGTTTCCCTAAAGATTGTAAACTTCATGAGGTTTTAGAAGAGTTTACAACTATAGGAGAATTCTAAGTTCTATTGCTTCTACTTACTAAGTACACAACTCACCTCTAGGAGAATCTTAAGAGAATAGAATGAAAATTTCCTAAAGATGACAACTACTCTAAATATCCAAGAGTCTATTCTAATCAGGTAGATCATCAGGCAGAATATTTGATAACCTAACTATCAGAAACTTCAATATAGTAACTTTAAACATTGCCAAATAGTAGGAGCTTATTGTTTAATAGCTAAGAGAAAAGGTTCAGTAATTAGGAGAGGGTCTACATGGTCTACAGTACTATAGCAGATATGAGTAGGGTCCAATAGTGTTATAGCAGGATAGCAGTAGAGGACTTAAGGGATAAGAGGTCTATAGAGCCAATAATAGTCTTTGGTGATATTATAGACTTAAAATTTGGTAGAATAGTGAATCTTCTTACACAGTCTATATGAGCATAATATATTCATGGAACAGCTGCCTAGCTTTCTTGAAGGAGAAAGAGACAAGATATTGAAGTTGAAAAAGACAATCTATAGCATAATACAAGATATATATAATCAGGCCAAGACATTGTCTAAAGCATACACAGACCTAAACTACCACAAATCTTGAGTAAACTCATATATATGAAGTATAAATATTGACAATCATATTACTATTGATAATATCTATACAAACAATATTGTTGGTATATTGACTAGTCAAGAAGAGAAAGAGTGAGCAAAGTAGGAGCTAGTAAATACTTTTGAACTAAAAGACATAAATATCATCAATAATCTCCATTACAGTGCTTCAATACTAACTTAAACTTAAGTATTTGAGTGAAAGAGGAACCTTGTATTGGTCAACACAAGAGAACTTAGTAGAGTTCCCAGTATAGGTATGTCTACTCTATATACCTCTAGTACATAGTTTGTATACACTTTACATCTAGTCTATTTCTAAATATTATATGTTATGTAAATAAGAGTTGTTATTTTCTATAATGTATAACATTACCCTTTTGATGTGTCACATGACCTTGTGACTGTGACTGTGGTATCACATTAGTCTCTTTTACTAAGTCTAAAAGTGAGAAAAGAAAAGAAAAGAGATAATAGAAAATAAAGACTTAGATAA
>Ga0157358_1001404_pt1 | contig 10554 bp, 8 predicted proteins | sample AttcapACBM2_FD_111484 | JGI IMG/M metagenome (GOLD analysis project Ga0157358, IMG submission 111484) | Fungus gardens microbial communities from leaf cutter ant in Botucatu, State of São Paulo, Brazil - Atta capiguara ACBM2 | ecosystem: Host-associated > Fungi > Mycelium > Unclassified ...
GACTATAAGAATTTGGAATATTTTAGGTTTATGTGCTAAAAAATAAGAAGTTATAGATAGAGATCATTTGGTTACATCATAGTATACTAGTAACAGAATATAGAAGTAGATAAAAGATGAAAGAGTTGGTAACAAGAAATCATTGGTAGCTAGAAGTGATGAAAGATGTGGGAAAGTATGTAGATAACTGCAATATGTGCTAAAGGATAAAGAACTATATATATTATAACTTAAGACTAAGAGTTTAGTCAAAAGAAGAAACTTGTATTGTTTATAGAGCTCCTAGTATAGATATTTCTACTTTATATATCTCTAGTGTATGGTTTGTGTACACCTACATCTAGTCTACTCTATATTATAAGTTATATAGATAAAAATTATTATCTTATATAATATATAATATTATCTTCCTAACATATCACATGATGTGGTGACTGTAACTATAATATGTATGATTAGTCTGTAACATTTGTCATATCTTGTCACATTACTGTGATTATTGTGACAGTCACACATGACATCACATTATTTCTTCTTTACTAAGTTCAAAATAAGAAAATAAAAGAAATAAGAGTATTAAAAAAAATGAGAACTTAAATAAGAGAAGAGAAATAGAGAAGAAACAAGTTTACTATCTTTAATTCTCAAAGTATAGAAGTACTGGTATAGAAACTGATAGCAAAATAAATATCAGAGAAACTATGGACATATCTAATAGTAGATTTTATTATAAAGTTGTTATTAGTAGCAGGGAAAAATACAATCTTAGTAGTTTGCAATAGGTTGTCTGAGATAGTGCATTTTGTAGCAATAATAAAAGGAATTTTAGCAGAGAGGTTAGCATGATTGTTCAGAAATAATATATAGAAGTTGCATAGATTGCTGGAATATATAATTTCAAATAGAAGATTCCAGTTTGCAGCAGAGTTAACAAAAAAGCTGAATAGAATATTGAAATAAAGTTATTGATATCTTTCTATCCACAAATAGATGAACAAATTAAAATAATATCTTTGGTTCTTTGTGAATTATAGAAAAAAGAATTGGCCTGAATGGTTAATGATGGTAGAGTTTGTAGTAAACAACAAGGTATATTCAGTAACTAAGATGTCTTTATTTATGGTGAATTATAAAAAAGAGTTAAGAATGGAGGCAGATATTAGAAAAAAGGAAAAGATAGAAAATACAATATAATTTGTGGAAAGAATAAAGAAGGTATAAGAGGAAGCTAGAGTAGAGTTAAAAAAGCATAGAAGGAAATAAAGCAACAAACAGATAAGAGGAGAAAAGAAGTTGAAGAGTAAAAAAGGAAAATAAAATGAGATTAAACACAAAAGACTTAGTGTTTAAAGAAAAACTAGCAAAGAGATTAGTAGATTAATATGTTAGTCCATATATCATTAACAAGATAGTATCTACCAATGTAGTCAAATTACAATCACTAACTTTAATAAGAATTCATCTAACTATAAATGTTAGTTGAGTAATAAGATATAGAGAGCAAGTAGAGAAACAAAAAGTAAAAGAAGTAAAATTAGTTGAGATAGATGGAGTTAAAGAATAGAAGATAGAAAAATATTATATAAAAGGGGAGTTGTAAATTACTTGGTGTAGTAAAGGAATTTATAGTGAAATATAATATATGAAAAAAAGAGGAGAACTTAGAAAATACAAAAGAAGCAGCAGTAGAGTTTGAAGTAAGATTGAATGCAAAAGCAAGACAATAAGAGAAGTTGGACATGGCAAAGGAAAGAAACTTTAAAAGATGAGAATTATCAAAGAAGTATATAATAAAGATATTATGTGGTTTACACCTGGGGTGGAAGTCTACAAAGTGGACTCAGAGATATGCAGACTTGTAGAACAACCTTAACTTCAGCTTATATGTTGTACTATCTGCTATGTGGTTGCAACTTTAGATAAGAAAAAAAAGTCCAAGTATGTTGCAAGAAAGATGGCTGCTATGAAAAGCAGGCTTATAAGTTAGATATTGAGAAGTAGTACCACCACAAAAATGTATTTTCCAGATGGGTAGACTTGGCATATAATAAGAAGAAATCTTAAAAGGGAGTAATATCAGAGTTGAAGATAGTAGACTTTGTTTTTCTTTTTTCTTTTTCTTTTTTTATTTTTATTTATTTTCTTATTTTGAACTTAAGATTAGATATTAGTATGACATCACATATGACTGTCACACAATATGACATTATATTACATATCTGTTATATAAAAGGGCATAGAAGATTTTAGAACAATAACATTATATAATATGTTTACTATATGTTAATCTTAGATATAATGTATGGTCTTTAAGATAAGTTAGATAAGGTTTTACACAAACTAATTAGCTAGTGTATATAAAATAGACATTTTATACTAGGAACTCTATTAAGTTTTCTTATATAAATTCTATACAAAATTCTTTTCTTAGCTAAACTCTAAGTCTTGAATCATAATATCTGAGCTGTGAACACTTATAAGAACTATATTACTCACATATATAAACATTTATACTATATCAATTATTAGAGAGAGTTCACCACTAATATTTTCTAATAAAGACAAATATGACAAAACAAACTAGATAGTATAAAACAAGTTTATTACTAAAATGAAAAGTATCTTTGGATACTTGAATAGAACTATTAAGTATTCAAAAGTACCAATATCACCTACTATTACTACAACTACTCTTAGTAATACATAACCAAGTACAACATCAGTCCCACTACTATCTAATAAAACATCATAGAACTTATCTAATCCATTATTTACAGAATAAAAGATTTGAAATATATAGATGGAGAGTCTAGACATTAATATTGCTATTACTATAGTAGATGCCTAGAAATCATACAAAAGTGAATATGAAACTACCTCAGATATAGCATAACAAAATATTGAATAAGAATTACATAACATAACTTACTTAAACAATTTTCCAAATCACATTACCATTATGTAAAATAAATGGGCATATAAAAACACTTTTAGTACCACAATCTCTGATATTAGTTTTAAAACTATTATTTCTAACTCTTTACTATATTTATAAAACCCTACAGTTGTAACACTTTATTAAAAGTAGTTATCAACTCAAGTAATATTCTAACTAGAAGTCTGGTAACTCTGTATTAGTCATGATTATGTCACCAATCCTATATAGAGTATTACTATTTTACAAGTATTTATCCCAAAATATAAGAATAAAAGCTAACTTATCTATAATAATTTTAATTATATTTAGGATAGATATACTATTAATGTTTGTTTTGGCTTAGTAGTAGCAAGAAGGAACAGTTTCCACCTAGCTTTGGAAAGAGAAAAAGAGTAAAGAAAAGTACTACTGATACTTAACAAAATAGGTTTAAAGATATACTATCAGCAAATATATATTTGCTAATAGTACTATAACTATAAATGATAACAATTAGTAAGTCTTTGTACTCATGACTATAAGAGATACACATATTAAAATATCCAAACTATAGTTACTATTTCCAAATCTTGTTTCTAATATAGCATCTACCTTCAACTCTAGTAAACATATTTAAGCAGAGAATAAGTAGAGAGATAAAGAAGCATATATCCAGAATATAGCTGTCTGATAAGCCAATTGTATTTTGAGCTAATACAAATACACTAAATAGTATCCTTACCTTGATTGACTTAGAAGCAAATGACTATTACTTTGCAAAAAAAATACTATTTATATTATATATCTCATACAACTTACTAAAAACTAGAATTTTTACTAACAGAGACTTTATCTTTACTATATTTATATTTGAAAAAGATTTAGTTGAGTTTTTAACAGAGATAAATAGAACCAAATATAAAGTTAATCTTAATAATGTTCTATATATTCTAAATCTATACTTAAACCTAATATTTATTTTCAAATTTATATCAAAAAATGCTTGTATATAAAATTTACTAGTAAAGATGTAGTTGTGACAATATTACATAACCAACCTATCAGTTCATTTAGCAAAAGATATATACTACTTTATAATAATCACTAATGGTTTCTTATTTTATTATATTATAACTTTTTTAAATGAAAAATCAGCTGATACTACACTGAATGTGTTTAAAGCTTACTATATAAAAGCAAAGTGGCAAATAGGCTATAAGTTGAGAAAAGTATTATAATATACTTAAACTTTTGGATTTTATTTTTATTTTTATTTATTTTCCTTAATTTGATTTTTTTTTCTTTTTTGGATAATAAGAGATATGTGACCACAGTTACATGACATATTATATAACATTATATCATAAACTTAGAATATAGAAAAAGAGACTGAAAGTATAATATCAAAAGTATAGATATTAGAATAAGACTATTTATTATTAGCATGAACTATATAATAGTTATAAAACTACTTTGTTAGAGTTAAAGATAGTAAACTTTATTTATTTTCATTTTATTTCTTATTTTAATTTATTTTTAATTTTGAACTTAGGATTAGGTATTAGAGTAACTGTTGCAAACTATCACACATCTGTTACAAGTCACATGATATAGTTACAGTCATGGTTACACAATCATACATTATATAGAAAGTTATAAAAGATTTTAAAATAATAATATTCTACTATATATTAACAATATGTAGTATATATACTTTTTAAAGTAGGCTAGGTTTAGTGTAGCATGAATCATCAGTCCAGTGTATATAAGGTAGATATTTTGTACTTGAAACTCTATTGAGTTCTCTTGTATTAACCTTAATATAAGGTTTTTTTCTTAAATTTACTCTATAAGTCTTGAATTGTAATAGAAGATAAAATTTAAAAAAATATATATGCAGAAGGGAATTATGGTAAAGACTTTGTTAGATAGTAGGATGATATGTTTGATAATGAGTTTTAAGTTTGCAAGAAAGAAGAGATTTGTCAAGATTGCAAAAAGTGGACTTAGTTTCCTTTTATTGTCTTTCTTATTTTTATTTTATTTTCAATTTATTTTTATTTTTCTATTTTTAGAACTCTAGGGTTAGGGGTAGTTGAGATCTGTCACACTGTCACATCTGTCACATCTGATGGTATCATCACAATATTGATCACAAAACTTGAGAAAAGGGAGTAGAAGATTCTGGAACAAAATAATATCATACAACATGAACACTACATGTTGGCCTTATGCTTGACACATGGTTATTTAGGGTAGGATGCACAGTACCTAGCATGGACTATCTGTAGGAGTATATAAAATAGACTATTTTGTAAAGAGCTCTCTATTGAGTTCTCTTGTATTACTCTAATATAAGAGTTGTGCTTTTATCTAACTCAAAGGATTTAAGTTCATAACAGGATTTAAATTGAAAAAGATTGAAAAACCTATCTATATAAGAAATGTAAATGGAACATTTAATAAGAAAAGGCCAATAGAATATACTGTAAAAATAAATATTTATTCTTAAGGACATAAAGAGAGAGTAGAGATAGATATAATTAGAGATCAGAAGTAGAATGTAATCTTGGAAATATTATGGCTTTCCTATTACAATTCTGAGATCAATTGGAAAACTAAAGAGGTGAAAATAACAAGATATCTAGAGAAGTGTGGAAAACAGTAGAGGCCAAAGTAAGGAAAATCAGAATAGCAAAAACAAAAACAAAAAGAAACAAAAAAAGAAAAGCAAGAAAGAAAAAGCAGATAAAAAAAACAATAGAAATAAAGAAAGTGGCAAAAGAGTAGAAGATTTGGAATGATGATGAAGAAATAACAAGGTCAGAGGAGGAAGCAAAGAAGTTAGTTCTCAAACAATTTTACAAGTGAAAGAAAGTAAGTGAGAGAATGCCAACAAGAAAGATATAAGATTACATAATAGATTAAAGAAGAGGTTTATACTAAGGAAAGGGAAAATTTATCTCTTGTTTAGAGAAGAAAGTAAAAAAGTAAAAAAGTTTATATAAAAGCAGACAAGAAAGAGATATATTAGATTGTCAAAGTCACCACAGACTGCACTGGCATTCTTTGTAAGAAAGAAGAATGAAAAAGAGGATAGTACAAAACTATCAGTATCTTAATGAGTGAACAGTGGAGGATAACTATCTGTTACCACTTATTTCAGATATTATCAAGAATATTGGAACCAAGAAAATATTTACAAAGTTGGATTTAAGGTAGAAATACAATAATATAAGGATAAAAAAAGAAGATAAGTAGAAAGTAGTCTTGACAATACTAGAAGTGTTATGACAACCACTAATCAAGACAGTCAATAGCATACTAAGTAGTCTTATAAAACAAAAGTCTTATAGAGATCACAAAAGAACTCAGCAAGAAGTTTCTAATATATTGCTATCTTATCTATACTACTAGTATATAGTCCATGCTAATGATAGATAACTCTACTCTAATATCTATACATCAACTATCAATATACTATATGTATACTATAAGATAAATATGCTTTAAACATATATCTTAATGTTATCTTTTCAGTATCTTTTCTTATATTCTAAGCCTATAACATAATGTCATATGATACATTATATAACTGTAATCACATGCCTCTTCATTATCTAAGAAATCAAAAGAAAAAAAGAAAAATAAAATCAAGAAAAATAAAATCAAAATAAAATATAAGAGTCTAAGCATACCATAACAAGAAGGGTTATTTGAACTTATAGTTATTTTTTTTGGCTTGATAAATTCTCCAACTACATTTCAGGCTATAATGAATAAGCTATTAAGAGATTTGATTAATACAAGAAATATAGAAAGTTTTATTGATGATGTAATAATAAGAACAGAAAGTGAGAAAAGAATTGGTAGAGAAAATATTGAGAAGAATGAAAGAAAATAATTTGTATATAAAATTAGAAAAATGTAAGTAAAAGGTTAGAAAAGTGAACTTTTTAGAAGTAGTGATAAAACTAAAAGAGATAAAGATAAAAGAAGAAAAAGTGAAAGTGGTATTGAATTGGCTAGTATTTAAATTAGTTAAGAAGATACAGAAGTTTTTGGAAGCTAGCTAATTATTATAGAAGATTTATCAAGGATTTTGCAAAGATAGTAAGACTGTTGCACAATTTGATGAAAAAGAAACAGAAGTAGGAGTAAGAGATAAAACAAGAGAAATTATTTAAGACATTAAAGAAAAATTTTACCACAGAACTAATTCTAGTAACATTAGATCTAGACAAGAAGATAAGAATAGAAGTAGATGCATCTGATTATATAACAGGAGGGATACCAGAGTTAAAAACAATAGAATTTATTTATTTTCACTTTTTTTATTTATTTTCATTTTATTTTCTATTTATTTTCTTATTTTTGGACTTAGAATTAGAGATTAACATAATATTATATGATCACATATCATATAGAAGGATATAGAAGGTTTCAGAATAATAATATCATATAACATATTTGCTATATATTGACTTTATAAATAACACATACTCTTTGGAGTAGGCTAAATTTAGTATAACATAGACTATCAGCCTAGTATATATAAGGTAGACACTTTGTACTTAGAATTCTATTGAGTTTTCTTATATTAACCTTAATACAAAGTTCTTCTTTTAACCTTACTCTTAGTCTTGAGTTGTAACATTAAACTTGATACTCTTACTTCAAGACTGTTCAACATTAAGTCTTTTTATTCTTTTTCTTTACTCTCTTATTATTCTTAACTAAAGGCAATACTGTTCAAAGTCAAGAAGAATTACCAGGCTCTAGGCATAAGTAATATACTAGCTAAACAAAGGAAGCATATTTGTTTATATTGCATTAAAGCTCACTAAAGCTTTGTGAATGTATTATTTTTTATAGATGTGTTAGTTAGTTTTTTATAGTAAAAGCTCTATGCTGCAATGTCCACTTATAATCTGTACATGCAAGAGAATGGCAGATATCCTTCATATCTCATCTAGTATAAAATTATTAAGCATAGTTCACACTTAAAGGCAAAAGCCTGTAAGATTAGCTTAGAAATGCACAGAGTGTAGAAACTCTGTATGAGAAGCTCAGTGATGCAGACTTATCAAAACAATCAACTTATTTATTGTGTCTCTTACAAGCTGTATAGTTACAATTTCAGAGGATAGCCTTGGAAGAAGTTATAAGAAGAAGAGTAAGTGCATTGACATTGTCACTAGAGATTGGTGTCAACTTTAGTTGATTATCAGACTAGCTATTACAGAGTAATTACCAGCCTTAAATATATAAGTAAAATAAAGGAGTAATTAAAACAGATCTCCAAGCAAATATTTCAGTAGTGAAATACTAATAAGAGTTTAAATTAGAGAAAATAAAACTCTATATAAAGTCTAAGCAATTTTGCAGCATTTAAAGAAGTTAATTAGACAATAAAGATAGATAAAGATGACTGTGGGTTTTAATACAAATAAAGCCAAATAACCACAGAGTTTTGATGTTGTATTAAAGATAGACATGTTTCAAAGTTTAGGATATGACAAGAATATCCTTCTTAAGACAAAATAGTTTACAATTCTTTAGGATAGTAGTTAGTTATCTAGATAGTTAGTAAATAGTGTGAGATGAGACTTGAAGAAAGCCCACTAGCACTTATAGAAATTGAGTTGAGTTCTGATCATGAGTTAGAAAGAAAAACCAGCACTGGTTCTATCTCACTCCTTTATACATTTTTTCTTTTCATACCACCTCTAATTTCATCATCACTCATACCAATTGATTCCCTATCATTTTATTACAATACTATGAGTCAACATAACATCAACTAGCTGTTGCTTAAATAAGATAGCAGCAAGAATAAATGGTAATTCTATAGGTATTATTAGGAGGAAGAAGAGAAGAAGAAGGAGTTGAGGCAGAGGCTCTCTAACCCAATACTAGGTTAAACATAGGAGTGGCTAAGCCACAAATATTCAATAGGACTGCAAGTAAAGTTTTGAAATTTCTGACAACATGTAGGTTGTATATTAGAATAAAGATGAGAGATGTATCAGTAGAGAAGCAGATACAGTGGGTATTGTTATATGTACAAAGAAGACTAGTGAATATTTAGAAGAAAAATATTATGGAGGATTTAGAAAGTAGAAATTTGAGTTATACAATAGTAGGAAAGTTTTTATCAGACTTGAAAAAAGAATTTTGTAGTAGAGATGATAAGACAATGAAGGTGGCAGAATTAAAAAAGGTAGAGCAAGAAAGCAAGATGATGAAGAAGTTTGTTCAAAAGTTTAGGAGAGCAGCAAGAAAAAGTAGATACTGTTGTCAAGGAAAAAGAGAGAAGAGGTACATGAGTTTATCAAAGAACAATTGAGAAAAGGGTATATCAAACTCTCAAAGTCACCTCAAATAGCACTAGTATTTTTTGTAGGAAAAAAGGATGGTAAGAAGAGAATTGTTTAGAATTATAGATATTTAAATAAATAGACTATTCAAAACAATTATCTTTTACCTTTAATTTCAGAGATTGTAAAAAATATAGATACTAAGAAAGTATTTACAAAGTTGGGCTTGTGATAGGGTTACAATAATGCACAAATAAAGAAGAGAGATGAATGAAAGACAGTGTTCAAAACTCCAGAAGGGTTGTTTAAACCAACTGTAATGTTCTTTGGACTTACAAACTCTTCAGCAACATTCCAAATGATAATAAATGAGATTCTGCAGGTCTTAATCAATATTAGAGAAGTAATGAGTTTCATTGATAACATTATAGTAAAAACAAAGAAAAAAGAAGGGCATAATAAAGTAGCAGAGAAGATAGTAAAAATATTGGTGAAAAATGATTTATATGTAAAACTAGAAAAGTGTAAGTAGAAGATGAGAGAAGTAGGATTTTTAAGAGTAGTGATTAGGCTAGGAGGAATTATAATAAAAGAAGAGAAAATGAAAGGAGTGTTGGATTGGCTGACTCCTAAAAGAGTTAAAGATATGCAAAAATTCTTAGGACTAGCAAATTACTATTAATGGTTCATAAAAGATTTTATATCTATAGCTAGACCATATTATAACCTAATAAAAAAGAATCAGAAGTAGGATTGGACAAAGAAGCAAGAGAAGATGTCTAGAGAGTTAAAGGAGAGATTTACAAAAGAACTAGTATTAGCAGTACTGGAATTAGATAAAAAATGAGGATAAAAGTTGATATGTCTGATTTTGCAACAGAAAGGGTTTTATCTATGAAATGTAAGAACGTATGATGAAGATTTATAGCTTATATCTCAAAATCTCTCAATAGGATGGAAAGAAACTATGAGATTTACAACAAGAAGATATTGGTGGTAATTAGAGAATTAGAAAATTAGAGGCATTTGTTAGAGAGTGCAAAGTTCAAGTTTGAGGTCTAGATAGGCTATAAGAATTTAGAATATTTCATGAAAGTACAGAAATTGTAACGACCTTAAGCTAGAGCTCAGGTTGCAACTAAGGCAAAGACTTGAGGAAAGTTAAGGGTAGATTGAAGTGGTAAAGCGTAAGGATATAGGAAGGTATCTACGCTATTTATAAGAGTCTATGGTTCAACCACAAGGCATACATGAGGAAACTGTAAGGATTAAGCAAGGTAACAGCACCTACTGCATGAGGTGCTGACTGAGACTACA
>Ga0157358_1001405_pt1 | contig 10551 bp, 7 predicted proteins | sample AttcapACBM2_FD_111484 | JGI IMG/M metagenome (GOLD analysis project Ga0157358, IMG submission 111484) | Fungus gardens microbial communities from leaf cutter ant in Botucatu, State of São Paulo, Brazil - Atta capiguara ACBM2 | ecosystem: Host-associated > Fungi > Mycelium > Unclassified ...
AACACTCCACACAAGATATCATGTTGGCAAATTTTGAGTGGGTGATAGCTTGACTCATGAGTGACCTACCAAAGACAACACATTGAACCAACAACCTTACCTCCGCATAAGGGTCATGGTACGCTTTTTTTTGCATCAACAATTTATTACACGGGGCGCGATGGCAGCCCGTGGTAGCTACTTCGTAGCTACATACATAAGGACTAACTACATGAAAAGGAAATGAGATGAAAAATAAAAGAGAAGGAGAAGGAAAACTAGCTAAATGTTAAGCAAAAGAAATCACTTTACTATGTAATGCCTTTATGAAAAGAAAAAGCACTTGGATTGAACTCGAGGAAAGCTGTCAGATGACTGAGTGTGTCTCTTAGTGGATTCCAATATTTGTTGAACCTCCTGCAATCATGAAGGATGTGGCATCTGGATTTGGATATTCTCTGCATGGACGATTAATTAGATGGTATTTACTTATTGGAGCATGATTTAGAGTGGCTCAGGTGGCTCTTGCACACAACAAATTAGAATGTCTGAGGTGTTTGATCCATGGACCTCCTTTTTTGTATGAGAGTTTGATGCTGTGAAGATTATTATCTAGAAGATCAAGAAATTGTTTTCCTCTTAGGCTGGATACTTGAAAGGTCATCTGCCAGTTTCTTATGATATTATAGCATTCTTCTTTTTTACTGAAGCATGGTTCACACCAGGGGTAAAAGTCTGTGAGATGGTCTCAGAGATGTACAGACTTATGGAATGACCTTGGCTTCAGCTTATGTGCTGCACCATCTATTTGCCATGTGGTTACAATTTCAGATAAGAGAAAGAAGTCCGAGTTGGGAGTAAGTGCTGATTTGGTATGTTGCCATTGAATACTGGGAATTGAGTTCAATAAGAATTATTTTTCATTGATTATCAGACTAGCAAATTATAATGTAACTACTAGTCTTATATACTAGTATCTACTATAGGAGATACTTGGGGTTTCAGTGGTATATCCTCTATTGCCCTGAGTGGAGGTTTCAGTATTGAGACACTGACAGGAGTATGACTCTGCTATAAAAGACCAAGTCATATAAGAGTATCTCTGTCATGGAAGATAGAATACCCAGATGATTGCATCACTGCTGTGAGGCATGTTGCAAGTAAGGTGGCTATCATAGAAGGCAAGTTTTATTTTGGATTAGCTATTGACAAAGAATGTACTATGGAGATGTGTTTTCCAGATGAGTGGACTTGGCATATGACACACAAGTAATAATCTCAAGATATGATTGTGAGGAAGTATATGGGCTCTAAGTTGAGCTTTGCCACTAAGTTTGTGAAGGTGTAGATGGATGGGGATAAGATTTGCAATTGTCTCAATACCAAAGAAAGACAAGGTTCAAAAAGCCAAATGGCCAATCTTTGCATCTTCTTCAATTCCTTGAGAAGATATGCTAAAGATATTTTATTGTAGAACTATAGCTAGAAACTGTAAAGAGCAATAGAAAGGATACAACTTCTATATAGAAGTCACTTCTAATGAGGAATAAGGCTGCAAACTGAATTTCCAAGGATCTTCATACACTTGATAGTTAAGATAGCTTTATTCACATAGTAGTCGATGTGTTGATAGAAAGATAACTTCCTGTTGAAGATAAAATCCAGATATTTTCATGTGTCTCTGGGATACAGAATAGAGCCTCCTAGAGCAGAGAGGTCAAGAGGAGGAGGATTAAAGACTCTATGTAACCTAGAAAAATGGAACACCTTCATCTTTCTATGTTCTATTATGAGACTGAATTTTTCTAAAAGAGAAGAAGCAATATTATAACTACACAAGAGTTTGAGATTGTCAGTGATTTACTTGGGCAACAAGGAGACTATCATCAACAAAAGATAAAATGAAAACTAGAATTTTGAAGATTTTTAGATTTTTTTAAGGATATGAAGAATGAAGGCTAAATACAATATAGATAAAATAGAAGACAGAGCTGAGCCTTGCCCTACTTCAACATCAATATTAAAAAAGAGAAAAGAAAAATTATTCCAAAAATACTGAGTTTTTCTTCCTACTAGATAATTTGAAAAGAAAAGATCAACCTTAGGGTCAAATCTAGCCTTTCTAAGGATAAGAGGAAGCAAATGATAGTTCAATGAGGGAAAGAATTGAGTGATGTCAAAGACTAGAGTGTTAGTTATATTATTCTTGACCTAGCCTGATTGGATAAAATGAGTAAGGACAACACTAGCATTAGATATCAACCTTTGTTTAAGTCCACCCAATTGATTTGGATAGATGAAATTGTTTGAAATTGAATGGAACTGAAGTTGATTGCTGATGACTTTCTCAATAAGTTTTCCTATGATATTGAGTAGGACAATAGATCTAAAAGATTTAGGGGAATCTTATGATTTCTTGTTGGGTTTAGAGATAATGATGAATATAGAAGTTTTGAAATGAGAAGGCCAATGACCTAATTCAAGACATGCATCAGCAATTTTAATAATTCTTTTCAGATACAATTTGTCCTTGATGATACTCTTGAGGTATCTCCATGATAATTTGTCTGAACTTAGAGTTGACAAATTGTTATATTTGGCAATGAAACTAATAAATTCCTCTTCTGAAAAAGGGACTCATTTTGTAGAATGTTTGTTTGAGATTTTATCTAATGTGCAAACATTAATTTGTTGATCTTAAGCTGTATTGAAAGATAAATGAAGAGCATGCTAGAGATCCTCAATTTCTAGACAAGGACAACTATTGTATTTGACAGCTTCAACAGTGGGAAGCTTGCATTTGTTGACCCAGTTCATAAGTTCCCATGAACCCTATTTTTTGTTGGAGATTTCCTAAATCTTGAGGTCAAAAAAGAAATGTTTAGTGCACTTGACCATTTTCTTGAACTGCTTCCAATCCTCAATATGCTTGGATGACCTATACTTCTCAAGATTCCTACTATAGTTCACATCCCACCAACTCTTTGAGTGCTGGGTAATGTTAACAATTTTTGAATTCTTTTCCTATATTCTTTCTAAAGAATAGATGAAAGAGCAAACAACATTTTTGAGAGAAACAACATTGGATAAGTTACTCATGTTGATATCTTTGATAGCTTTGATTACTTCATTGACAAAGATTTTCTCTTCCTCACTATCTTTGATAATTGTACACTTTTTGGTTTGAATATGTTCTTCAACAATCAAAATGGTGATTGTTAGCAGGGTATGATTCAATGCCATATACCAGTCAGGATGAATAGAATGATTATCAAGTTCTTCTGACCCAAATCTTAAGAACATCAGGTCTAAGACTGAATTCAAATCTTGATTATTATCAGGATATCTAGTAGGAACTCAGTAGGTATAGAAAGTCCTAGAAAAAAGGAGTCTACAATGTCAAAGAATAAATTACTATAGATAGAATGGTGTGGATAATAAGGATCCCACAAACTGTCTCTAATATTGAAATTGCTAGTCATAACCAGAATATTACTAATATTAGCTTCAGTATCCTTGAGATACTTTAAAGCTAATTGAGAAGAGTCTGAATATATGTTGATCAGAAAGAAAATGTTATTATTGTTAAGAAAGAAATAAGAGAGATATCTTTGTGATTATAAATGTCTTTGCAAAGAGAAAAACAAAAAGATAAAAGTCTAATGTTGATATAAGTGACAACTCTTAAAGAGTTATTAGCACTTGATGAGTTCCTAGAAAAGGTTAACCAATTAGGATAATTTGGTACTCCTACCAATCCTTCTTCTTCTTCACTTTTCAAACTTGGTATTAAGTAAATAGTAATCTATGACAGTTCTTGAATAAAAATAATGTCAAAAGAAAATTAAGTTTTGAGGATTGTGTTGACAATTAAGTTGTTTTTCCACATATTCTGTGAAAAGATTCTAATGTCTTTGATAATCATGACTCATTACCATTCACAGTTGAATGAATTGATTGTCTTTTACTTTCACAAAGCTTTTGGAATGTTATTCTCTATTAAATTAATACCACCAGAAAGAGCATAGGTTTAAATCTGATTGGTGGTCTCCCTTACAATTTGAACACTTGAAGGAGTGAGGGCATGATTTCCCTTTTTTCATCTCTAATCCAGGAGGGTTAGTTTTCTTATTAGCTTTGCAGCACCAAGCAAATTAATGATAATGTTCCAATTTATATGGGCCATTACACTTTATACATTTGGTCCCTTGGATTCTATACACAGTAGTCACATGTCCCTATTTCCAACAATTTTTGCATTAAGAGACTCTTAGATTCATATTTGTACCTTGAATAGTAGCAATATAGTTGCCTATGTTGAAATGCCTGTTGATAAGACCTTTGGCCCTAGAACTGCTTTGTATTCCAAATGTCAAACCAAATAATGGACATGTCAGATTTTGGTGAGATCTTAATAACTCTTGGCCTTAATGCTAAGATAATATTGTTGAATATATGGTTATCTTTGATGATTTTTTTTAACTATGTCAGCTGTGATTGGTGAATTAGCATCTTCCAAAATATAAGGAATAATGATAATCTTTAGATATGACTTTGACTGAGGCAATCTTGGAGCTTCAACTTGATTCGACTCAATATTGTTGATGTTTTTAACATATCTCTCAATTATTTGGAGATTAAAAATATCTGCAACTTTGTTAGTGGTGATAATAACTCCCTTGTTATCTGATTGAATGAAATCAGCAGCAATATCTGACTTGATGTTATTCAAGACTCTGTTAATGTTAGTAATATAAGTATTCATATTTTTCATGAAATTCTTTATATTCTCTGAATTCATAGGAACAATGACCTGTTTCCTTAATGGTCTCTTGTAGTCATGTTCAGTCTTGGTTTGGTTTGGTTTTCACCACTGATAATTTTTTGGATGTTTTTGATTTTTTTGTCCTATAACTTAAGAAATACCTCCTTGATTTTGAGAGTTTCTCTAGCAGTGTTGAAAGTTTCCCTAGCAGTATTAGAAGAAAAAGATGAAGCTTGGGCATACAATTTTTTTCTTTTATTCTCAGTATTTTTCTTAAAGAATTTAGAAATTTCATTAACCTCCTTAGGAGATTTAGCTGGAATTGGAGGAGAAATACGGGAAATAGAAGCCGGTTTGATAAAATTTTTATCTTTCTTTAAAGTGTTGTCCCCATTGATTTGGAGGTTGAATTAGACCTTCACATCTAAAGGAAAACTTGTTATTATTAGCAATAAGTTCATCTCATCCTGAATTGTAAAGAGAGGAAATGAAACCCCAAGCAGCTTTACTTATGCCTTTGAGATCATTGACATCATTAACTTTACCACCCTTGATCTTCTTGTTGAGAATGTATTCTTGCATATGACAGAAGGATTCCTTGATATTCTTAGCATTAGATGTCAGATGCTTCATTGATCTATGTAGTAAGATTAGGTTAAAATTGCTGTTCCATGATTCTAGATCCAAGGCCTGATTAATGTCATATGGAAGTTAAACATTAAACATGTTTTCTGATGGTTCAAAATTAGTACCACCCACAGTTCTCTTCTTATCTTTACCATATAATTTAAGTGCCCTCTTTAAGGCAGAATTCCCATTACACATGTATTGGCATTTCTTGCCTGAAGTCATGTCAGTCACCAAGCTGACAGATTTACCTTCTTTTGCATAGTCTGTATACAACAGATGGAAACTGTCAATATGTTCCTGATTTTCACAGTTAGGAAGGTCATTGTTGAGGGTTATACACTAGTAGTATGCTATAGATAAAGCTTTTGAGCAAATTGACAAACTCCTCAAACCAGCTATGCTAGAGAGAGCTGATCACTCTTTGATGTTATCTATATTCACATTGGAAGGTATACCAGTCATTGTTGAGTTTGGAATAGAAGCTAAAGTACAAGAAATATGTTTATTTGCAACTTCTCTTATAAACACTATTATACAAGATAGAGGTAAGAGAGAAAAAAGCAATGTTAACAATAGGGTTTAAGGTTTATAGTTTGGGGAAAATAAAAAACTCTATAGAATTATTGGTAGATATTAGTAGTGTTTGAGTTTTGGAATGCTATAAAATAACAAGTCTCTTGACAAAAATCTGTTATTATTCTAATACTCTCTAATCTAATCATACTGTTATCATTATTTTTCTTATGTAAGCTGATCTGAAAAGTTAGAATGTAAAACTTAAGTATATAGAATAAAATAACTATCATCTTTAGAAATCTTATTCTGTTCTTTTAGGTTTTTTTTAGAAATGTCACAAACTTCATTCAGCTTATATCTCCACAACTAGTAGACCAATTTTCACAAACTAAGTTGTGCTAGAAAGCCTTAAATTATGGTTATCTATATATATATGGAATGTACAAAAGCAATAACAAATAACTGAGATATCAGGCTATTAGTAACTATAAAAGCTTTGTTGGCTAATATCTCATGAACAGATAGACGGATTCATATGATTGAACTTGTATTGGAAAGCACTCATCAAACTATTGCTAATAATATATGATATATTATATGGAGATCATTATTCATAAAAATACAAGCATATTAATGTAATGACATAATTAGTTACCTTCTAAAATTAGCCTGACATCTGCTATGATAGATAGCAGCTCCCACTAGGTATGAGTTTTGATCATGTGATAAAGACAGCTTGCATACAGACCATCACTATCTTATATAAATATTTCTATATCTGAGAATTAGACTTCAGACTTAATAACATTAATCTTCATTATTTATCATTGACATCTGTATTGATCTTTATCATTATTATTACTATTATTGAACCTCTGAATCACTTCTAAACCTCTGAGAGTGCATTCAAGATTCAGATATCACAAACAAGTGAGTAGTTTATTTTGTGATATTTTCCTTCTCTTAATTACAATATTCTTCCTCTGATTTTGATTCTTGAATTTCTTCATTCTTTTCTAATTATTTAATCAACAGACAAATACAATATGTATAAAATAGTTTTGTTTTATCACTCTTTAAAGCCAATGTAGATATTAGACAAGAGCCTACTCTTTCTTCTATTCTTTCTGCCTCGTATATAACTCCTATTTCTCATATTTTTGAAAAAAGACTATAAAAAATTGAATGTAAGTTTCTTCTGTAGATATAATATCATTTCATTCCTTTTCACTCAATTTAGCCTCATCATCAAACAAAAAAAGTCTGAAATCTTCCATTTTTTTGAGGTTGATAAAGAACATTTACTCTTCTTCTTTGGATCTCTGTCTATTAGAAGATCTGCTTTTCCATTCTAAAGATATATAGAAATATCTTGGTTTCTTTTTCAACAAAAAACTATCTTTTTGACATCATGTTCATCACTATGCTAATAAAGCTCTTTTGACAATTAAAGATATAAAAATATTGGAAAACTCAAATAAAAGGCTATCTCTTATATTGTTAGGCATGGTTCACACTGGAAGTGAAAGTCTGCAAGATGGATTTGGAGATATGTGGACTTGTTGAATAACCTTGGCTTTAGCTTATATGCTGTGCCATCTATCTACTATATAGTTGTAACTTCAGATAATAGAAAGAAGTTCAAGATAGGAGTGAGTGCTGATTTGGTATGTTGCTGTTAAATACCAGAGATCAAGTTTAATAAGAGTTTATCTTTATCAATTATCAGACTAGCAAATTACAGTATAACTACTAGTCTTATATATCAATATCTACTATAGAAGATGCTTGGAGTTCCAGTTGGCATAATCTCTATTGCCCTGAGTAAAGGTTTCAGTGTTAAGACACTAATAGGAGTAGGACTCCACTATGGAAGGCCAAGTCAAATAGGAGTATCTCTATTATAGAAGATGGAATATCCAGATGATTGCATCACTGCCATGAGATATGTTGCAAGTAAGGTAGCTGTCACAGAAGGTGGGCTTTATTTGTTAACAAGAAATGTACCATGGAGATGTGTTTTCTGGATAAGTGAACTTGGCATATGACATGTATACAAGATACTCTTGTACAGAACTTGTGTCTTACCTATTGTCCTGTATAGTTTACAATTGTAGTATTTCAAAGATGCACCACTTTTTCAGCCAATTAAGAAACTTAAAATACAAAGAAAAATGGCTTTGTAGATTACAGGAACATTCTAAACTTCTCCCACCTAAGAAGTCAAGGCTATAGCTGGCCTTGTTCCTATCTAATTTTACCTTGACAAAATCATTAGCTATCAACAACTGCATGTAGCATCTTTACCCAAACAATATGCCATTATTTCATTACTCAACAATCAACACTTCAAAAAGACTTCACTACATCATATAGTAACCTTTTTACTTATGCCCAAACAAAGAGCAAAAATCAAAAGTCCTGTTACAGACATTAACAATCATTTAAACAAAGTCCTTCCTTCTTTCAACTCTTTAAATAGTGAACTTCTGCCAGGTTTTTGTTTAGTAGATACTTTTTCTGACCAATTTTCTTTTACTTTAGTTAATCACAAAGGCACAGATGCATTAAAAACTCATAACATTAAACTAGACAAGATTTATGAAGATTTCTCTGACAATCAAAACATTATACTTATTATTGTAGACATGAGCATCAGAAACAATGTTACTATCTTAGTATCCCATATTCAAAAGAGTCATAACATTATTAGCAAATCTGTCTATCATACAATGAATATCAACTCTACTGAAGCTGAACTCTTTGCTATTGAATATAGAATAGACCAAGCAACAAAAATACATAATGCTTTAAAAATATTCATCATCACTGATACTATCCCAGTTGCAAAATAAGTATTTGACACTTCAATTCACCCTTATCAACTTCATTTGATTGCATTATCAAAGAGCCTTAGAGAGTTTTTCAACAAAAGTTCTGATAGTTTAATCTCATTTTGGAATTGTCCCAACAGTATCAAATGGTCCCTGCACACTTTGGTTGACAAAGAATCCAAACATATCCATATCAATCCTATTCTACCAAGTAGGATGTCTTAGGAGTTTAGCAGAAAAGAAGAGTGTGACTCTATTATTCCTGGCTAAGAAGACCAAAGACAACAGACAGATGAAAAATGATGTTTCAAGCACAAAGGAAGAAACTTTCTTAGTTGTTGTAGCAACCACTAGTCGTAACAACCCTGTAGTATGCTTACTTCAGCAAAGCTCTTATCTGGCTATCTAGTAGTGGAAATTACAAGAGAACTCAACAAGGAGCCCTTGTTGCATTGCTACCCTATTTATATAAGTTACAAGTGGTCTATGCTACAACAATGTGTCTACTGCACCTTCTGCCCTAAGGCTATATGTCTACCTCATGTCTACTCCGCAGTGACTGTGCAAGACTGTGCATCCTGCCCTAACATCCATCATATGGTAGCAATGTGGTGTACATGCTCTCTGACATCATTGTCTAGGCTCTTCTAGCCTCATAGACCCTTTTAGACCTATAAACTGCTCTAGACCATTCTAGGCCTATGACATCATCTCACATGACTTCTAGGTTACATGCCCTTTTCCCATTGTAGACTAATAATAATTACTACTGTCTATTTCTGTCCTCTAACCCTAACCCTAAAAGTCTGTTCACACTTTCGTCTTATAACATTAGTCTTAATAATGATAAAGGAGAACATATTCATCCTACATATTCAAAAGGAGATGCATGGCCGAAACACTATGGCCTTTCTAATTCATTATGTGTATGCCTCACCAGAGTGATCACTAATCACTCACCTATAGGTGAATACAGGCTGAGATTCTTTCCTAAAGAATTCATAGCATGTCCTTACAGTAATTATCCCATTGAAACAAGAAGATATATCTTAGTCAATTGTTTGTGTTATGTCAAGTGTTAAAATCTGAGAAGGGAGTCTATCATGGATATTCTCATGTTCTTAGAGTTCAATCCTGGAGCTTTCTGCTTTCAGGATAGCACATCAGCTTAGTGTCACTTTGCTATTTTCCTATATTCTTTTTCTTTTTTCTTCTTTTTTCCCTTTTCTTTTTCTCTTTTATGAAGTAGTTACTATGTGTAGCTACCACGGCCTACCTTCGCGTCCCCATGTAATAAATTGTGGAACAAAAAAAAAAGTTGCCTTGGCAGCACAGCCGTCACCAAACCGAGATGCAGTGCAGGCCGCAGGCCATGTATCATGTCCCTTAGCTATTTCTTTGATCAGTGGCCGAACAAGATACAACTAAAGCGGGATTCAATCGGCAGTTTAATGGTGATTATCTTTAAAAGATGGAGTAGAGAAGAGTATAGGCTTCATATTTGATTGCAAATAATTCTACGATTGATGGCTTCTGGGTGTCCGAGACCATATTATGTCTTCTGTGTGAGAGGGAATAATATACTGAGGTTGGAGTGATTGATGGGATATTGCGATCTACCCAATCCTTGACAAAAGGCTATGTTTGGGCTGCGAATCGAGGATCAGCGGAAAATGGAGCTTTCAGCAGGTCCCATATTGTGGATCATGCGCCGAAGCCAAGGGTCAATTATCAAAAATACTTCGCCGGAGCTTCATAAATGTTTGGTACAGGGTGGACGGAGAGTTGAGAACTTGAAAGCTCACCTCCCCTGCTAGAAGCCCAGGA
>Ga0157358_1001406_pt1 | contig 10550 bp, 5 predicted proteins | sample AttcapACBM2_FD_111484 | JGI IMG/M metagenome (GOLD analysis project Ga0157358, IMG submission 111484) | Fungus gardens microbial communities from leaf cutter ant in Botucatu, State of São Paulo, Brazil - Atta capiguara ACBM2 | ecosystem: Host-associated > Fungi > Mycelium > Unclassified ...
GCAAGTAAATCTCTTAAGTAGATATAATGTGGAAAGTTCACAAGAGAACTTGACAAGGAGTCTCTGCTAAATTAGAGTCCTATATATATGTTTTTACATGTGGTCCATGCTAACAATAATTAACCCTGCCCTCATATCTATATTACATCCTCATATCTGCCTCATTTCCTACTCAAGGCCACTATGTTGTCTCCATGTGCTCTGACATCATCTTCCAGACCCTTCCACTATGTTTTAGGCCTATGAGATCACATCATGTGACATGTCATGTGACTTCTGTGTTACATGCCTCTTTATTATCTAAAAGAAAAAGAAAAGGAAAATCCATATAAAATCAGAATAAAATAAAATAAAATAAAATAAAAATTGTTAATGTCCAAGGCATCCCATAATACCATGGAAGACTGAGTTGGATAGGAGTATTCCCATTATGGAAGACAGAATATCTAGATTGTTATATCACTGCTATAAGAGCATGTTACAAAGAAGGTGGCCACTGTGAAAGGTAGGCTTGTAAATTAGATGTTATACAAACAGTATCACCATAGGAATATATTTTCTAGTTGGGTAGACTTGGCATATGACACTAGCACTAAAAGTTAATGATAGTTTTATTTGATTTTCAGAATGAGATTTTATAGTATAAACTACTAGCTTATATACTACTTAGAGTATTTATCTAGAAATGGACTGCTAAGTATTGCTCTAGTTCTAGTGATCCTTGGATATCAGAGATGGAAATCCATGAAGTTGTTAAGAGTCTAGCAAGAATATTCAAGAAGAAATGGAGATATATAATCCACACTGAAAGAGATTAAAAAGTGTAGATGAGGAAGAAGATATTATCTATGAGTTAGAGTATATATGATGTGACATACAGTTTCTATATCCTAAATATTATCTTAAGCAAAGTACCTAGTATAAAAGTCAGATAGTTGTACTGTATATTCTTATTCTAAAAATTGACTAAAACTAATACTCTCTTCTGGTGTTAACAATAACATATTTTTCTATCTTTTAGATGGAATAACTCTTCTCAACCTCTCAAAGTATACTCTTTGAAATATATAATCTATATAACAAGTAAAGGCATAGTATATAAACTAAAGTTAAAGATTGTTTGTCATCTATATTCCATATATTCTAGCTGAGTATAACACTTATCTAACTTTTGAGTATTATAATACACTTGAACTCTTATATTATATTACATTTTTATTTTCTTTTATCTATTTTTCTTGATTTGATTTTTCTTTTTCTTTTATTTAATTTTTTGTTTCTTTCTTGTTAATAAAGAGACATATGACTACAGTCATATGATGAAATGTCATAAGTCTATAATAAACTCATAAACAATATGTAATTTAAAGTAGAACTTGAATATGTTAGAGACTCCTTGTTGAGTTTTTTGCAATCCTCACAAGACTCTTGCTCTATGAGACTACTTAGTGAACTATTGACTATCTTGGTTAGTACTTACTACAACACTAAAAATCTATTATTATTAGAGGCAATTCATACTCTGTTACAAACTTCATTCAGCTTGTATCTCCACAACCAGTAGACTGATTTTCACAAACTAAGTTGTGCTGTGAAGCCCCAAATAAGAGCTATCCACACATATGTGGGATGTACAAAAGCAACAACAAATGACTGAGATATCAGGCCATCAGTAGCTGTAAAAGCTTTGTCTGCTAATATCTCATGAACAGCTGGATGGATATGACATCATTTGTTTCAGAACCTTTCATGAATTTCTTTTTATCACATGATTGTATGACAGTTGTGACTGTAACATTACACTAAGACTCTAACTCTAAGTCAAAAATAAAAAAAGAATTAAAAGAAAAAAGAAAATAAGAAAATAAAATAGAGTCTATAGTTCACAACTTTAATATCTAAGATAGTTGCATGATAGCTTGGCAGAAAACCAAGTTGTATAGATATTCAAGATGTTCAAGAACACTTTATCACTGTGTTGGAACACTGGAGCAAGAATATAACATTAATTGTAGTACTTGACTATGTTGTCCTAAGATTTCTAGATAGCAAACTTGGCTTTCTCTAGCACAGATCTCATTCTCTCCATGAATCTTGAGATACTCTCTAGCTTGGACTTCTGTTGGTGTGTTTTGAAGCCCATCTGCAAAAGCCAGCCAGTATTAAGAAGGAAGAATGGCTGTTATATTGAAAAGTACATGTAGTTGTTGTGTTAGAACTCTGCTATCAGAAGCAGGTTGTTCCAGTTGCTCTATTACTCATTTATAAATGTCTGGAGATATTGATTAAGCTCCTAGTTTACTTGCTCTGTCTGTCCATTCAACTGTGAGTACCAGGCTATTGAAGCGGCAATATTAACTCTGAGAAGATAGTATAATTCACTAGTAAAGAGTATAACAAACTGTAGGCCTCTATCCAATACAACATGATTAGGAAGGTCATGAAGTTTCCACATATGGTGTAGGAATAATCTCTCTATGCCCTCTGCAGTGACAGTGGTGGGAGTTGGAATGAAATAAGCTTTCTTAGAGACTAAATCTATTACAGTCATTACAACATCATACTCTGATGACTCTAGAAGCTCTATTATAAAGTATACACTGATAGTATCCTACCTTGCATTTGGTACAGCCAATGGGGTTAACTCTTTAAGCAGTAAGTGTTGGATAGGCTTAGTTTACAAACACAGGTTATAGATACCTATATACTAGCCAACATACTAGGACATTTAAGGTCATCAGTAACTCTAAGATACTAGTTTTAATTTTTTTCAATGCCCAGTATGTCCTGCTACCTTGGTGTTATGATGGAGAGAGACAATATATTGATAGAGGTCATGAACATTTGGAATATTTGGAATATATATCTTGCTGTGAAAATAAAAGAAGACCATCAACCTTCAACTACTTTGACAAATATATAGACCTTGTGGAGAACTGTTGGAGCTTTTTTGAAGCTTTCACCTTTGGTTCCTTATGATGACCCAATCTGTTACCACATTAGATATCCATTAGCAGAGTGTCAAGATCAAAGAAGATGGACTTGACTTATTTTATTTTTCTCTTTCATTTTTTATTTTCTTTTTGATTTATTTTTCGATTTTCTATTTTTAGAACAACAAGGGTTAGGGTTGATCAGTCATGCTGTCACATCAGTCACCTGATAGTGAAGTTACAAGACAGATCACAAGACTTGAGAGAATTTAGTAGAAGATTCAAGAACAAAATGACATCATACAATATGGACACCACATGTTGACCTCATGAACTACACATGATTGTTTAGGGTAGGGTGCACAGTACTTAGCATGGACCATCTGTAGGACTATATAAAGTAGACTAGTTTGTAGAAGAGTTCTCTATCAAGTTCTCTTGTGTTACTTAATACAAAAGTTGTTCTTTTATCTTACTCTAAGGACTTAAGATCATAACACAGAGCTTGTTCTTCACTCTCAAAAGCCATCTCTTCCATCACCCAAACTATTAGAAACTCTAGTTTGAGCAAGACCTATAGAATTACCAAGATAATAGTAAAGCACAAAGTTAAACCTTGCCAAGTACAGAGACTAGCCTCTAATTGAGCTTTTTGGCAGTCATGAAGTACTCTAGGTTCTGATGGTCAGTCCAAATCTCTATAGAGTTTAATGCACCTTTGAGAAAGTGTTGCTATTCTTTCAGAACTCAGATAATTGCCAGTATTTCCTTGTCATGAATCTTGTAGTTGTACTCTACTGGAGAGAGGGACTTGCTAAAGAATGCCACTAGATACCATTTACTGTCTGCCTTAGATTTCTGAGAAAGGACCACTCCTGTTACAAAGTCTAAGCTATCTACTTCTATTTAAGATAAAGTAGAGGTATTAGAGAAGACCAGTACTGGGGCTAAAGTAATAGCTACCTTCAGGGCATCAAAAGCATTCTTCTGAGCAGTTGTTCAGGTCTAGGTACTGTTTCTGCTAGTGATATCAAAAAGAGAGTAAGCTATGTCTGAAAAGCTATGGATAAACCTCCAATAGAAGTTGGCAAAGCCTAGAAATGCCTGTAGATCAGTGTGGTTGTGGTAAACAGACCAGTCACAAACTCCAGCTATCTTTACTGGATCTATCTCAACTTAATTTTAAGCAATAACTAGTTCTAAATCCTCAATCCGTTGCTTGTCAAATTTGCATTTCTTAGAACAGAGGAATAGTTTGTGCTTAGCTAAGACTTTCAAAATCCTTCAAACTGTTCAGTGGTATTCTTCCAATGTTGGAGTGAAGATCAGAATATCATTCAGATATACCATTATAATGTTCTCTACTATGAGATCTTGTAAAATGTTGTTTATCATAATTTGGAAGGTAACTAAACTGTTAGCTATATCAAAAAACATTACCAAAAGCCCAAAGAGTCTACAATTGGTCCAAAATGTGGCTTTCCATTCATTTCTGGGCTTTATCTAAACATTGTTAAAACCTCAGTGGATATTCAACTTGGTAAAGTACTTGACTTCCTAAAGTTGTATAACAAGCTCAGAAATTAAGAGAAGCAGATACTTGTTCTTGACAGTCACTGCATTGAGACTCCTGTAATTCTGCACTAAGCAGAGAGAGCTATCCTTTTTCTTGGTGAAGAAGACTGTGGTGGTCATAGATAATTTGGAAGAGTGTATCTGACTAGTACAAAGATTTTCTGAGAGGAAAATATCGAGTTCTGACTGCTTTGCAAGTGACAAAAAGTATACCTTAGAGGACTTAGACTTAGCTCTGGGCACAAGTTCAATTATATGGTTTTACTGGTAGTGTTCCAGAAAGATATCAAAATCTTCTTTGATGAAAATAAACTTGAAACTTTAGATTTATAGAGGCAGTGCAGAAGTCCATTTCTCCAACAAGTTACTTCTTTGGAATACTTCAGAGAGATAGTATAAAGAAGTGGTAGTGACACAAAGCTCTAGGTTTGAAAATTCAGAAAACAGCTCTGTTATGTAAACCTGGTCACTTAACTCCTCTATCTGATTAATAAACAAACATGAAAAGAAAAGGATCTCTTTGGAGTTGTCAGCCAAAGTAGAAAAGGAGCCTAAGTCACAGGCATTAAGGGTTTATATCCAATGTTTATCTACTTTTCAGATGTCTTGACAGCTAGAGCAACAGATAGAACAGTATATTATAACAACCTCTGAGTTATGTGCTATTAGCCAGGTAAATCTGAGAATAAGATTCTGCTTTCCTAGACTACATACTATAAGCAAGGTCTGCTCTGAGTAGGTTCTGTACTGAAGTACTATATCTACCACCTCAGATATCTGTCTAGTCTTATTTTGGATACTATTTATATTATATACTAGTACTAGTCTGGAGAGTTTGTGAGTATTGACACCATGCCTTTATACAAAGCTTTAATTGATAAAAAACTCTATAGCTCTGAAGTCAACCAATGTATATACAGAGAAGAACTCAAATGTATCAGTAATTTTAAGAAAGATAGGGAGATACAGGAAAGTTCTGTAAACATTAAAAGTATTGATTTTAGAGTATAGGAGGAGCCTCTTTTCCCATCTAGGGTAGTGAGGAGTAGAAGTCTAATAGTTAGTGGTTAGATATATAGATATGTTAGAGAGGTTACTACAACTGTCTTTATATTTTTCTATAGTTAGTATAATGAACTTATTTACTAGTAGCTAGGGCATACAATTTACCAGTCACTCTATGCAAAATCCTGACTTTCATCTGAGTTATTCATGCTATCCAATACCAAACTTTGCTGTACTTCTATATCTTTTACTATATTCAAGTCCTCCATCAGTTCTTCCTATTGTTTAGCTGTTAACTAGCAGACATATAACCTTACTAGACATTTCTAAATAACATAGTTCAAATATCTGCAGCAGTAACATTCCTTTGTTGGTAGAGAACAAAGTTTATGGGCAGTGTTAATGTCTATGGAAATATCTGGTAAAAGAGCTAAAAGCTATATGTCAAGATGATAGAAAGTAGACTTAGTTTTTTATTTTCTTTCTCATTTTTATTTTTCTTTTGATTTATTTTTCATCTTTTCTATTTTTAGAACTCTGGGATTAGGGTTAGAAGTGATCGATCACATCAGTCACATTTGATGGTGTGGTCATAACATTAATCACGGGACTTGAGAGAAAGTTGTAGAAGGTTCTAAAATAAGTAATGTTATATAACATGGATACCACATTTTGACCTCATGTACTACACATGGTTGTTTAGGGTAGGGTGCACAGTATTTAGCACAGACTATTGGTAGTAGTATATAAGGCAGACTAGTTTGTAAAGGAATCTTTATTGAGTTCTCTTATGTTTCTCTAATACAAGAGTTGTTCTTATATCCAACCCTAAGGATTAAGATCATAACACTATAGTCATTGATTTGCTGTAGTGGTAGGGGTAGTAGGCAAGAAATAAGCTTGGGAAAGAAGTTCTAAGTAGTAGAAGATCAGAATTACAGATGTAGGATTAGAGTTGATTGTTGGTTGGACTGAAAGACCTCATTAGCTTGATAGGCCTGATCTATGTATTTTGCAGCTTCAAACTATACCAATAGATCAGTGTCTTTGAAGAGGCCTACTAGTAGAGTCACTATTTGGTTCTGAATAGCAATTATCAGTCTGTGGTGGAATTTCACTACTATAATTTGGAGGTTCATGTAACTTGCTTTGGAAATTAATGTTTGGAACTTATCTAGATAATCCTCCACTACTCAACTCTCTTGATAATATAATGTTTCTTCTAGCTTGTTAACTATATTGGTGGCAACATTAACAGGAAAGAATTAGTTCTTGAAGTATTGTTCAAATTCCAGCTATGACATGATAGAAAAGAACACTGTATTTTACTCTTCTCTGAACAGGCCTTCTGGCTATTTATTAGCCCTACCACTCCAGAAGAAGGATAGTGCCTAGAGTATTTTGTTCTGGTTACACAAAAACTAGTCTGTAGATAGTTGGATATAGAGGAAACAGATACTTAGGAAAGTGTAACCTAGCTAGTAGTCTCTAGTAAAATTCATAGACAGAGGTGTGTTTGGTCTGGAATAGTATAAAGGTTTTGGCTGGTGAGTGAAGCCTTAATGGAGAGGAGAAATACTTGCATGTGTAGGGGTGGAATTGGGGTTAGATATTAAGGTTTGTAAATCTTAGAGTTGTATTATGAAACTTGCAAGTATATTGTTAGTTAAGACTTCTAAGATGTGTTGATACTCAGCTACTTCTTAGAAATAATGCTGAAGGAGACTTAGAGCTTTGCTAGTATTAATGGGATTCATAAGATGATTAGTTAGAGCAAACATTGTTTGAGAAGTGATAAAGGACGAGGAAGGTCAAAATGTATGAGTGGGCAATCCTCAACTGTTAGACTTCAAAACTGCCTCAAAGTTTCTAGGAGAGATTCTATTCCGCTATTAAGGCAACTGGGGAAAGTCCATAGAGTTTTGGAGTTCACTCCCAAAGAAAACTAAGTTTATTTCCTACATAATATAACAGACAAGAACTCATCTTCAGAAAAAACCTAAGAGAACAGAATAAGGTTTCCTAGAGATGGCTACTATGTTAAGTACTCTAGAGCATATTCCAATCTAGTGGAACAATACTGACCAAGCAAGGAATGATAACTTCTGAATAGTCAGGCACTTTGATGGAAATATCCAGAATAGTGTTCAAAAATAGTAAATACCTATCTAATATTGACTAGGAGCATGTAGTAATAATTAGGTGGATATAAGCAGAGGTTGGGGCTAAGCAGAAAGAGTACTAGAGAAGATGTAGGAATCTCTGTATTTTTGGGATTGGACTTGAGAGTTTGTGGTCTCTTTATATTGGATATCCTTGCTGGCACTTGTTAACTCTATAGACCTCCATCCTCTAACATTAGAGAATTATTAGAAATCAGGATAACTCACTTAATAGCCTCTATTTCAGATAACTACCCTAAGTAGCATATCTAGTATATAATCTGTATTAGTTATTCTGAAAATTAGCTAAAACTGACATCTATTTCTGGTATTAGTGACAATATACATTGTTATTCTCTAGTAGTTCTCCATTCACTAAGTTCTCTAATTCCCATTCTGAAATATGTAACTAGTATAGCTAGTAAAGGCATAACATATAAGCTAAAGTCAAAATGTCAGAACTGCAAAAGATGGACTTTATTTTATTCTTCTCCTTCTATTTTCTTTTCATCTTATTTTTATTTTTCCATATTTCTTTTATTTAGGGTTAGGGTTAGTGTGATGTCACTGTCACAACTGTCACAATCATATGTCACATGTCACATGTCACTGTCATAGCCATGAATACAAGTCATGTGGGATATAATAAAAACTTTTAAAATAATGATATTATATAATATATGTAACATATGTTGACCTTATGGCTTATACATGGTCTTTAGGGTAGGATAGATGCAGTAGTAGCACAGACCATCTAGTGTAGTATAAAAAGGTAGATACTTGTACTGGAAACTTCATCAAGTTCTCTTATATTACCTAATAACAAGGTTCTTTTTCTTTGACCTACTCTAAAGTCTTTGAGTTATAACACAAAGTTTATTCTGATCTATCTTCTGTATTCTCAGATAATATACTAATCACTTATTTGAGCTTTTAAGATATTCTATTGGATTTTAGATAATAAGATATGAACTGTGTCTAATACTCTGTCTACTTTACTCTATTTATATTATGAACTTAAGATCTTAGAGTTAGTCAAAAGAAAGAACCTTATATAAGGTTTACACAAGAGAACTCGATAAAGAATTCTGTACAAGATTATCTACCTTATATACTAATACCTGGTGGTCTGTGCAAGTTATTTCTAGTCTACCCTAAACAGCCATGTGTATACTATAAGGTCAATGTATATTGTATATATTGTATGACATTATCTCTCAATATGCCTTGTGATTTGTGACCATGTTACCTGATGTGACCTGCTGTGTGATAGCATAATCTTGTCATTCTAACCCTAATCCCCAAGTTCTAAAAATAGAATAGAGAGAAATAAATCAAGAAGAAAAGAAAGAAAATAAACATGAAAATTGTTAGAGTCTACTGCTTTCAACTTTGACAATTTAAGTTTGACTTTATTGATATGACTTTGAATAGTTATGATTCAGTTAAGATTACAAAATCAAAAGAACTATTGCTTCTGGCACTATTCTGATTGAACATGAAATCTTTGTTCCTGAAAAAAAGACTATTAAAGTTACTATGTCAAAACTATTGTTAAGATTACAGAAAGTAGACTTAGTTTCTTTTTATTTTCTTTCAACTTATTTTTCATTTTTCTATTTTTAAAACTCTGGGGTTAGGGTTAGAATTGATTAGTCACACTGTCATATCAGTCACATCTGATAGTGTGGTCACAACATTAATCATGGGACTTAAGAGAAGGTATTGTAGCAACCACTCACTGTAACGGCACTTGTAGTTTGCTTACTTCAGCAAAGCTCTCAGTTGGCTATCTAGTAGTGGGGATTACAAGAGAACTTGACAAGGAGTCCTTGCTGCATTGCTCCTCTATTTATATAAATTACATATGGTCTGTGCTACAACAATATCTATTGGCTCTTATGTCTATGCTTCTACCTCATGTCCTATTACTCATCCACCATGCTTCTACCTCAAGGCCACCATGCCATGTACATGTGCCCTGATGTCATACTCTTAATCTCCGCTGTACATGTGCATACCATGTGTATACCTTAAGGAACCTATGTCCCATCACTCCTAACTCTAACTCCTATCTAGACTCCTCTTGATCCTTCTAGACCATTCTAAACTCTGTCACATAACTTCCAAGTCATGTGCTCTTCCTCCGTTGTAGACTAATAATAATACTATCTATTTATGTCTAGCTAACCCTAACCCTAGCCAAAGTCTGTCCACACACTTGTCTTATAACAGAAGGGAGTAGAAGGTTCTGAAACAAAATAATGTCATACAACATGGAAACCACATGTTTGTTGTGGCAACCACTTATCACAAAGACAAATGATTTCACAAGCGGTAAATCTCTTAAGTCAGATATCAAGTGGGAAGTTCACAAGAGAACTCGACAAGGAGCCTCTTCTTAATTAGAGTCCTATTTATACAAAGGGTTCATGGTCCGTGCTACTAATAAATAACCCTGCCCTTATGTCCATGTTTCAACCTCATACTTGCCTTACTTCTTACTCAAGGCCACCATATGTACTCCAGGTGCTCTGACATCATCTTCCAGACCCTTCCATCAGGTTTTAGGCTTATGACACCACATCATGTGACTTGTCATGTGACTTCAATGTCACATGCCTCTTCATCGTCCAAAAGAAAAAGAAAAAGAAAACAAAATCCCTATAAAGTCAGAAAAAGAAAATAAAAATTGTTCATGTCCAAAGCGTCCCATAACAATGTTGGCCTCATGCTAGACACATGGTCATTTAGGGTAGAATGCACAGTACCTAGCACAGACTATCTGTAGGAGTATATAAGATAGACTATTTTGTAAAGAGCTCTCTATCGAGTTCTCTTGTGTTTCTCTAATACAAGAGTTGTTCTTTTATCC
>Ga0157358_1001407_pt1 | contig 10548 bp, 6 predicted proteins | sample AttcapACBM2_FD_111484 | JGI IMG/M metagenome (GOLD analysis project Ga0157358, IMG submission 111484) | Fungus gardens microbial communities from leaf cutter ant in Botucatu, State of São Paulo, Brazil - Atta capiguara ACBM2 | ecosystem: Host-associated > Fungi > Mycelium > Unclassified ...
AATTGTGCCGCAAAGGTGATCCCCCTGACATAATATGGAATGATTACGTCCTGGAAAAATGGAGCAACCCCGAGATCCCATGCCCGAACAGACTCGTTATACCCTGCCCGTTAAATCCGGCGACCACCGCCAGCTCGGCCAGCTCATCGGCGCTGCGCATGCGGTAGAGTGTGCCAGCATTACCGAACGTCATGCTGGTCCGGTATTGATGATTACCCCCGATACCCAAACCGCCCTGCGTCTGCTGGATGAAATCCGTCAGTTTACCGATCTGCCGGTGGTGCACCTCGCCGACTGGGAGACGCTGCCGTATGACAGCTTCTCGCCGCATCAGGATATTATCTCCGCGCGCCTCTCGACCCTCTATCAGCTGCCGGTGATGCAGAGCGGCATGTTGATCATGCCGGTCAACACCCTGATGCAGCGCGTCTGTCCGCACAGTTTCCTGCACGGTCATGCGCTGGTGATGAAGCAGGGACAAAAGCTGTCACGCGACCGGCTGCGCGATCAGCTTGAGCAGGCAGGTTATCGTCATGTCGATCAGGTCATGGAGCACGGCGAATACGCCACGCGCGGCGCCCTGCTCGACCTGTTCCCGATGGGCAGCGATCAGCCCTATCGCATCGACTTTTTCGATGATGAGATCGACAGCCTGCGTCTGTTCGACGTCGATAATCAGCGCACGCTGGAAGCGGTGGCAGAAATTAACCTGCTGCCTGCGCATGAATTTCCCAGCGACAAAGCCGCCATTGAGCTGTTCCGCAGCCGCTGGCGCGAAATTTTTGATGTGCGCCGCGAGTCGGAGCACATCTATCAGCAGGTCAGCAAAGGCACGTTGCCTGCGGGCATCGAATACTGGCAGCCGCTGTTCTTTGAGCAGCCGTTACCCAGCCTGTTCAGCTATTTGCCTGACAACACCCTGATTGTGAACTGCGGCGACCTCGAAGGCAGCGCCACCCGCTTCTGGCAGGATGCTGAGGCGCGCTATGAGAACCGCCGGGTGGACCCGATGCGTCCACTGCTGGAGCCGGTCACTCTGTGGCTGCGTCCCGATGCGTTAATGGGTGAACTGAAAGCCTGGCCGCGCATCCAGATGACCAATGAGGTGCTGCCTGCCAAAGCTGCCAACACCAATCTCGGTTATACCCCGCTGCCAGACCTCACCGTTCAGGCGCAGGCGAAAGCGCCGCTCGATCATCTGCGGCAGTTTATTCAGACCTTCAGCGGCGCCGTGGTCTTCTCGGTAGAGAGTGAAGGCCGCCGCGAGAGCCTGCAGGAGCTGCTGGCACGGATTAAACTGCGTCCTCAGCCGGTGCACCGTTTTGATGAAACCGTCGACGATCGTTTCACGCTGATGATTGGGGCCAGCGAGCGCGGTTTTATCGATACCCAGGGCAACCGGGCGCTGATTTGCGAAAGCGATCTGCTGGGCGAACGCGTCAGCCGTCGCCGTCAGGATACCCGTCGCACCATTAACCCGGACATTCTGATTCGTAACCTGGCGGAGCTGCATCCCGGCCAGCCGGTGGTGCATCTGGAGCACGGCGTGGGCCGCTATATCGGCCTGACTACGCTGGAAGCAGGCGGCATTGAGGCGGAATACCTGATGCTCTCTTACGCCAATGACGCCAAACTCTATGTGCCGGTTTCATCGCTGCACCTGATCAGCCGCTATGCGGGCGGGGCTGACGATAACGCGCCACTGCATAAGCTGGGCAGCGATGCCTGGTCACGCGCGCGGCAGAAAGCGGCGGAGAAAGTACGCGATGTGGCGGCTGAGCTGCTGGACATCTATGCCCAGCGCGCCGCTAAAACCGGCTTTGCCTTTAAGCATGATCGCGAGCAGTATCAGCTGTTCTGCGAAAGTTTCCCGTTTGAAACTACGCCCGATCAGGCACAGGCGATCAACGCCGTGCTGAGCGATATGTGTCAGCCGCTGGCGATGGATCGACTGGTGTGCGGCGACGTGGGCTTTGGTAAAACGGAAGTGGCGATGCGCGCCGCGTTTCTGGCGGTAGAAAACCACAAACAGGTGGCCGTGCTGGTGCCGACCACCCTGCTGGCACAGCAACACTACGATAACTTCCGCGATCGCTTCGCCAACTGGCCGGTTCGCATTGAGATGCTATCCCGCTTCCGTACCGCCAAAGAGCAGGCGCAGGTACTGGAACAGGCCAGCGAGGGCAAGATCGATATTTTGATCGGCACCCACAAGCTGCTGATGAGCGATCTGAAATGGCACGACCTTGGCCTGCTGATGGTCGATGAAGAGCACCGGTTCGGAGTGCGTCACAAAGAGCGCATTAAAGCGATGCGTGCCGATGTGGACATCCTGACCCTGACCGCCACGCCGATCCCGCGCACCCTGAACATGGCCATGAGCGGCATGCGCGATCTCTCGATTATCGCTACCCCGCCTGCCCGCCGTTTAGCGGTAAAAACCTTTGTCCGTGAATACGACGATCTGGTGATCCGTGAAGCGATTCTGCGTGAAGTTCTGCGTGGCGGCCAGGTTTACTACCTCTACAACGACGTCGAAAATATTGAGAAAGCGGCGCAGCGCCTCAGCGATCTGGTGCCGGAAGCGCGGGTGGCGATTGGTCATGGACAGATGCGTGAGCGTGAACTGGAGCGGGTGATGAACGATTTCCATCATCAGCGTTTCAACGTGCTGGTCTGTACCACCATCATCGAAACCGGAATCGACATTCCGACCGCTAACACCATCATCATTGAGCGGGCCGATCACTTTGGTCTGGCGCAACTGCATCAGCTGCGTGGTCGCGTCGGTCGTTCGCATCATCAGGCGTATGCCTGGCTGCTGACGCCGCATCCGAAGTCTATGACCACGGACGCGCATAAACGCCTGGAGGCGATCGCCTCACTCGAAGATCTGGGCGCCGGCTTTGCGCTGGCAACCCATGACCTGGAGATTCGCGGGGCGGGCGAACTGCTGGGTGATGAGCAGAGCGGACAGATGGAGACGCTGGGCTTCACGCTCTACATGGAGCTGCTGGAGAATGCCGTCGATGCGCTGAAAGCGGGTCGCGAGCCGTCACTGGAGGATCTCACCAGCAACCAGACCGAGGTGGAACTTCGCATGCCAGCGCTACTGCCCGAGACCTTTATCCCGGATGTCAGCACCCGTCTTTCACTTTATAAGCGCATTGCCAGCGCGGAGGTTGAAGAGGAGTTGCAGGAGCTGAAAGTTGAGATGATCGACCGCTTCGGCCTGCTGCCTGACCCTGCGCGTAATCTGCTGGACGTGGCGATTATTCGCCTGAAAGCCCGCGCGGTCGGTCTGCGTAAGATTGAAGCCAGCGACAAAGGTGGCTATTTCGATTTTGCGCCGCAGAACAAGGTCGATCCGGCATGGCTGATTAGTCTGCTGCAGAAAGAGCCGCAGCAGTGGAAACTGGATGGGCCAACACGCCTGCGATTTACCCGCGAGCTGTCGGAAAGAAAAATCCGTATGGATTGGGTGCAGGGCTTCGTTTCACAACTGGCTGAGCATCAGGCGTAACCCTCTGCCCGCGCTTTGCTGAGCTAATCGGTAAAGTGCAGGAAAATGGCGATAAAAAAGGCGCATCTTTGAGATGCGCCTTTTTCATTACGTCTTGCTGTGTGGCCGCGAGTGCGGCAAAGCTTTGCCCAATTACGCCTGGTCACCGTTGAGAATCAGCTGACCATTGCGATCCAGTGGAATACGCGTGCCGGGGTCATTTTCCATACGGATTTTACCCTGCTGATCGCCTATTTTATAGGTCACGTCATATCCCAGTTTTTTCTCTTGTTTGTCATACACTGTTTTACAGCGCTGTTCGGTTGTCGTGTAGGTATCACGATCCTGCAGTCCGCCCTGGACCTGATTACCCGCATAACCGCCTGCCAATGCACCTGCTACCGTCGCAACATCCTTACCGCGACCGCCACCGAACTGGTGACCCAGCACTCCACCTGCCACTGCACCTAATACAGAGCCAGCAAGACGGTTTTCATCCTGTACGGCCCGACGATGCGTCAGTGTGACATTACGGCACTCCTGACGTGGCTGTCTGATGCTCTCTTTGATTGGCGTTGCAGCCAGTACCTGAGCGTATTGAGGACCGCGATCAAACACGTTCATGCCTGCTACGGCGGCAACACCCAGCGCTGCTGCCACACCAATACCGATACCCGCTAACATTGATTTATTCACAGGAAGTTCCTCCTGAAAAGTGTTACCGCGCAATCCTGCTGTTAAAGCATCCTCAGTAACTGAGGTATAACCGGCGTGCGCGACGCGCCGTGTTTGTTGAGATGAAGTTTTACAGATGGACCGAAAATGCAACATCAGATAAATGGAGGAAATTGGTCACTTTGCTATCAGGGCCAGTTTTTAGGAGAGTTCTGAGGTACAGCGAATTATTACTGGTACCGATTTAAGCCAGAAATTTAAGTATTTAAATCAATGTGATAAAACTTTACAAAGCGTTATAAAGACGCTGACTGCCTGTTCTGGTAACGGCATTTCCATCGCTACCTGTAAGCAGGTGACTGACTATGCCGTAAACGTGGACATTCATTGCTGAAGCAACCAGGCTTCAGGAATGAAGGAAGAGAAAACTAATCAAAAATACTCTCTGACGGGCATTCCTTCACGTCGCTCCAGCCCACTACGGCGCCGTCTGGAGTGAGATTTTTGATGGACACGCTATCGCCTGAATATTCAGAGCCTCTGACCACGATATCGTAGTCATGGTTAGCCTGAGGAATAAATTCAGCAGTGGCAGATTTTTGAGTGTTCTGGTAGTACCCAGTCTCAGTCCAGTAGTGGATGATCCGAATCATTTGTCCCGGCTTCAGGGTGAACTCATTGATGAAAACACCATTATTATCAGATGAGGCTGGCATACCTATTCGTTTATTCCCTGTGACAGGGATACCCAGAATGGCAAAGCCAGAAGTAATACGGCGTTCCAGTACTTTTTTATAGCAACCTGAACCCTGCTTTTCAAAGAACTGAAGAGCCGTATTGCCCTCTGAAGCGACGCGAATCCGGGCCGCATCCTGTCCTTTATAATCATCCAGAGAAGGTCTGAAACCTGCGGTGCAGCCACTCAATAATAGTGCTATCAATCCGGAGATGATGATTTTTGCCGCCATTATTTATTGTCCTTAATTTAACTGAAATAAAAATGGGATTATTTTAATGATGTCGGAGCCGGGTGCCTGTTGCGTTGCACAGTCTTTATGGGGCGATGCAACTATTAAACAAAATGGCTGGCCAAATCATTGTGCAAAGACTTTATTAATCCTGCGGGAAAAATAAAATAAGGTATCTATATCTGACAACTAACTAAGACCTGAGATTCATTAAATACTACCCTTCACAGGCCGCAAAAAAACAACCCTGACCAGATGATCAGGGTTGCAGATTTTAGCGTTAAATCAGAAACGGTAGCCGATACCAATGTTGAAACCATTGATAGCAACATCTTCGTTATATTTCACGCGAGTACCTTCATAGCCAACACTCACAGAGAGGTTGCTGACTGGATTCACGACAATACCTGCGCCATAGGCAAAAGAGGATTTATTTTCGCTATAATCTTCGGAATACGCTCCGAGATAAGTCACGTTCTCATCCACTTTGGTATGGGCAACACCGATCAATCCATAGAAGCTGACATAGTCATTGATACGATATGCCGGACCAGCCATCAGTGAGTAATATTTCACTTTAGTTTTGCCGTCATACCCGCTGACATCGCCATAAAAATCTTCGCGCTCAGAAAAACTTTGATCGCCTTTCAGATAGCTGAACGAACCAATAACGCTGAGAGGAGAGTCCCACTCATAGCGATACTGAACATTGACACCGCGAATGTTTTTGAAGTCATCAACTTTGCTTTGAGCATAGCCGATCGAGACAGTGTGATTATCAGCCAGCGCATTGCTGCCCACGAACAAACCGCCACACAGTAATGCCAGCATCGTTAACTTAGAGGTCATCTGGTTAATTCCTTTTCATAATTTAACATTATTTCCCTGCGCTTATCGCAGGACTTCGTTCCCTGAATCACCCATACCCGACGGACTGGTTATCGTTTTATCAATCCGCCTGTACCGGCCAGGAATTTCCTTTAGCGCTCCGCGCCTTATGCTCAGACAGGGTCGGAGTGCATCTGTTTATACCCGGATGTTTTAAAACAGGCTGACCTGTGGAAATCTGGGATTTAAATCCCACTCGTTCACAATGGCATTTCGTCCATTTAATTTGAGTTAAGTCAGGAATTTCACCACCTGAATAACTAATGTACTTTATTTATTAATCCATTTTCAGGGCATTATTAGACCAAAAATAATCAGAGGTATCAAGACCGCATCGCCACAAAAAAAGAAAAATCACCGAAAATATTATCCCTAATACATCCAGAAAACCACACGGTTTTATACCGTCTATTAACACGGATTCTCAATCTGACCGCAAGATTCCCCTTTATTCAGACTCTGATTTACAGATCTATTTAAATTGACCTGTATGGAAAATAGCAATTGGCGAGTTACACCTGCACTTATTCAAAAATGCTGACCTGAAACTGACTGCCAATGCTTATGCTCCCACCAGTGTGCTCTGTTGTGCAGTGCACATATTTCGCAATGTTGCCGGAGTTCTGCAATCTGATGCCGGAACGATTTTTATTTACTGTAGCTATGGAGGCTGTCAATGCTCCCTTCTGCCGGATGTGCTCATCCGCAGTCATGTTACAGCTGCGTCACGTCGCAGCCTTTATTACCGACTTTAGTGGAGGCAAGGCGTAATCAGTAAGACAGAATGAAGGCTGGTTAATGCGGAATCATAGTGTGATATTCAGCCGGGAAAGAATATTCCGTAAGGCGATATGAAGAAGGGATAAGCGAAATGCAGACCGGAAAAAAAGAATCCGTTTATCAGAGACGGCTCGTAATTTACTACTTCGCTTTCAGCGAGTTTACCCGACGGAAGGTGTATATTTGAACAGGAGAAAACAGGAGAGGAAGAGCGTAACGAGAGATTTTAGCGCGGACTGAAGGTGGTGGAACACCAACAGCCCGCTGACCACAACCAACTGATAAGGAGTTGATCATGGCTGATACGCATCATAAGCCAGAGACGCACATGCCCACAACTACCGCCAGCGAATCGCAGGTGCATTATTACAAAGTGGGTTACCGGCCTAATAAAGGCCAGCCGAACCCGCTGCCGCAGTTGACTATTAAAGGCCGCTGGCTGGAAACGCTGGGATTTACGACCGGGCAGAAGATCGAAGTGGTCACCGGGCCGGGGCAGTTGATCATCCGGCTGGCGACTTAACGGTAACTGACCGGGCTACATAGTAAAATTCCGCCGACAAAGGCGGGATCTTTAACTAACTTACTGATTCAAAAAAGCTTTCTATTTCTTCGTGAGTTAACTTGTCCAAAAATAAATTAACGATATTTCTTCTATCATCAATTCCCAGATAAAAATTATCACTACACCTTATCCAGCCAGCAACATCTTTTTTCTCACCGATTGCCAGCAACATAGACTCAGAGGATATAGTCGCTTGAATGCCAAGACTAAAATCATCAATAAAACGCTGACTAAAATCATCACTTTCTGCATATTTCCATAAGTCTGTATTAACAACCGGAAGTCCATACTCACTCTCTGAAACACGAATTGGTAGAACATCGACTTTATGGATCGCATCTGGTTCTATCATTACTAACGTTATAGACGATATAAATCCATCCTCTGGCAACACAGCTAGCTCAAGTAGACTTTTCCTGCCATTTCCGACCCGCCAATATAAAGGAGAAAAATTGCCTTTAGAATCAATGATCTTGATATGAACAGGAACATAACCATCTATAGTGATAGCTACATTTACAGGTTCATTAACAACAGTATCTATAGTTAGTCTCATTATTTATACAACGCATGTTTTAATACTGGATAAGGGTCTGTGGGGCGTTGACTGAATATTAACTCCCAACGTCCAACCTGCATTTTTTCGTTAAAATGAAGTCCATGAGCAGATGCATCTTTAATAGCGCTCTGAAGACTGGTCAGCATAGCCTGACTCCCTTCGGTTGTGCTATGAGACAATCCATTTCTTGTTAAATATTCACCCATATGTTTAGTCGCATTTGGGTTTACCCAAAAAGTTTGCCCATTAACATTGAATTCAAAAGATTTTGGAATGGAGGTTCCAGGTATTGCAGGTTGAGTTGCTTTAATTGAATCGAAAACCGTACCCGTTGATAGGTGACTAGTTGTTACTACGCTTATCAGCGATTCCTTCGTCACCTTGCTTCCAGTCTGCTTCTCAACGGTCATCAGTGCTTTCAGTTCTGACAGCGTTTCAGCAGGCATTTTGCTGACTGTAGCGGCCGTCAGTCCCGCCGGTAGCGCATCTCCGGCGGCCATTTCGGCCACCCAGATACTGACCTCATTGGCACAAAGTATCGGATTCAAGCCACATCCGCTGGCTGCGGCCTGAGCCGCTGATATCAGCTCCGGCGTGGCCGCCACAACCGCACCGCCTGCGGCTCCGGCCCCTAAAGCGACCGCTATTGCTTTATTCACCGCCTCACCACGCTGGCAGCTGGCTGAGGACGGATCGTCTGTGCAGGACAGGATGTCTTTGCCATGCTCCCGGACGAATTTCTCCTGACCGTCTTCCGTTCCGCCAAACAGGTTGTTGTTAATCGCGTTCTGTCCCGCCTGCGCACCCGCCAAAACATTAGCCGTGCCGTCTCCGGTCACACCGCCCGCAAGCCCTGCTGCAAGCGTGCCCAGCGCGCTGATGGTCTGCTTCTCAGGTTCCGAAAGCTCACCAACCGCTTTACCCGGATACAGCTGCTTCATCACCAGTTGCGCCATCAGTTCGCCGCTGACACCACCCGCCGCACCCGCAAGTGCGATGTTGCCCGCAGCATACGAAGTTACCGCACCCATAACCGCGTGCGCCATCGCCTGCGCTTCCGGATCGTTTTCGGTCAGGTCGTGTATCTTCTGCGCCACATACGGACTCGCCGCACCGCTCAACGCCTGCGCTACGTTTCCGCCCGCCAGGCCCTGTATCGCCGCCGTCGCCGCGCTGATACCCTGCTGCAGCGACGAACCTGTTCCGAACGGCTTCTGCGCCGTGTTGTAAGCCTGCTTCGCTATCTCATCTGACGTCGGGTTCAGCTTCCCTTTTCCGGCCAGCTCTTCCCGCGCCGCCGCCAGCGCCGCCGGGTCAGTCTGCGCCTTCAGGCCCGCTATCTCGCCCTGCGTCCGCGCGATGTCCCCCGCCTGGCTGCCGATTTCCGCCAGCAGCTGCGCCGTCTCCATCCGCCGCTGCTCTTTATCCTTATCGAAGATTTTATCCAGCCCCGGATTCGCCCCCTCTGCGTCGCGGCTCAGCGCCGACACGTCCTGCGTCTGCTTCGCCTTATCGCGGATAACAATCGTGCCGTCGCTTACCGCCGCCTTCGTCACCGACGAGGCGCTGCCGCTGCCGTTCAGCCCCGCCAGCAGGCCGTTCGCCATGTTGCCCTCAAACTGGCTGCCGATGCTGCCGCCGGTGCTCATCCCCACGCTCTGGTGTTCGGTTTTGTAGTCTGCGTGGTTCTCAATGTTGCTGAAGCCCAGCGTGCCGGTGTCGAGCCGGTTTTTATCCGCGCTGGCGATGGAGCTGATGACCGCACCGTTGAGCTGGGTGTGCTCACCGGCCGTCACGTCAAAGCCGCCCTTACCGGCAAAGATGCCGGTCTGTTCGGCCACGCTCTGCCAGTTGCTATGCATTTTGTCCTGGCTGAGGTTCACGCTCGCAGACCCGGTCATCGAGCCGAAGGTGAAGCTGCCGCCCGCGCTGGCGTTCTGCTGCTTACTGTCGTAGCGGTCGCTGTCCTGCTCTGAGGTCAGCGTCAGGTTGCGGCCGGTGTCGACCTTGACGCTCTCGCCGCGCACCTGTGCCCCGGTCAGCGTGGTGTCGCGCCCGGCGTTCAGGCTCAGCCCGTTGCCCGCCGTGAGCGTGGTCTCGGTGTGGGTCAGCCCGTTGCCGTTTGCGCGGCCTTTGCCCGCGTTGACACTGGCCGACACGCTGATGCCGTAGCCGCCCGATCCGGCAGTCAGCCCGATGCCGGCGCTGCCGCCCTTACTGCTGTTGGTGCTGTCGGTGCGCTCGCTGTTCTGCGCTGACAGCAGGCTGATGTCGTTTTTCGCCGTCAGCCCGAGGTCGCCCCCCGCCTGCAGCTGACTGCCCTGCACGAGGATGTCGCCCGCGCTGCCCGGCTGCGCGCCGGTGGCGGTGATGTTCAGGTTACCGCCCGCACCCAGCGTACTGCCCTGCGCCTCGCGGCTTTCGGAGCGGGTCTCGCTTTTCGACGACTGGCTGCCGTACGAGAGGCTGATGCCGACCGAGCTGGTCGAGCCTTCTTCATAACCTTCCTGGCCCGGCTTCAGGCCCGATGCGGTGTTTCTGGCGTTCGCCGCGTCGGTCTGCGCGCCGTCCATCTGGTAAGCCTGCGCGGCCTGCGCTGCAGTCAGCGCTG
>Ga0157358_1001408_pt1 | contig 10545 bp, 8 predicted proteins | sample AttcapACBM2_FD_111484 | JGI IMG/M metagenome (GOLD analysis project Ga0157358, IMG submission 111484) | Fungus gardens microbial communities from leaf cutter ant in Botucatu, State of São Paulo, Brazil - Atta capiguara ACBM2 | ecosystem: Host-associated > Fungi > Mycelium > Unclassified ...
GTCTCACTAAATTGAACATCATTGTCATTTTGTTTGGTATTGTAAAGTGAATTTCAAGATTAATCCACCATGCTTAGAAGCTAAGTAGGGCAAATCTTGTCTACATATCTTCAAATGCCTGAACTGCAAAGACAATTATCAGGCTGATTCTAACATATATCTATTTTGGAGGCATTGCTTCAATAGGAAATAGCGTATAAAGAAGTATCAAGAATTCTGGGAAATTAGGAAGTAATCAATTCACTTAACCATGAGCAGTGTTTAAGCATAATTATTCAAAATATCAAGCTTTTTTACAAAATGTTCAAAAGAACAAATTTCTTACCAACATGATTTTAGAATCCAACAAGGAGTTCAATGTTATTTTTATTCAAGAACCACTGTGGTTGTTTATTTGCTCCATTTCAAGTTCTTCCAGCAATAAAGAAGACAGAGTAGTGGACACTTCTAATCATCCAGAACATCTTCAGATGATAATGACCATCCTAGAGTCATTTCCTATATTAATATTTGACTTTCTCATCTATGTTTTTCTTTGTGAAAGGATATTTTGAATCACAAGGATATTTGTTGTTTTTTCTTTTTCAATAACAGTAATATTTACTACACAATTAATGTTTATTCTAATGCCAATCAATCAGCTTGAAAGTATCTCAAGGATACTGAAGTGAATGTTTTAGTCATAGCTAGTGACTTCAATATCAGAGATAGCATTTGGGATTTTTCATTTTTCTTTCATTCGATTTATAACAATTTACTTGTCAATGTTACTGACTTTTTTGATCTTATGTTATCACATCCTACTAATCAAGTTCCAACTAGATATTTAGACAATATAAATGACATAAGTTCTGTCATTGATCTCAGGTTCCTCAGGCCTAATTTCATGGAATTTGATAACTATATTATTTATCCCAAATTTTGATATTCATTTGATCATGCTCCATAAATAGTCAATATTTCTATCATTAAGGAATTTGTTCCAGTGAAACAATGTACAATTATCAAAAATAGTAAAGAGGAAAATAAATTCATTTTTGAACTCATAGAAGTTACTAAGAAGATTGACACATTGCATCTAATAGACAAAGACTTGCTTGAATTTGCAGTTCAAGAGTTCACAGACAAATCAGGTCTTATTTGGTATAAACATTTGAAATGCATCAAAATTACTAAACACTTTAAAGCCTGATAGAACAAAGATTACTGAGTTAAACTAGCAAATTACAGAGCATCTAAACTAATAAATGACTGGAAGGTGTTCAAAAGCACTGTTAAGAAGATAAAACAATTATTTTTTGATGACAAAATTCAAGAAATTGCATCAAAGAACCAAAAATCTTGGAACCTCATGAATTGAGTCAAAAAGTGCAAACTTCCAGCTATTGAAGTATTGTGACATAATAGACAACCATGCATAAAGCTTGATGATCTATAGCAAGTACTTTACCAATCTTTTAACTCAGTGTAAAATTATCATATTAATACTAGCATCTTGAATAAAATCTCATCTAAGCTAATATCAGAATGAGTGTCTTTCTTGATTGAAGAATTTAAAAGCACTATTGCTAAATACAATAACTTGTCTACACCTGGTCCAGATAGAGCATTGTAAAAACATCTTAAATCAATTGTCAAAGATGACATGTGTTTAAATAATATTGCCAACATTGCTAACATATATATCAACCTAGGTCATTGGCCATTGCAATTCAAAATGTTGTCATCAATTATCATTTCTCTAAGCTGAATAAGGCTTCTTACAATTTACCTAAGATGTTTTGACCTATTGTTTTATTGAATATGCTAGGAAAACTTATTGAAAAAGTCATTGGAGAAAGACTTCAATTCCAAGTGATTTTAAATAATTTCATTTATTCCAATTAACTTGGTGGACTGAAACAATGATCAACCACAGATACAGGTAGCTTTTTGACATATTTAATTTGATCAAGATAGATTAAGAATCTTCAAACAAGTATACTGATATTTGACATCACCTAATTTTTCCTATTGCTAAACCATTGACTCCTTCCTAAAATACTAGATAAAGCTGTGTTTGATCCAAGAATTTCTTCATTCTTTTCTAATTATCTAGTTGGCAGAAAAACTCAATATTTATAGAATAATCTTTCTTCTCTATTTTTAAATGTTAATATTGGTATAGAACAAGATTCTGCTTTATCTCTAATCTTATCAGCTTTCTATCTCTCACTAATTTTTCATATTTTTGAAAAAAGAGCTAAAAATCTAAAAATTCCAGTTTTATTTCTATTATTTGTAGATAATAGCCTTTTTATATCACAAGAAAAATTGTTGGAAAAAACAAACTTTTATTTTTTTTGTAGCTATAATGTCATTTTATTTTTACTTGAACAGTTTGGACTTATTATTAAACATGGAAAAACTGAAGTCTTTCATTTTTCCAGATCACATGGGATATTCAACTCTTTCTCTCTCAACCTCAGTTACTTTGAGGGTCCTATTCTTTGCCTTCAAGATACTTGGTGCCACCTTAGGTTCATTTTTGATAGAAAGCTTTTATTTTGATAACACATCAAATTTGATTCAAACAAAGCTCTATTAACTATCAAGTGTATGAAAATACTCAGTAACTCTATGCAGGGTTTACTCCTCTACCAAAAACACCTTTTATACAGGACTTGTGTACTTCCTATTATTCTCTATGGATTTCTTCTGTGGTATTATGGTAAAGTGCTACTATTATACCTTTTCAAGGAGCTTAAAAAGATGCAAAGAAGAGCTGCTCTATGGATTTTAGGTGTTTTTCACACATCTTCTATTCTAGAAATCAAAGCTATAGCTGGATTAGATCCTATTCATCTGTATTTTCAGAAACTCAGTAAATAATATCAACTCAGGATATCTACTCTTCCAAACAATTATGCTATCAAGTCTCTACTAGAAAGTAAACATGCTGAAAACACCAATTTTTATAGTCTATCACTGGAAAATATAACTCCCAAGCAACAACTTAAAATCAAAATTCAATCATCTTAATGGAATATTTTCTGCTTTTGATTCTCTCAATAGTGAATTCTCTCCTAGTTTCCAATTAGTTGATACTTTCTCTAGTTGTTTTTTATTTTACTGAGCAAATTACAGAAACAAAGAAAGTAAGGCTACTTATATTCACAAACTTGATGAAAAAGTTCTTAACACCTTGTCCAATTCCAATTCTGTTACTATAGTTTCAGATGCTATCATCAAGAACAACATTGTTATGTCAATCATGTACATCCATTCATTCTCAAATCCTATCAATAAAATGATACATCATGTAGTTGGTATCACTTCTATGGAAGCTGAACTGTTTGCTATTAGATATGGTATCAACTAGGCTATTCAAATCCCAGAAATCTCCTACATAGTCATTATTACAAGCACTATATATGCAGCTTATTAAATTTTTGATTCATCAATCTATCCTTATCAACATTAATCAATAATCATATCAAAAGGCCTCAGAGGATTCTTTAATAAGCACTCCTCAAACTCTATTAAATTTTGGGATTGCATAAGTAAAAACAATTGGTCTCTTCACTTCATAGTTAATAAAAAAACAAAAAAATTCAACTTCATACCCTATTCCCATGTAAATTATCTTGGGATTTTGACAAAAAGAGCAAATGTGACAATATCTTAAAAACTTGGAAGATGATTTTTTAAGTGTCTAATGATAAAGGTAGACAATTCCTTGACCTATTAGATAATGATTTCCATCCTATAGAACCTTCATACATCAAGGGAGGTTTATGGATCAAGTACTTTGAGCATTCAAACTTTTTATGTATGAGAGCTACAAGAGCTATCATCAATTATGCTTCTATAGGAGAATACTGTTAAAGCTGAAAGTGGTGGACTCTATTTATTTTCATTTTCTGTTTTATTTTTATTTTATTTTTGATTTATTTTCCTTTATTCTATTTTTAGAACTAGAGTTAGGGTTAGAGTGACAAGATTATGCTGTCAGTCACATCAGATGATATGGTCACAGTAATAGTCACAAGTCACAAGGTGCATGAAAGAAAGGAGAAGATTCTAAAAGAATAATGTTATACAATGTGTATAACACATGTTGGCCTTAAGGCATACACATAGCTGTTTAGAGTAGGCTAGGAGTAGTTAGCATAGACCATGTGGTTTTAGTATATAAGGTAGACTATCCTATACAGAGCTCTCTATCAAGTTCTCTTGTGTTAACCCAATATAAGATTCATTCACTTGTCCAACTCTAAGAACTTGAGTTTGTAACAAATACCATCTTTATTTCTTTCCAAATAAGGACTTCAGTTATCCATATGGAAACTACCCAATAGAGTTGAGATACTATATCTTCTATAAGTGTAAGAAATTCAACAATTATTAGAATCTAAGGAGAAATACAATTAGTTATTTTGTGTCATTTCTAGAATTTAACCTGAATGCCTTCTTCTTCAGTGAAGGCATTATATATCAAGATCGTTGATGGTGGACTTCATTTTTTATTTTTCTCTTTTCATTTTAGTTTATTTTAGTTTCTTTTTCTTTTTCTTTTTCTATTTTTAGAAACAGCTTGGGTTAGGGTTTGTCAGTCACACTGTCACATCAGTCACAAGTTGATAGTGTAGTCACAAGCCTGATCACGAGACTTGGGAGAATAGAGTAGAAGGTTCTAGAATAAAGTGACGTCATACAACATGAATAACACATGTTGACCTCATGTCATACACATGGTCATTTAGGGTAGGGTGCATAGCAGTGAGCATGAACCATGAGTAGTAGTATATAAGGTAGACTACTTTGTACTAGGAACTCTATCAAGTTCTCTTATGTCACTCAATACAAGAGTTGTTTCATTGCTTAACACTTTGAGCTTTGAATCATAACATTACATAGCAGAATGATCTTTGCTTATGCAGTAATTATAACTTTGTTTTCATTTTATTTTCTTTTATGTCATCTTTATTTTTTCTTTCTTTCTTTTCTTCTATCTTCATGTTGTCTGTTCCTATGTAATATAGTTACAATTTAGCTACTATAGCCTGCCTATATGCTCTATGTAATAAATTGTTGACTTAAAAATAGAGTCCACTATCTTCAATTCTAATACTTCTCTATACTCTTTTCTTTTACTTTCTCATTATTCTTAACTAGAAGCAACACTGCTTTTTGGTTAAGAAGAATAGCTAGACCATAAGCTTCAAAAATATACTAGTTAGACAGAAGAAGTCTTGTTATAATTACAAGATCTTAGAGTAGATCAAGTAAAGAAATCTTGTATTAGGTTAATACAAGAGAACTTGATAGAGTTCCAAAGTACAATGTATTCTACTTATATATGTTAAGCTAATGGTCTGTGTGAGCTAATCTCTAGCCTATTCTAAAGACTATGTATATTATATGTTGTTAATATATGGTATGATGTTATGACTTTAGAATCTTTTATGTTCTTCTATAACATGTGATTGTGTGACAGTCTACATCATGTGACATGTGACTGATGTGTGACAGTGATATATAATGTCATGCTAAACTCTAACCCTAGTTCCAAAATAGAAAAATAAAATGAAAATGAAATTAAAAATGAAAAAAATAAAATAACCAAGTCTAATATTTATGATTCTGACAAGTCTGGTTATTCATATTGCATTAAAGCTCACTAATGTTTTGTAAATGTATTATCTTATATAAACATGGTAGTTAGTTTTTTTCACATAGTAGCTTTATATTGTAGTGTCTTCTTGTAACCTATTTATTTTTTTTAGGGCAGTAATTGATAAGATAGATAATTAGTAGAGATTATGAGATAGAACTTGAAGAAGGTTTACTAGTGCTTACTGAAATTGAGTCCAGTTTGGAATATGAATTAGAAAGAGAAGCCAGCACAAACTCTGCCCTATCTCTTTATATTTCATTACTATTTACTTTTACACCACTTTTATTATCTTCTACACTAATTGATTTCTCTCCAACTTACAACAACATGAGTCAACATGACTTCAATCAACTTTTATTTTAGATGAGGCAGTAGTAGGAGTAGATTGCAGCATTACAAGTATTATTGGTGGAAAGAGAAGGAGTAGAAGGAAAAGGAAAAGGAAAAATAGTGGCTCTTAGGTCCAATACTAGGTCAAATGTAGAAGTGGCCAAGTTACCAACATTTAATGGAAATGCTACCAAAGTTTCAGGTTTCATTATGGCATGCAGGCTTTACATAAGGATAAGGATGATAAACACATTTGTAGAAGAACAAGTTCAGTGGGTATTATTATATGTATAGGGAGAATCAGTAGATATTTGGAAGAAGAATGTAATGGAGGATTTGGAGAATAGAGTCTTGGAGTTCACAATGGTAAGAGACTTTCTCACTGACCTGAAACAAGAATTTGAGAATGAAAATAATGAGTTTGTAAAAGTGGCAGAGATGAAGAAGATAGAGTAGAAAAGTAAGACAATGAAGAAGTTTGTTCAGGAGTTTAGAAAGGTAGCAAGAGGTAGTAGTTTTAAAAAATGACCTTTGATAGAAGAATTTAAGAGAGAAATGAACACAATAATTCAAAGAAAGTTGATGAAGATAGAATATCCTCCTAAAAGTATCAAACAGTGATATGAAAGAATGACTAACTTGGATAGGCATTAGAAAAAGAGCAGGCAAGAGAAAGAGAGGTTGAGGGGACAAAGAAAATTGAGAAATCTGGCCCCAAGGTTGAGTATTCCAGTAAATGCTAGAGAGGCAAATAAGCAATAATTACTACAACCTCAAATTTGGCCAAGAAGACAGAAGATTCAGTAGATACTAGTAGAGCTTGCTCAAATAGAGGGGATAGAAAGGACAAACACAGTCATAGTGAGCCCACAACAGCAGTAAGTAGGCATATGTTATGGATGTGGATAGAGGGAGGAATTGTTACAGTTGTAAAGATTTTGAATATATCACTAGGTATTGTAGGAATAGAAAGGTGATTATACAAGAACAACAAATTAGCTATCAGAGAAATAACAGTAATTTAAAAGAGGATGAGAGTCTGATAGTTCTTGATTAGTGTTACAAACTCAAGACCTTAGAGTGAGTCAAGTGAATGAACCTTATATTGGATTAATACAAGAGAATTTGATAGAGTTTCTAGCACAAAGTATTTACCTTATATACTATACTAGATGGTCTGTGCTACTACTGTGTCTAGCCTACCCTAAAGACCATGTGTAAACTATAAGTTCAAGACTATTGGATGAGAGTTTTGAGTCAAAATCTATAAAGAAAGGGGGTAAAATCCCAAATCAACATCTTAAGTTATACCAATATCAAGAAATATTCAAATGGCTCAACAATTCTTTACTACACCCACTTTTATTCAAATATAGCAGGTTTTGTTTTCTTTGTCAGTCTGTTTTGGTGATCTGGCATTGTTCATATCTAAATACATACTTTTTGATATTAGCAAGTATACAGAGCTACCAGTAGTTTCTTGTGATAAGTTTATGAGTCTTAGTATACTCTGGACAACCTGCAAGCTTATGATCATGATGGTCTTAGATTATTTATTCTCAAAGGGTATTAGAATCTGGAATATATGCTTGTTCTCTCCAAAAAATTATTTTTCCTTCTCTTTTCTATTCTTTTCCTTGTTTTCCACCATTCTTTTCACCTCTTTCTCTATATCTTCTAGTTCTCTTCACTATCTATTTCCACTTTCAATCTTAAAAATCTCAAGTGCTTTGATTTTGAGGAGCATTTGTCCTTGAGGTCAACATGTGTTAAACACATTATATAACATTATTGTTCTAGAAGTTTCTACTATATTCCATCAGGACTATATGACTATGTGATCATGACCATGACCATGATGTCACACTAAACCCTAACCCTAAATAAAAAAGAGAAACAAAAGAGAAAAAAAAAAGAAAAGCAAATAGAAAAAGGAAAATAAAATAAAGTTTATTGTTCACAACTCTGACAATTAGGCTCTTTTAACAATAAGTTTGAAATACTCTATAATAGAATAATGGATAATACATTAAGGTGTAACTCAAATAAGAACATGTTCAGAAAAGTAACAGTAAATATTGGATTAGAGAAAATTGATATATAGGAGAGAGTGACAGTAAAAGCATTGTTGGATAGTAGAGTAATAGAGTTAGTCATAAAGTTGGAGTTTGCAAGAAAACAAGGATTTAAACTGAAAAAATTTGAGAAGTCTATTTATGTAAGAAATGTGAATGGTTCTTTCAACAAGAAAAAACTAATTGAGTATATAGTAGAAGTAAATATCTATTATTAGAGATATAGGAAAAGAATAGAAATAGATGTAATTAGAAATCAGAAATAGAGTGTAATTTTGAGAGTGTTATAGCCAGCTCACCACAATCCTAAAATTAACTAGAGGACAGGAGAAGTGAAAATGACAAGATGTCCAGAGAAATGTAGAAAGCAGTAGAGACCAAAGCAAGGAAAACTGGGATAACAAAAACAGAAAAAAGAGAAGAAAAAAGAAGAAGGAAAGAAATGAGAAGAGAAGAAGCAGAAGGAAGAAGAAAAAGAAGAAGAGAAAACCAAAGAAAGAAAGGATGATAGAGGTGAAAAGGATGGCAGAAGAATAGGAGATTTAAGATAAGGAAGAGAAAACAGCAAAGTTGGAGAAAGAAGCCAAGAAATTAGTTTTTCCAAGGTTTCATAGATGGATTCATGTCTTTAGAAAGAATGTAAGTGAGAGGATGCTGACAAAGAAAGTATGAGATCATGTGATAGAAGTGAAGAAAGAGTTTGTGCCAAGAAAGAGGAAGGTATATCTATTGTCAAGAGAGAAGAGAGGAGAGATGTGAGTTTATTGAAGAATAATTGAGAAAAGAGTATATTAGGCTCTTAAGTTGCCTCAAATGGCACTGGTGTTTTTTGTGAGAAAAAATAATAGTAAGAAATATATGGTACAAGACTATAGATATTTAAATAAATAGACTATAAAGAACAATTATTCTTTACCTTTGATTTCAGATATTATAGAGAATATTAGTACAAAAAAAGTATTTACTAAATTAGATTTATGATGAGGCTATAATAATATATGAATAAAGGAGAGAGATGAGTGGAAGGTAGCATTTACAATAACAGAAGAGTCATTTGAACCAACTATAATATTCTTTGAGCTTATGAACTCTTCAGCAATGTTTCAAACAATAATGAATAAGATCCTATGGAATTTGATTGATACCAGAGAAGTAGCAAGGTTCATTAATGATATTATAGTGGAGACAGAGAAAGAAGAAGAATATGATAGTAGTAGAGGAAATAGTAAAGAGGTTAGTAGAAAACAATTTATATGTAAAGCTAGAAAAAAATAAGTAGAAGGTTAGAGAAGTAGGATTCTTAAGAGTAGTAATTAGATTAGAGAGAATCAAGATAGAAGAAGAGAAGATGAAAGGAATGTTGGATTGGCCAACTTCTAAAGAGATCAAGGATATACAGAAGTTTTTGGGACTAGCTAATTATTATTGGTAGTTCATTAAGAATTTCATGTTAATAGCCAGACTATTACATGACTTAGTGAAGAAAATCAAAAGTAGGATTGGACAGAGAAGCAAGAAAAGATGTTTAAGGAGTTGAAGGAGAGGTTTACAAAAGAACTGGTATTAGCAGTACTAGACTTAGATGTTATAACTTAAGACTTAGTGATAAGTCAAAAGAAGAATCTTATATAGGGTTTACATAAGAGAACTTAATAGAGTTTCTAGTACAAAGTGTTTAACTTATATATACTAAGCTAGTGGTCTATGCTACATGAATTCTAACCTATCCTAAAGGCTATATATTATCTATAAGGTCAACATGTGATAAATATACTATATAATATCATTGTTCTAAAATCTTTTATATCTTTCTATGTGATATATGTGACTAACTTGTGATAGCTGTCATGCCTTATAATGGACATGTGTAAGAGTTGTGACAGTCACATGTAATATCACACTATAATCTTAACCCAAAATTCAAAATAGAAAAATAAATGAAATAAAAATAAAAATAAAATAAAATAAAAACAAAGTTCACTGTTTTTAACTCTGATATTAGATTAAAAAAATAAAGATGGAAGTATTATGGCAACCACTAATCAAAATGATCAATAGTATACTAAAGTAGTCTTAAGTCCTAAGAGTCTTATGAGGATCACAAGAGAACTTGACTGTTACAACTCAAAGACCTTAGGGTTAGTCAATAAGAAGAATCTTATATTAAGGTTAACACAAGAGAACTCAATAAAAAATGTTGTATAGTATTGTTTACCTCATATACTAATAGCTCATGGTCCATGCTCTATTACTTTAGCCTACCCTAAATGACTATGTATAAGCTTTAAGATCAATATGTGTTAAACATGTTATATAATATCATTGTTCCAAAACCTTCTACTTCCTTTTATTGTATCATGTGATAGTATGACTATGACTGTGACATGTGAGTTTTGTGACACATCATGACTATTTTGTGACATTTTGTGACTGTGACATCATACTAGACCTTAACCTCAAATAAAAAAGCAAAAATAAAAA
>Ga0157358_1001410_pt1 | contig 10545 bp, 18 predicted proteins | sample AttcapACBM2_FD_111484 | JGI IMG/M metagenome (GOLD analysis project Ga0157358, IMG submission 111484) | Fungus gardens microbial communities from leaf cutter ant in Botucatu, State of São Paulo, Brazil - Atta capiguara ACBM2 | ecosystem: Host-associated > Fungi > Mycelium > Unclassified ...
ATATATACAAAGTCCTCATGGTCCATGCTACTAATAATTAACCCTGCCCTTATGTCCATGCTCCTTCCTCATGTTCGCCTCAAGGCCACCATGTTGTATACATGTGCCCTGATGTCATCTTCCCAATCCTTCTACCACATTCTAGGCCTTATGACGTCACATCATGTGACATGTCATGTGACTGAGATGTCATGTGCCTCTTCATCGTCCAAAATAAAAAGAAAAAGAAAACAAAATCCCTATAAAGTCAGAAAATAAAAGAAAAAGAAAATAAAAATTGTTCATGTTCCAAGCATCTCATAACAGTTTGTATGAACACCATCACAGATGAGGATATTCAAACCACCACCACATTATCAGTCTCTCAAATCCAGAGGAGAACAAGATCCAACATTTTGGAAAGAAGTGGCAACGGCATTCGTGGAAAGAAAACACAATATGGACACAGCAAGAAATGGATTCCAGATCCATATGTTCCAAGGAGGTCCACTGCACGAACCTTATTTCATTGCCATCAACAACAAGGATCAAGTTATCATAGGCTCTAGCAAAAAGATAGTGGCTATGCATGTGGTAGGAGAGTTGGAGGTTTTAGTCTGATTCATGAGGACATGAATCCTGAAACAGGGGTATTGTTACGATCGATGCCTCCTGGAGACATCATGGACATGGGCAAAGGGTATGATGACAACGATCGGCTGCGCCAAAGTAGTCTCAGTCAGTGCCTCATGTAGTAGGTGCTACAACCTAACCTAGTCCTCATTTTCTCCTCACCATTTCCTCATGTGCTACACCTCATGTACACCTCATGGTTCCAATGACTAGTAGTATATATAGCATAGATACACTTCTGTATCCTTATGCTTTACCATTTATACAAATCCCTTACTCTTTCTCAAGTCTTTGCCTTAGTTGCAACCTGAGCTCAAGCTTAAGGTCATTACAATTAAGTTCTCTTATGTTAACCCAATACAAGGTTCACTCTTTTGACCAACTCTAAGGTCTTAAGTTTGTAACATTAGAACTTGATTTCCTTCTCTTGGGACTGTCCAACACAGGACCTTTCCTACTTTCTTACTCTATCATCATCCTCAATAGTGAGTAACACAGCTCTCTCGTCAAGAAGAATAGCTGGACCCTAGGCTTAAGGGGCATACCAACTAGGAGGGAGAATCCTAGTCATTTTATTATACCAAAGCCCACTGGTGTAGTGAGATGTATCACCTTGTATAGACATTGTTAGATAGTTTTTCTAGTAAAAGCCTTATGCTGCAGTGCTCCCTTGTAGCCTGTCCATGCAGAGAAACAGTGGGGTCTCCTACAAGTCCCATCTAGAGTAGGCATTCCCTTCTTAGGAATATTAGTCAGGCATTTCTTAGGGCAGTAGTTAGTAAGGAAGTAGATAAGTAGTCAGTAGACGGTGTAAGTGGGACAAGAAGAGAGTCCACTATCACCTACAGAGATTTCAGAGTCAGAGTATGAGTCAGAGGCCAAGTCCAGTGCAGGATTGGTCCTTTTGGCTCACCAGTTACCACCATCTACCCCACTGCCTTTCACATCACCATCACTATTACCATCACCACCACTACTATACACCATGAGTCAACCTGACTATCCAGCCATTATATGGCAACTTCAGGAGCAGATTGCAGTGTTAACAGCACAAGTGGGAGGAGCAGCAGGAAGAGGAGTAGGAGGGGATATATCAGCAGCCACTAAGATAGCAAAACTACAAACTTTTGATGGATAACTGTCGAAGGTTTCTGGGTTCATAGGAGCATGCAAGTTATACATAAAAATGAGGTTGAGGGAGTCATCAGTGGAGGAACAAATCTAATGGATATTATCATATGTCTAAGGTGGATTAGCAGATATCTGGAAGGAGAATGTCATGGAAGAATTGGAAACTGGGGAGATAGAATTCGAGTTGGCAGGGAAATTTTTGGCAGAGATAAAGAAAGAGTTTGGAGGAGGAGATGAAGAATCAGTAAAGGTAGCAGAGCTGAAGAAGATTGAGCAAGAAGAAAGAACAATGGAAGAATTTGTGCAAAATTTCAAAAGAGTAGCAATAAGAAGTGGATACGAAGGATGCTCACTGATTGAAGAATTCAAAAGGGGCATGAATGGGAGTATTAGGAGGAAGTTGATGGAAGCAGAGAACCAACCAGGCTCAATCAAGCAATGGTTCAAGAGGGCAATTGTCCTAGATCATAATTGGAGAGAGAGTAGGAAAGGAGAAGAGAGGCTGAGAGGAAAGAAGGAGACCAATGGGGCACCAGCTCCAAGGTCAAATCAGCAAGGGTCACTTGGGCAATCATTGCCACAGCCTCAGGTTTGGCCAAGAAGGCAGGAGTTGCCTCAACAGTAGGTTCTGACAGGGCCTGCTCCGATGGAAGGTGTGGAATGTTATAGTAACCACTCGCTGGAACGGCACTTGTAATATGCTGACTTTAGCAAAGCTCTCAGTAGGCTATCTAGTAGTGGGAATTACAAGAGAACTTGACAAGGAGCCCTCACTATATTATCCACTATATATATATATGGCTTCTGGTCCATGCTACAACAATATCTATCTGGCTCTTAAGTCCATGTGTCGTCCTCATGTCCTATTACTCATCTACATGTGCTTTCCTTAAGGCCACCATGCTTCTTACATGTGCTCTGATGTCATACCTTTAATCTCCACTGTACATGTGCACACTATGTGTACACCATGAGGAACCCATGTCCCTTGATGTCATCCCTAACCCTAACTCCAATCTAGACTGCTCTAGACTCTGTCACATGACTTCCTAGTCATGTGCTCTCCATCTGTTGTAGACTAATAAAATATTATCTTATCTTTGTCTAGCTAACCCTAACTCTAGCCAAAGTCTGTCCATACTCTCGTCTTATAACATGGAAAGGACAAATGCAGCTATGGCGACCTCTCAACAGAGGATAGGGTTTCCTCAAAGGAATCCATATGCTATGGATGTTATGGAACGCTTTGGACCTAACATTTTATTTTTTCTTTTATCTATTTTTCTTTTGATTTTATATTTCTTTTTCTTTTTCTTTTTATTTTTCTTTAGGATGATGAAGAAGGCACATGACAAGGAAGTCACATGACATGTCACATGATGTGACGTCATAGGTCTAAAACCTGGTGAAAGAATTTAGAAGATGACGTTAGGGCACATAGAGTACACATGGTGGCCTTGAGTAAGAAGTGAGGCAGACATGAGGATGGAGCATGGACTATAGAGCAGGGTTAGATAGTAGTAGCATGGACCAGGAGACATTTGTATAAATAGGACTCTAATTAAGAAGAGGCTCCTTGTCAAGTTCTCTTGTAAAATTCCCACATTATATCTGATCTAAGAGATTTACTCATTTGTGCTGTCATTTGTCATTGGATAAGTGGTCATCACAACAATGGATGTGGATAGAAAAGAGAACAGGAATTGCTATACATGTGGGGGATTTAGATATTTGGCAAGAAATTGTAGGAATAAAGGAATGGGAATAAACAGAAGAATGAAGGTGGATCAGGACACTAATAGTAATTTAAATGAGGAAGGAGGTCTAGGGAGTCCCAACTAGATCTCAGTAGCTATAATAGATTCATAATGCTCACTAGGGTAACAGATAATACATTTATGTGTAATCTGGACAAAGGGGACCTTTTAAGAGAAGTTATGGTGAAGATAGGACTAGAAAGGATCAACACACAAGAAGGAATTACGGTGGAGACATTGCTGGATAGTGAGGTGACAAGATTAGTGATGAGTTCAGAATTTGCAAGAAAACAGGGATTTAAGTTGAAGAAGTTGGACAGGCCTATGTATGTAAGAAACATGGATGGTTTGCTCAATAAGGAGGGACCAATCAAGCATATGGTAGAGGTAAATATCTACTATCAAGGGTATAGAGAAAGAACAGAGATAGATGTGATCAGAGGACAAAAGTAGATGGTAATCTTGGAGATGCCATGGCTAGCTCGCCATAACCCTGAGATTGACTGGAAAACAGAAGAAGTTAAGATGACGAGGTGTCCAGAGAAATGTAGGAAGCAGTGGAGGCCATAGCAGGGAAAACCGGGATGGCAAAAAAAGAAAGAAGAGGAGGCAAAAGAAGAAGCAGGAAAAAGGAGAGAAGAAAAGGCAGAAAAACAAAAGAAAAAGAAACCAAAGTAGGAAAGAATAATAGAAGTAAAGAAGGTAGCTGAAGAATGGGAAATATGGGATGAGGAAGAAGAAGCAGCGAAGTTGGAAGCAAAGACTAAGAAGTTGGTTCCAGAAAAATTCTACAGGTAGATTAAAGTATTTGGCAAAAAACAGTCAGAGAGAATGCCCACATGGAAAATCTGGAATCATGCAATCGATATAAAGGAGGGATTTGTGCCAAGAAAGGGGAAAGTATATCCATTGTCAAGAGAGAAGAGAGAGGAGGTACATAAGTTCAGTCAAGAATAATTAAGGAAAGAGTACATCAGACCCTTGAAGTCACCTTAAATGGCATCTGTGTTTTTTGTAGGCAAGAAGGATGGTAAGAAGAGAATGGTTTAGAACTATAGATATTTAAACAAATGGACTATTAAAAATAATTACCTCCTACCATTAATATCAGACATAGTGGAGAACATAAGTACAAAGAAAATATTTACTAAGATGGACCTGAGGTGGGAGTACAACAATGTACATATAAAGGAGGGAGACAAGTGGAATGCAGCATTCACAACACTCAAGGGGTCATTTGAACCTACAGTCATGTTCTTTGGACCGATGAATTCACCAGTGACTTTCCAAGCAATGATGAACGAGTTACTCAGAGACTTGATTAATATGAGAAAAGTGGCAGCTTTCATAGACGATGTAATAGTGGGAACTGAAATGGAAGAAGGGCACAATGAAATAGTGGTGGAAATAATAAAAATGTTGGAGGAGAATGGTTTGTATGTGAAGCTAGAGAAGTGTAAATGGAAGGTTAGAGAAGTAAGGTTTCTAGGAGTTGTCATAGGACCAGAGAGGATAAAGATGGAAGAAGAAAAGGTGAAAGGTATTTTAGACTGGCCAACACCCAAGTGTGTCAAGGATGTGCAGAAGTTCTTAGGATTGGTGAACTACTATCATCGATTCATTGAGGGCTTCGCATCCATAGCTAGGCCTTTATACGACATGGTCAAGAAGGATCAGAAGTGGAATTGGACAGAAAAACAAGAAAAGGCATTTAGAGAGTTGAAGGAGAAGTTTACAAAAGAACCGGTGTTAGCAGCACTGGATTTAGATAAAAAAAAATGAGGATGGAAGTGAATATGTCGGACTATGCTATAAGAGAAGTGTTATCAATGGAATGCAAAGATAAATTATGGACACTGGTGGCATTTCTATCCAAGTCATTGAATGAGATGGAAAGAAATTATGAGATTCACAATAAGGAAATACTGGGGATTATTAGGGGGTTAGAAAACTGGAGACATCTGTTAGAAGGCACATATTTCAAGTTCGAGATCTGGACAGATCACAAGAACCTGGAATATTTTATGAAGGTGCAGAAATTGAATCGCAGACAAGCCCAATGGGCACTTTACCTGTCAAGATTCAATTTCACTCTGAAGCATGTCCCAGGAACAAAAATGGGAAAAGCGGACAGACTTAGTAGGAGATCAGACTGGAAAGTAGGAGTAGAAAATGACAATGACAATCAAATATTTATAAAGGACAATTGGATTTGTAGTTTAGAAGAAGTAGTAATAGAAGGACCTGAGATAGATATAGTAGAAAAGATAAAAAAAGCTAGGAATAAGGACAAGAAGGTAGTTAGAGTAGTTGAAGAGATGAAAAAGGCAAGAGTGAAGGAGTTAAGAGGTGAGAAATGGAAAGTAGAGGGAGAGCTGGTGCTAAAAGAAGGAAAAATATATGTACCAAAGAATATGGAACTAAGAGCAGAAATAATCTGGCTATATCATGATGTGCCAGTAGCAGGACATGGAGGATGATGAAAGATGGTAGAATTAGTGACAAGGAATTATTGGTGGCCAGGAGTAACAAGAGATGTAGGAAGATATGTGGAAGGATGCAATTTGTGTCAGAGAATGAAGAATAGGACAGAAGAAGTAGTGGGGAAGTTGAAACTGAGTGAGGTACCAGAGAAACCATGGACACATCTAACAGTAGACTTCATTACAAAGTTACCAGTAGTAGCTGGGAAAGATGCAATCCTAGTGGTCTGCGATAGGCTGTCCAAGATAACACATTTTGTGGCAACTACAGAGGGAATGTCAGCAGAAAGATTAGCAAGATTATTTAGAGATAACATGTAGAAGTTACACAGATTGCTGGAGAGTGTAGTATTGGATAGGGGGCCTCAGTTTGCAGCAGAGTTGACAAAAGAGTTGAACAAGATGTTAGGAATAGAAACGAGGTTGTCAACAGCATTCCACTCACAGATGGATAGGCAGACGGAATAAATGAACCAAGAGTTGGAACAGTACTTGAGGTTCTTTGTGGATCATAGACAGAAGGATTGGCCAGAGTGGCTGGCATTAGCAGAGTTTGTAGTAAACAACAAAGTTCACACAGCTACAAATGTCTCACCTTTCATGGCAAATTATAGAAGAGAATTGAGAATAGGAGAAGATATAAGAAAGAGGGGAAAAGTAGAAAAGACAATGGAATTTGTAGAAAGGATGAAGAAAGTACATGAGGAAGCAGGAGCAGCATTGGAGAAGGCACAAGAAGACATGAAGAGACAGGCTGATAAAGAAAGAAAAGAGACTGAAGATTGGAAGAAGGGAGATAGGGTATTGTTAAGTACTAAGGACTTGGTATTCAAAGAGAGACTGGCAAGGAAATTAGTGGATCAATACATAGGTCCATATGCAATTGAGGAGGTGGTATCCACCACTGTGGTCAAATTACGACTGCCAACCTCAATGAGAATCTATCTGGTTGTAAACATCAGTTGGATAGTATGATACAAGGAACAAGTGGAGGGACAGAAAAAAGAAGAAGGAAAACCAATAGAGGTAGAAGGAGTCAAAGAGTGGGAGATCAAGAAAATATTAAATAAAAGAAAAATAAGAGGAGTAGACAAGTATTTAGTGTAATGGAAGAGGTTTATGGTGGAATACGATATATGGGAGAGGAAAGAAGATTTAGGAAATACAAGAGAAGCATTAGAAGAGTTCAAGAAGAGGATGAACGCAGAAGTAAAGAGACAAGAAAAACTAAATATAGCAGAAGAGAAAGACTTCAGAAGAGGGGAGTTATCAGGAAATTTTACGGTGAAGATGTTATATAGATAGGACAATGGAAAGTTTGAGGAAGAATACTTGAAGAAATTGGAGAGGAACTGGCAAAGATGGAAGTCAGTTTCTCTGGAGGAGAAACCTTGAAGGGGGGGTAATATCAAGAACAAAGAAAGTAGACTTAACATTTTTTTTATTTTCTTTTCTTTTTGATTTATTTTCCTTCATTCTATTTTTAGAACTAGAGTTAGGGTTAGAGTGACAAGATCACACTGTCACACAGCAGGTCACATCAGATGACATGGTCACAAGTCACATGACATATAGAAGAACGTAGAAGGTTCTGGAAGGATGATGTTATACAATATATGATACATATGTTGATCTTAAGGCATATACATGGTTATTTAGGGTAGGCTAGAAATAGCTCACACAGACCATTAGATATTAGTATATAAGGTAGACAATCCTGTACAGAGTTCTCTATTAATGTTATGATTGATGTTTCCTGGAGACATCATGGACATAAGCAAAGGGTATGACGATAACGATCGGCTGCGCCAAAGTAGTCTCAGTCAGTGCCTCATGTAGTAGGTGTTACAACCTAACCTAGTCCTCATTTTCTCCTCACCATTTCCTCATGTGCTACACCTCATGTACGCCTCATGGTTCCAATGACTAGTAGTATATATAGTGTAGATACACTTCTGTATCCTTATGCTTTACTATTTATACAAATCCCTTACTCTTTCTCAAGTCTTTGCCTTAGTTGCAACCTGAGCTCAAGCTTAAGGTTATTACATTTGGTAAAGTATCAACGAGCTCACCTTGCAAGAGAGGTGCAGTAGGACGAACCTACAGATGAAACGAGACAGCGTTATCTGTCAAGAAGACAAAACATGTGTAGCAGTAGCTACGAGAAACCAAGATAAGTTCAAGAAGAACAAACGAGATAGAGGCACTGTCAGAATGATTAGGATCCTTGCAGATCATGAAAGAAGCCTCAGACAAGTACGAACAGACAACCATAGAAGAAATGTCAGTAGCACCAGCACCAGCAGCTATAGCAAACAGCAAGAATGTCCAGGCAGGATTGCCAAAGAATATGGTCCCAGACCCAGGATGGTTTGACGGTGACCAAACGAAATTTGAAGACTGGTGGAGGGGAATATGATTATTCCTCAAGAGTAACAGGGTCTTCGAGACCGATGACAGGATTACAGCAATCCTAGCCCACCTCAGAGGAGGTGTAGCAGGAATATATGCACAGAAGAAACTCGATGAGCTAAACAAAGAACTAGGAACCCAAGATTGGGATAATTTCGTAAAAGAGATCAAGACGACATTCAGCGATAGATCCAAGGCAGCAGATGCTGAATGGAAGATTGAAACATTCAAGCAAGAAAAATGGAACACAGCAGACTTCATTATCAAATTTGAAGCACTAGCCATGAAGGCAGAAACAGATGAGCTACACACTGTCTTTTTATTGAAGAAGAACATATGACAAGATATCATCAAAACGATATTGGGTTACCCATCCATAGCAATGCCCGAGACACTCAAGGAATGGAAAGTGGCAATCACATCAGTAGGACAAGGATATGAGTCTACAGAAGGACGACACAATTACAAAATGAGCACCGGAACGACATATGGAGGAAGAGGACAACCAATGGATATTGGAAAGTCCAACGACAATTTCAAAGATGGGAAGCCTAAGTGCTTCAATTGCAAAAAATATGGACATATGGCAAAGGAATGCCGAACAGAGAAGAAGGAACAAGAAACATGAACATGTTTTAAATGTGACAAGAAGGGGCATATTGCGAAAAACTGTAAAGGGAAACAGATAATGAAGAAGAGAAAGGTTCAAGAAGAGTCAGAAGATGAAGATAACAACAAAGAGGAGCAGGGTTTTGGCAAAGATCTCAAGTAGGCACGGTACAAGAGATCTTCCATGTAAGATTCCAGAATAATAAATATATTATTCCGAATCACCAAACTAGCAAGGAAAAGAGGGAATTAAATGTACAAGCAGAATTCAAGACAAAGAACAGCAAGAATCTGAAAGTGAAGACATTAGTGGACTCTGGATGCACCCACATAGGAATTAACAAACAGCTGGTCAAAGACAAGAGAATTCAAATGAAGTCAATCAATTTCTCTTTTGAAGTATTCAATGCAGATGGAACAAAGAATGGGGAGGTGACCAAGGTAGCATCTCTAGAAATTGAAATCAATGGACATAAGGAAACCTTGGAAGTGGCAGTAATGGACTTGGATGGAACGGATATGTTTTTGGGACATGACTGGCTGGTTAAACATAACCCAGAGGTTAACTGGAGAAACGGAACCATCAAGTTTACAAGATGCCCAGGCAATTGCACAATGACATACAAGGACATATGATTCAATTCCAGGCAAATCAAGAAAACAGAAACAAAGGATAATCAGGAACAGGATAATAAGGAAATTGGAAAGGAACCAGACAAGACAAACCCAGAAGATTTACCAGAATACATTTAGCCATTCACACATCTGTTTAACAAGAAGAAATTCGAAAAGCTACCAGAGAGATGTGAATGAGACCACAAGATAAATCTGATGGATAAAGCACCGAAAGAGTTGAATACCAAGGCCTACGCAATGACTCTAAAAGAAGAAGAAGCTTTAAATCAATGGCTAGACGAACAACTCAAGGTGGGACTTATTGTGGAATCAAAGTCAAGATACGTAGCACCCTGTTTCTATATCCCGAAGAAGGACGGGTCATTACAGTTGGTTCAAGACTATAGGAAGTTAAACTAGGTCATGATAAAGGACAAAACGCCACTACCTCTAATTGGAGAAGTAATTGACAAGCTCAAAGAGGTGAAATATTTCAACAAGTTGGACTTGATCTAGGGATACAACAATGTGCAGATTAGAGAAGGAGATGAATGGAAGGCTGCATTCTTAATCAACAAAGGACTATTTGAACCTCAAGTGATGTACTTTGGACTATGTAACTCGCCAGGAACATTTCAAAGGATGATGAACAGCATTTTCCAGAAATTACTTCATAAAAGGGTATTGGCAAACTATATGGATGACTTCATAATACCAGCAAGGACAATGGAGGAACTGGAAGAACGAACAATCAGATTCCTAAAGATAGCAGAGAAACATAATTTGTGTTTCAAACGATTGAAATGTGATTTCAACATGGAAGAAATCCCTATCTTAGGGGTGGTAGTTGGAAAAGGACAAGTCAAGATGGAACAGGAAAAGATAAAAGCAGTAAAGGAGTGGAAGACACCAACAAGAATCAA
>Ga0157358_1001411_pt1 | contig 10544 bp, 5 predicted proteins | sample AttcapACBM2_FD_111484 | JGI IMG/M metagenome (GOLD analysis project Ga0157358, IMG submission 111484) | Fungus gardens microbial communities from leaf cutter ant in Botucatu, State of São Paulo, Brazil - Atta capiguara ACBM2 | ecosystem: Host-associated > Fungi > Mycelium > Unclassified ...
ACTCAAGACTTTAGAGTGGGTCAAGAATAAGAACCTTATATTAGAGTTAATACAAGAAAACTCAATAGAGAACTCTGTACTAGATTGCCTATCTTATATATTACTGACTAATGGTCCATGCTCTACTACTTTTGCCTATCCTAAATAACTATATGTTTGTTTTAAGGTTAATATGTATTAAACATGCTGTATGATATCATTCTTCTAGAATTCTTCTATCATCAAAACCAAAAAATAAAAAAAGGAAAAAAATAAATGAAGTCCATTATTCATAACTCTGACAGCCACCTTCATTATCTTGTCATCTCTTCCATCAAACTCTTTTATTAGATTTGCTAAAAATTCTCCCACCATTGCATAATCCAACTCTCTTATCTCTAAGTCTTTTTAAATGTTTTCTTTCCAAATATCTGCTAACTTTCCTGGTATATATGAAAGCATCCACTAAATTTGTTTTTTCACTGCTACTTCCCTCATCCTTATTCTAATAAACAACTTGTATACTGTTAGAAACCCTGAAAAATTTCTTGCCTCTTCATTGAATATTTGTGACTTTACCACTTCTATATTTAACCCAGTATTAGATCTGGGAACTCTTACTACTACTTCTTCTATTACTCATCTAGACAATATCTAGAGCTATACTGTTATGTTAGCTAGTTGTTTCTAGTATTGCTAGATTAGTTGTTGTCTTTATATTGAATTGAGTTAATTCATATTATTGTAAAGGGGTAGGCAATTAATTGGTATTGGTAGTGATGATAAAATTTGGAGTAGAGTAGGTGGTGATGAATTATAAAGAAAAAGAACAGAACCTATGCTATATTTCTCTTCTGACTCATCACTATCTCTATAGAGGATAGTAAAAGAATACTCACTGTTTTTCTGTATGAATAAGTTATAAGTAGACCTGTAGCACAGAACTACTACTCTGAAAACTATTTATATTGTCCACAAAAGGTTATACATCTGCAAAGTACCAGTGGGCTTTAATATAAAACAAATAGCCAAGCTTTTTCTATCTAGCTAGTGTATATCTAGGGCCTAGTAATTTTTTTTGATGAGATATCTGTGTTGCTCTCTATTGAGAATGATGAGAGAGTAAGTTTGAGAGATTCCAATGCTAAATAGTCTCAGGTAATAAAATTGAGTTCTAATATTATAACTCAAAGACCTTAAAGTAAGTAAAAGAAAAAGAATCTTGTATTGGGTAATATAAGAAAAATCAATAGAGTTCCAAGTACAAAGTGTCTACCTTATATATGCTAGGCTACTACTCCATGCTACACTAACCTTACCCTATTTTAAAGACTATATATACTACATGTTGTTGATATATATTATTATTCTAGAATCTTCTACATTCTTCTGTGATATTGTGACATATGTGTGACATTTTGTGACATTATAGCTAATCATATTTCTTAGTTCTAAAACAGAAAAAAAATATAAATGAGAAAGAAAATGAAAATAAATAAAGTCTACTATCTTCAACTCTGACAACCACATGTTGACCTTATGAATAGTGCATGGTCTTTAGAGTAGGATCTTGCACAGACTAACTAACTAGCTAGTATATATAAGATAAACACTTTATATTAAAAACTTTATTAAGTTCTTTTGTATTAATCTAATATAAGGTTTTTATTTTGTCTTAACATTTGTTATTTTTTATTTTATTTTATTTTCACTTTTCTTTATTTTTGATATAGATAAAGAGTATAAGGTAACATCATGTATGACAGAAGTGTGACATCTGTCAAAATCACAAATCACACAATCATGTAACACAAATAAGAATGTAGAAGATTCTAAAATAGATGATATCATATAGTATGGCAACAACATGTTAGTCTTATAGAAAGTACATGTATTTTAGGATAGGTTAGTTGTAGTGTGTATATAAACCATAGTCTGTAGTATATAAGATAGACTATCTTGTACTTAGAACTCTATAGAGTTTTTTTGTGTTAATTCCCACCACAGGTCTGGCCATATCATGGCCTCATGGTAAATATTTGGAATCTAAATACTAGTATCCACTAAATATATGGTTAGTTATTGTAGATACTCTAAAGAGTTCTGTAGACATATAGATGGTTGGTGATCTTAGTAAGTCCTCTCCTTCTTTTTCATCTGTGATATCATTATTTTCTTGCTTAATATTTACCCTAGGGGCTGGTTTCTCTACTATTTCTTTATATAGTACTGAAAGCATAGTCAGTCTTAATACTATTTTCTGGGATGGAAATGCTATACTCTTAGTATTATTGTAGTTATGCTCATTAGCTAATCCTTTGGCTATTGGTCCGTTTCTTGGCCTGTACTTAAAGAGATCATCTTTATCATTGAACATAAATAGTATAGGTTGTAAAGCAAAATGAGTGATTCCTTCTTTGAATATAACATCCTGTGACTTATATATTATATCTGTTCTTTGATCTAGAAATTTGTAGTCTTCTCTTTCAAAATATCCAAGTAAAGCAACTCTAGTGGATCTCAGACTGAGTTTAGAGGTCTATAAGTCTATCATAGGTGGGATATGTCCTTTGATATCTAGTTCAAAGTTCAGTAGGCATCTTTCTTGGTTATTTAGTAGAGAGGATGAAGTTGCATATATAAATGACAGTTTGTACTGCATTCATCCAGTACAGTAACTGTGGTTTAAATACCTTGATATAATTGTTTCCTATAGTGTGAAGAATTACTAATGATCATTGTCTGTAGTTATAGTCATATTTGCTGATAGTATTCTCTTATACTTGTTTTGACAAATGTCTGCTATGCTTTTCTTTGTACCTCTGCTCTTTTCAAGACCTGGTGTAAATTAGCTGTCTTTACCACCTCCAGGCTAATAACAAGTATCAATAGTATACTCATGGCAGTTGCAGTTAGGGTTGTTACAGATGAGTTGGCTCTTATCTTTGTACTTAAGGTTAAAGACTTGGAGAGTAGTAATGCTTTGTGCAGAGTTGATGACATAATCACATCCAATAGAAAGCCACAACACCTGTAGCTGTGATATTATATCTGTTGATGACATTTTTCTATACAGTGTAGCAATAGCTGGGTTTCAGGACTGTAGTAAGGAGTTAAGAACAATGATTTTGGAGCTAACATTAAAAATTGCTGCACCAAGAGCATTTATATGTATACATTTGTTGTATATAATGGTAATGTGATTTGGAAAGTCATTTTTGTTAGAGTAGGCCATATTCTATCATTTCTGCTTTATATTTTAACATGCTATATCAGATATAATCTCATATTCATTAATATATATAATAATAGAGGTCAAGCAGAAAAGAGATTATGCTAGGATACAATAAGAACTATACAATACTAACCTTTAACTGTGTACTAAAGAACTCAAAGAAGACAATATCAGCTTTAGAAATTAAGAGAAAAGGTAGAAACAATAATATAAAAAAAGGTTAGAACACATAAAACTCTTAAAAGGGCTCTTATGAGTGCAAAAATATAAATTTAGAAAGAATATTAGAAAGAATATACAAATAACATCCACTTTTAAATACTTTCCCTTGCTAACACATTTCTAAATAGTAAATCTTACATTGTGTAATAAGCTTCTTTAGAAAGTCTAGATAGATTGCAAAGCTCCTTAAGAGCTTTTAACAATACTATCTATTCCAGGTAATGCACTCTGAACAGAGCTTGCCCAAAAGTGATAGTAGGTACTAATAATACTCACTCAATAAAATAAAGATTAAACTGTTCTTGAGTAAAGGAATTTGAATAGAGATCCTTCCTCTTACTTTCCTCCACTTATGGCTTATATATTAATTTAAAAATATAAAGAATGAACCTAAAGAGTAAAGACCAAAACTATAAGGAAGATTTCTAAAGTTTTATGAGCATATAGTTCTCTCTCTATTTGTAACCTAACATCAAGCTGATGATTGCTTTCTGCTTCCAAGTATTTATTCCATTTCTTCTTAGTCATTTTCATAGACTATCTTTACTTATGAATCTATTCTAGACTCTATTGGCTTCTAATCTACTGTATTCTTGCCTTATCCTACTATTCAAATATTTGTAACTATACAAATTGTGCTCATGAGCACCTGTACTTCATAGCTAGTCTTTTGTAAATACAGTAGTGTTTCTTATTCCTAAAGACCTTATCTGTTACGATTTGAAAACCTTAGAGTAGGCCAAGAAAAGAGACCTTATATAGAGTTTATACAAGAGAACTCAATAGAGAACTCAGTGACTGGTGTGTGTGATGGTAATGTCACCTTAACCATAACCCCCAAAAATAGAAGATAAAAGAAAAGAAAAATAACAAATGAGAGAAGAGAAAAACAAAATAGTTAGAGTTCACTGTCTTGAACTCTGACATCATCTTCTCAAGATCTAGTTTAATTAACAGCTACCATACCATCTCTTGAGTAAGTATTTGCTTGAGAGAGTCTAAGACATTATCTGTTACAAACTCAAGACCTGAGAGTCAGTCAAGTGAATAAACCTTGGATTGGGTAATCATAAGAGAACTTAATAGAGTTCTTGGTACAAGGTTGTCCATCTTATATATGCTAAACTAATAGTCTATGCTACACTAAATCTAGCCTACTCTAAAGACTATACCATTAATATATGGGTTAATATCATTTGTTCCAGAATCTTTTAGATTCTTTTATGTGACATGTGACATGTTTGCAACAGTCATGTGTAATGTCATGCTAATTCCTAACCCTAAGTTCAAAAGCATAAAATAAATGAAAATGAAAATAGAAATAAAAAAGGAAATAGAATAAAGTCCATTGTCTTCAAGTCTGATACTGTCAGGATTACTGAAGGTGAACTTAATTTTTATTTCTCCTTTTCATTTTTTTTTATTTTATCTTTTATTTTCGATTGATTTTCTATTTTTAGAACTAGGGTTAGGGTTAAGTGACAAAGATCACAAGTCACATGATGCAAAGAAGGACGTAGAAGGTTCTGGAAGGATGATGTCATACAACATGTTAAACACATGTTGGCCTTATGATATACACATGGCTATTTAGAGTAGGGTAGAAATAGCTAGCACGGACCCTGAGTTCAAGGTATATAAGGTAGACTATCTTGTACAGAGTTCTCTATTGAGTTCTCTTGTGTTACCCAATACAAGGTTACCTCTTAATCCAACTCTAAGGGTTTTGAGTTATAACAGATACTATCTAAGAGTATAAAGTCTTCTTGCTAATGCTTTTAAAGAGGTCTTATATGCATAAAAACCCTATAAGAGTAGATTCTTTCATGAAAAAGCATTTTCTGACATAATAATGACTTTCAAGTGTTAGCCATAATATCAGCAATGTTAATTCCTAGACTAATAGGATTTTTAGTGTTGTAAATAAGCAAGCCTTCTGTCTAAGTATTACAGATCTTCCATTCTGTAATAGCTGGGTTAAGTAAGTCTCATGGTATTTTATCAAGTAGTAATAGAACTAATGTTATGCTTGACTGTGTAGATTTAGTATCACTAGAGACTGTTGATATAGATATAAGGAAGAATAGTGTAGTTAGTACTTCTAGATCCTTGATATTTTTATCCAAGTATTCAAATATACCTTTTATTTAAGTAGCAATACAGATAAATTCACTTCATACTACTCAGTTTATTCCATCAAATTTATTTTTGTTAGAAAAAATTAGTAGTGAGCTTCCTCTAGTAGTTAATATAGTATATGTTTATATATGGTATAGTCTTGTGGGTAATGTAGTTCTAGTAAGTGTTTACAGCTCAGGGCTTATAACCTAAAGAGCAGTAAGTATCTACAACATAATTAGAAGTATAAGTAAGATAGAATAAAGTACAAAAGGTTTATCTTAGAAGCTTCCAGAGTATGGAACATGACTGAGATGAACATTGGCTAGTAGTTCAAATATATACTATAAAAAAGTGACATTTTAGTTGTCTAAGTAAAAAAGATCCTGTTACAAAATATTATACTTAGTAAGAATTAGGTAGTTAATGTAAAATTTTTCATATAGATTGAATTACTACTAATACTACTTATCTCTCTATCATTGCTTACACTTCCTCAGCTCTTTATTATAGTATTTACTATAGGTAAGTGGTTGCCAGTTGTCTACACTGTACCATACTGCTGTGCATTCTGTTTATTCTAACAGGTTCAAGTATAAATGTGGTCCAAACATAAATAGGGGCTAATATGACAATGTATTGATCCATCTTTAGCATAAGAGTTATCTAATAAGCTGTGAAAAACTGTAAATGACTAATAGTAAGACAATACTTCATCTGTGAACAACTGTAAATAACTAAAAGTTATAAAATATGTATATAGGTAGTAGTATATGTAATCATGTAATATACTAACTAATTAAGATGCAATACCAATACCAAGTTCACAGTAACTATGGTTATACTGATAAGATCACTTCTAACAGAGAGTCAGCCTAATATAAGAGGAAAGTGCTGTAATGTGAAATACAGAGCACTTTCACATATCTTGTGCAGAGATATATTAGATATAAAATTAGTCTTGAAATAATATTTTGCCTAGTCATTATATTACCTGATCACATGTACAACACTCTGTGGATGTTTTCCTGACTTTTAGTCATTTACAGTTGTTTACAGCTTACTAGATGATTCTTGAACTATTAGAGTGATTCATGAGACTGCTAATATCTCTTATTCATCACATATGCTGTTATATCCTATGTTCCAACATCATCCACCCCAACCCATGAATAACTTCCTATTATTTATTCATACTTACCAACCTCTTTTGATATGAATTATACCTGTCCATTTTACCTCAGATGTTCTTGCTGGCCAAAAAAAACTCTATAGAACTTTATAACTTAACATCTAAGAATCACTAGTAATCAGGGTAACTCACTTAGTAGTTACATTCCAGATAACTACCATAGATATAATCTGGTAGTTTACACTGTAGCATCTTATTCTAAAAATTGACTAAAACTAGCAGAATTCTTCTATTGTTAGCAATGACATGCCTTGCCACCTTCTGGTGGTTTTCTACCCACTAATTTTTAAGCCTCCAATCCAAAATATGAATATGTAACCAGTGTAACTTGTAGAGGCACAGCACACAAGCTAAAGCTACAGGTTATTCTACTCCAACTTTTGCATTCTCAGATAAAACAAAATAACTTAGTACTTGACATCTGAGATACTCCTTCTAGATCTTAGATAATGACATATGAACCATATCTAATATGTGCTCTGGAATTTAACAGGATAGTAGCAAGAAAATATAATTAATGACAGAAAACAATACTATAAATATATGGAATCACCTTTTAAAGGAAAAAATTTAACAATGCTTTGAAAAATAGAAGATGTACTTATCACTGCTCCTATGCTTACAGCTTTCCCATTCTTTTGATATATCTAGGTACAGATTATAATTATATTCCCATCTAGTTTGACTTATGAGATAATGGCAACTACTTCAGTAATTGCTTGTATCACAACTTTGTTCTTGCTCTTGTTCTTAGCAATAAACATCTTATGCTCAGAAAAATTATTTCCTACCCAAAAGTTGTATTAATAGCAAAAATAAATAAATCTATTATGAAATATGCCAGCCAAGTTGTCAGTGAGTGCTACTCTATCTATAGGCTTAATTTACCATTAGGCTCAAGTAATTGCTTTTACTTCTAGAATTTATCAGAAAGCTTATATATATATAAATAAAAATATTGAGGTTGAATAGCATTTAAAGTTAGCAAACAAATAGTGAATTAAGCTTCTTGTATGCAAGCAGTTCTATAATATCATATGACATAGTATTATATCTCAAGAAAGGAAGTGACCTGAATATTGAAATACATAAGAAAAACTCTTGACAACAGAAAATCTCTCATTTCTGGCATACTTTGAAGGATAATCACTTATGTCAAGCTAGCATCAAATTTGATAATTTATGGAAATGCCTAGTTTAAAGCATAGAAGAAAACCAAATATAAGCTAATCTTTTCTTTGATCACTCTTCATTTATTCAGGGTGCTTCAGCTAACTTCAAGATGAAATTTGATAATTCAATCCAAGAATTGCATCTCTGTGTTGTTGCTGAAATATGATATACTATCTTGATTGTTAGTATATTTCTGGTTCAAGTCTAGTCATAAGCTCATGATTATAACTTGACTATACTGGATATATAAATAAAAGCCACAATAGAGAGCTTGAACAGTTTCTGACCCACTTTGGAGATTATCTGAGCTCTACAAGAGATACTATTGAAATGATTTTAGAGTTAGGGAAATTTTTAAGTGGAGTAAATATTATTGACTCAAAATAGTTAAATTCTATGGTATCAAAAATGTTTTATTGCATCAATTTATCTACAAAGTGGGCAACTTTCTCTTTTTTTAACACTTATAATGTCACTAGCTAATTTTCCAGCATTTTGAAGCTTAGAGTGAATCTCATAAAACAATAAAAAACCTTGTAAAGAGCATGGGTATTCTAGCTAGCCAACTCAACAGATTTAAGCAAGTTTCAAAGTCTAATGAACTGGATGCTACTACCAATATATTTCCTAGAATGATTGAAAGAAATAGTGAATTTTATTCAGAAGTAGCTCAAAAATTGAATGCATATATATCAATTCATCTAAGATGGATTCTCCACTGAATAAGTATATTCTTGTTACTTGTCACATCCTATGTTCTGATCTCATCTGTTCTAACTCATGGATAACTACCTATTCTCATTCATACTCCTAAACCTCTTCCAATATATATTAAACCTTGTTTATTTCACCTCAGATATCCTCACTAGTCCAACAAAACTCCATAGATCTTCCTCTCTTGACATCTAAGAATTACCAGTAATTAAAGTAACTCACTCAGCATTTACATTCCAGATAGCTACCCTAGATATATTAAGTAGTATATAATCTGGTATTTTATACTGTAGTAGTCATTCCAAAAATTAACTAAAACTAGCATCTCTCTTCTAGTGTTAAAAATAATATATATCTGATTTTTATATCATACTATCTAACTGACATCCACTACCAGATGAATTCTCATTGAAGTTTGCAGTTGTAACTTGACTACATTGGTAGAAACCACCTTATTAATAATATATGGACCTACATATTAGTCTACTAATTTCTTTGCTGGTCTTTCTTTGAACACCAGATCCTTTATACTCTATTTCTAATCTTCCATTCTTCCACTTCCTTCCTTCTCTTATCCACTTGTCTCTTTATTTCTTCCTGTTCCTTGACTAATGCTGCCCCAGTCTTTTCTTGTACTTTTCTCATTCTCTCTGCAAACTCTGTTGCCTTTTCCATTTTTCCATTTGTTCTTAAATCAACTCTCATCCTCAATTCTCTACCATAGTTTGCCATAAACAGAGACACTTTATTTCTTTAATATGCCTTGTTATTAATTGTAAACTCTGCTGATGCTAACCATTCTGGCCAATCCTTTTGCCTATAATTGACAAAAAACCTTAGATATTGTTCCAGTTCCTGATTTATTCTCTCTGTCTGCCCATCTGTTTATGGGTAGAATGACATTGACAGCTTTGTTTTGATTCCTAACATACTATTCAACTCCTTTGTCATTTACAAACTATGGTCCTTTATCCAACACAATACTCTCTGGTAACCTATGCAACTTTCATACATTATCTCTAAATAGCCTTACCAATCCTTCTTCTGATATACCTTCTGTTGTTGCCACAAAATGTGTTATTTTGGACAACCTATTACAGACTACTAGAATTGTATTCTTTTCTGCTACTACTAATCAACTTCATGATAAAGTTTACTGTTAGATGTGTCCATAGCTTTTTTAGGACCTCACTTAGCTTCAAATTTCCTACTGATACCTCTGTCCTATTCTTCATCCTCTGACACATATTGCAACCCTCTACATATCTCTCTACATTCCTCATCACTTCTGGCCACCAATAATTCCTTATCACCAGCTCTATCATCTTCCACTTTCCTCTATGTCTGGCTACTGGTACATTATGATATAACCAAATTATTTCTGCCCTTAATTCTTCATTCTTCAGTACATACACTTTACCCTCTTTCAACACTAATTTATCCTCTATCTGCCATTTATCTTCTCTCACTACTTTTACTCTTGCTTTCTTCATTTCTTCTACTATTCTAACTACTTCCTCATTCTTACTCCTAGCTTTTTTTATATTTCCTACTATACCTACCTCAGGTTCTTCTATTACTACTTCATGTAAGCTATGTAACCAGTAGTTCTTAATAAATACTTGATTTTCATTGTCCTTTTCTATACCTACTTTCCAGTCTGGTCTCTTACTAAGTCCATCTATCTTCCTCATTTTTGTTCCTAGAACATGTTTTAAGATAAAGTCAAATCTTGACAAATATAAGACTCAATAGACTTGTCTTTGGTTTAACTTTTGTGTCTTTATAAAGTACTCCAGATTTTTATGGTCTGTTTAGATCTTAAACTTGTACTTGGCAGTTTTTAATAAATACCTCTAATTTTCTAACCCTCTGATTACTACTAACATCTCCTTGTTATGAATTTCATAA
>Ga0157358_1001412_pt1 | contig 10540 bp, 10 predicted proteins | sample AttcapACBM2_FD_111484 | JGI IMG/M metagenome (GOLD analysis project Ga0157358, IMG submission 111484) | Fungus gardens microbial communities from leaf cutter ant in Botucatu, State of São Paulo, Brazil - Atta capiguara ACBM2 | ecosystem: Host-associated > Fungi > Mycelium > Unclassified ...
AAAAAAACATATTATACAACCTTCTAATAAGACTTTCTGAGATTTTTCAAGAATTAAAATAAGAGTTGAATGATGTAAATAATATCCAGATAAGTATTCAATGCAGTATATATTAAAGTATCCATGGTCTCTGAATATGACATCTTGGCTATTCAAGTAATTTCATTTATATTCTTGAAAGCTTAGTTAGAAGTCAAATAGATAAAGAGTTCTATTGGAAAGCTAGATTGCTTAGCATCTTTGAGTTTGAAATATTACAAGAATATATCAATATATGAGTGTTATGAAAGTAATAACTTGTCTTTACCTTATAATCTCTTTACTTCAATTCCTAATAACCAATATACCTTTTCAAAATCATTAATATTAATATGCTTCTGAATACTAGTCTTGATTCAGACAACTCTCTTATTGTTTGTAGCAACATATCAGATTCAAGGATGGTAGACTTGTTTCTTTTCTACTTTTCTTCTATTATTTAAGTTTCTTCTATTTTTCTTTTGATTATGTTGGACTTAGTAAAAAGGGATGGTGTGACATTATGTATGACTGTCACAACTATCACAAGTATGTCACATATATCACAGTCATAACATCATATAATATAAGAGAAAAGTAATGACATATATCTATCTTATAATAAGATAACTCTTACATATATAGCTTATAACATTTAGGGTAGGCTAGATATAAAGTGTGCATAGACCATACACTAGAGATATATAAAATAGACTCATCTATACTAGGAATTCTACTGAGTTCTTTTGTATTAACCAATACAAGATTACTCTTTTGTTTCTATTACAAGCTTCATTCAGCTTGTATCTCCATAACTAGTAAGCCAATTTTCACAAACCAAGTTGTGCTGGAAAGCCCCAGAAGATGGTTATTTGTATATATATGAAATGTATAAAAGTGATAACAAATAACTGAGATATAAGACTATCAGTAACTATAAAAGCTTTATTGGCTAATATCTCATGAATGGCTGGATAGATTCACACAATTGAACTTGCATTGTAAAGTGCTTATTAAACTGTTTCTGATGATATATGATATATCTCATAGAAATAAGTATTCATAGAGATACAAGCATATCAATATAATGATATAATTAGTTATCTTTTAAAATTAGCCTGACATCTGCTATGATAGATGACAGTCCCCATCAGGTATAAGTTTTGATCATGTGATAGAAACAGCTTACACATAGACCATTACTATTTTGTATAAATACTTCTATATCTGAGAATTAGATCTCAGACTTAATAACATCAATTATTATCCTTTATCATTATTCATCATCAATTTTCATTATTATTATTGAACTTCTGAATCACTTCTAAACATCTAAGAGTACACCCAAGATTCAGATATTACAAATAAGTGAGTAGTTCATTTTGTGATAGTTTTTATACTAGTGTTATAATACATGTGAAGACTAATCTTTTTCTTTTTCTTTTATCTATTTTTCTTGATTTTATATTTCTTTTCTTTTGAATTTCTTTTTCTTTGATGATGAAGAGGCATGTGACTGTGGTCACATAACATGTCACATGATGTGATGTCATAAAGCCTAGAATGGACTAGAGCAGTCTAGATAGATGATGTCAAGGAGTGTGTTATCTGTATGACTATCTCATGGTATATATAGAGTAGCAATTCAGCAGAGACTTCTTATCAAGTTCTCTTGTGATCCCTACTTGATATCCTACTGAGAGATTTATTGTTTGTGTTACTATTGGTCATTGTGACTAGTGGTTGCCACAACAACTAGAACTTAAGTCATAATATAATGATTATATAGTTATTAATATATATAGATAGCTAAGAAAAGAATAAAACATATATATTATCATATGCTAAGTCTACTTGATCAAAGCCTATCCTCTATAGTAATGTTTAATTATTCAAACTCCAACAAAAGCTTAACTGTTAGAATTGTGAACAATGAACTTTATTTTTCCTTTTTTTATTTTCTATTCATTTTCTATTTATTTTTTTTCTCTTTTAGTTAGAGTTAGAGTTTAGCATGACATTATGGTCACATCAAATGACACCTGATGCTGTCACAGTCACAGTCACATGGTCACAATGGAAGGATATAAAAGGTTCTAGGATGATAATATCATAAAGTATGTTTTACACATATTGATCTTAAGAATAATGTATGGTCATTTAGGGTAGGCTAAAGTAGTGGAGCACAGACCAACAGTCATTAGTATATAAGGTAGATACTTTGTATCTAGAAACTCTATTGAGTACTCTTGTGTTAACCTGAATATAAGGTTCTTCTCTTTGACTTAGTCTTTAAGTTGTAACTTTAACAGCCTTATTTTTACAATACATTCTCTATAGTAGTGTTATACTTCATTCTAAATCTAGCAAGTATTTGGCCTTCCATGGTGAGAATACTTCTTTCTAACTTGGTCTTCTATAGTGAAGCTTCCTTAATTTTCTCTATTTGACCCTTTTTAGTAGTGAGATACTAAAACCCCCAAGTTTCTCTTTTCTAAAATACTTGTATATAATGTTAGTGTTAAGGCAATTAGACAAAGACTGTAGTGATTTAGTGGAGTTTATGACTCTAGTGAAATCTTAAGTAACATTGTCTAATAGTGTTATATACATAATACATCTCCAGAAAAATTGAAAAACCCAGAAAATCAATCAAAATTTCACATAGGCACTGATATTAACATCTACTTGACTGTTTCAAGCTATATAACCTTGTTGTCTGAGAGTTTTCCATTTAGGTATACTCTTTTGATATCTATCTAGTAAATCTTTATGTTTAAAGCTGCTGTTAGTTTCAAAACAATCTAAATTGATACCAGCTTGGCCACAAGTGTATATATGTTGAAATAATCAACTTTTAGGACTTAAGAAAACTCTTGAGCAACTGACTAAGTCTTGAAGTAGATAACAATATTAATTACATTCTTCTTAGCCTTGAACATCTATCACAAGCCAATAATATTTATATCTGGTGGAAGATTAACAAATTTTTATATACCAGCATCTATAAGAAAATTTGTCTTTGCACACAGATCAAGTACTAAAACTTTATCTTTAGTTCTACTAAATTCTACAGTATTCTTATTTTCTATAAGTTAGTGCTCTTTTATCCCTACCAAACCCTGTAGTCTTTTTCAAGCTAAATCTACTAATTCTTATAGTTAAACCTTACTTAGAACTGCTCAATGTCCAGATATTGTACTGCACTGATTGTTTCTGTTACAAGCTTCTTTCCTTTCTTGGTAAATCTTCTAGATACTTCTACCAGAGTTCTTAACCATCTAGTCACTATTATTTCTTGGTTATAGATTAGACATAGTTTATACTTGAGAGTAAAAGTTTATGAGATTGGATCAAGATTTGTATAAAAAGTACAGAGTCATAGACTTTGTATTATGATACACTTGAACTCTTGTATTTTATTTCTTGGATGATGAAGAGGCACATGACTACAGTCACATGACACATTATATGACATGATGTTATAAGCCTAGAATCTAGGAGAAAGGGCTGGAAGGATGATGTTAAGTTATATGTCTATAACATGTCCATTTTATGACTGGTGTATAGACATCAGGATAGAACTATTTATTGCTAGCACAGACTATATACTTGTAGTATATATAGAGTAGGAATACATTAGAAACTCTTTGTTGAATTCTCTTGTAATCTCCATAGGACTCTTTGTGATATAAGATTACTTAGTATGTTAATGACTGTTTTAGTTAGTAGTTGCCACAACAGTAGAACTCAACTCTCTTTATGGATACTGCATCATGTAATCTCCTTTCTTTTACTCTTTATTCATCCTTAGTATGTAACTAATGTGATCAATTGCCAAACTCTAGACTTAAGAGATAAGTAGCAGTTATCAGAAGGTTATTGTGGATGGTGTTGACTAGGTCTAGGCTAGTATCTAGACATACTCATCATTTAATTAGGCAGTGTTCTAGTAATATACTTGTTATTTTTGTATAGTAGCCTTATGCTGAAGATCCATTGTGATCTTTCTATATAAAAAACTAATATTGTTCAGTAAGGAAACATCTAGCTTAAATATTCCCTTTTTAGAGATATTAGTGTAACAGTTTGACTATGACAGTAGTCAGTAGGACAGTAAATAGATAGTCAGTAAACAGTATGAGGTTGGATAAGAAGAATACTAGCTAGTACTTATAGAGGAACTTTTGTGGGAATATTGTTTTTGGTTATCAAACATTATAGTAACAAATGATTTTGATTAAGCAGATAAATTAATGAAAGAAGTGAGAAACAAGAATGTAATGAGAATGTTAAGAGAACAAGTGAGAAAGAATAGAGAAATAATAGCAGAATTAATGAAATGAGTAATAGTAATAGAAGAGGAAAAAGCAAGGAAGAGGAGGAGAAAGCAAGATAAGAAACAAGTAAGGAGAGATTATAATGAGAAATAGGAAGAAGAGAAACAGAAAAGAAAAAAAGAAGATAATAGATGACAAATGAAAAAGAATAGAAGAAATGAGAATGAGAAAAGAAAGGAAAGCAAAGAGAAAGTGGAGACTATAGAAGGCATGGGAGAGAGAAACAGAAAGAAACAGAAAAAGCAATGCAGAGAATAAAGTGTTTTGTATACAGAGATTTTGGGCATATCACCTATCATTGTAAGAATAGAGGAGTAGAAGTTAGGAAATCAGAATGTTGGTCCTCAAGTAATAAATTTGAGGTCTTGACAAGTAGAGTAATGAATATGGATATACTTAGTAGAAGAAAAGTAAGAAAGGACAGGAAGACAATTTTGAGAGAAAAAAGATTGAAAGAGGAAAAGAAGGAAAGACAAGTGGAAATAAGAAAGATTGAAAGAGGAAAAGTGTTGAGGAGAGTAATGGTTAAGATAGTGTTGAAACAGGAATATGAGAAAGAAGGAATTGTTGTGAAGACATTATTGGATAGTAGAGTAATAGGATTAGTGATAAGTTTGGAGTTTGCAAGGAAGAACAAGTTTAAGAAGAAGAAGTTAGAAAAGCTAATATATATAAGAAATGTTGATAATACCTTTAATCATGAAGGACCAATAGAGCATACAGTAGAAGTGGAATTGTTTTACAAAGAACACAAAGAGAGAACAGAAATAAATATGATAAAAGGTCAAAAGTAGAGTGTAATATTAGGGATGCTATGGCTGGTATGCCATAATCTAGAAATTAATTGGAAGACTTGGAAAGTGAAAATGACAAGATATCCAGATAAGTGTAGGAAGTAGTGGAAGACAAAGCAGATAAAGTTAGGATAGCAGAAGGAGAAGGAGAAAGAACAGAAGAAAGAGTTTAAAAAACTGACAGTTGAGAAAGAAATAGAGATAGCAAGAATAATAATAATAATTTGAAGGTGTTTGAGAAGAAAGAGTCAAAGAGAATATCAATCAGAAAGACTTGGGATCATGCTATAGATCTTAGAGAAAGGTTTGTTTTGAAAAAGGGGAAGATATATCTATTATCAAGAATAGAGAGGGAGAAGGTTCAGAAGTTTGTAAAGAATCAGTTAAGAAAGAGGTATATTTGACTATTGAAATTACCATAAACATCACCAGTGTTTTTTGTGCTAAAGAAGAATAGGAAGAAGAGAATGGTACAAGATTATAAATATCTAAACAGTTGAACAATCAAGAATAATTATCTGTTGCCACTGATTTCAGATCTAATAGATAATATAGGAAAAAAAGAAGATATTCACAAAGATGGATCTTAGGTGAGGATATAATAATATAAGGATTAAGGAAGGAGATGGGTGGAAAGCAGCATTCTCAATGCCAGAGAGTGCCTTTGAGCTAATAGTAATGTTCTTTAGACTAACAAACCCACTGATGACTTTTCAGACAATGATGAATAACTTGCTTAGGGATATAATAGAGGCAGGAGATGTAGTAGTATTTATTGATGATGTAGTGGTAGGAACAGAGATAGAGGAAGGACATGATAACATTGTGAAAGAAGTATTGAGAAGAATAACAGAGAATGATTTATTTGTAAAACCAGAAAGATGTGTGTGGAAAGTTAGAGAGGTTGGATTCATGAAAGTTGTGATAGGACCAGATGGAGTAAAAATAGAGAAAGAGAAGGTTCAAGAAGTAATAAATTGGCCAGTGCTGAGAAGTATGAAGAATGTACAAAAGTTTTTGGGGTTGGCAAATTATTATAGACAATTTGTCAAAGATTTTACAAGGGTAGCAAAACCCCTTCATGAGATGATAAGAAAAGATGTAAAGTGAAATTGGAGAAAAAGACACCAAAAAGCATTTGAGAAGTTAAAAGAGAGGTTTATAACAGAGCCAGACTTGGACAAAAAGATGAGAGTAGAGGTGTATTCATTAGACTTTGCTATAGGAGGAGTGTTATTAATAAAGTGTGAGGATAAGAAGTAGAGGCCAGTAGCTTATATTTCAAAGTCATTAAATGAAACCAAAAGAAATTATGAAATTCATGATAAAAAGATATTAGCAATTATTCAGTGTTTAAAGGCATGGAGACATTTATTAGAAGGTATCAAGAATCAGTTTGAAATTTGGACTGATTATAAAAACTTGAAGTATTTTATAAAAGCTCAGAAGCTGAATTGAAGATAAGCTCAATAAACCTTGTATTTGTCAAGATTTGATTTCACTTTGAAACATGTAGCTGGTGAGAGTATAGAACAAGCAGATAGTTTGAGTAGGAGAGCAAATTGGACAAATAGAATAAAGAGAGATAACGAAAATCAAGTGATGTTGAAAAAAGAGTGGTTAGAGATTAGGGTAATAGAAAAGAGGCAGTTTTTGATTGAAGGAGCTAAAGAAGAAACTATATTAAAGTATTGAGGAATGATGAGTGGCAGATTAAAGATGAGCTAATATTGAAGGAGGAAAAGATGTATATTCCAAAGAATAAAGAGTTAAGATTAGAGATTATTCAGCTACATTATAATACACCAATAGCAAGATATAGAACTAGTCACTAGGAATTATTGGTGGCCAGAAGTTACTAAGGAAATAAAGTGATATATAAAGGGATATAATCAATACCAGAAAATGAAGAATAAGACAGAGATATTAGTGATAAAATTAAGATTAAATATAGTTCCAGAGAGATCATGACAATATATATTAGTAGACTTTATTATGAAGTTACCAGTATCAAGAAGTTATGATTCAGTTTTGGTAGTATACAATAGATTTTTGAAAATATCATATTTTATAGCAACAACAGAAAAAATAATGGCTGAAGAGTTGGCAAGGTTATTCAGGAATAATGTGTGGAAGTTGCATGGATTGCTGGAAAGTGTAATTTCAGATAGAGGATACAGTTTATAGTAGGATTGATGAAAGAATTGAACAAAATATTGGAAATAGAAATGAAATTATCAACAACTTTTCATCCACAGACAGAAAGGATGAATCAAAAGCTAGAACAGTATCTAAGAATGTACACCAATCATAGACAAAGTAATTGGTTGGAATAGTTAGCAACTACAGAGTTTGCCTTTAACAATAAGGTACATACAACAATAAAGTCATCACTATTTAAGATCAACTATGGAAGAGAACTAAGGATAGGTTTTAAGATAAGAAAAAATAGAAAGCATGCAAAAGCAGAGAAGTTTGTAAAGAAAATAAAGAAGATATATAAGAAGGCAAAAGCAGCATTGAAAAAATTACAAGAGAAAATGAAAAATTATACAGATAAGAATAAAAAGGAAGTAGTAGAGTATAAAGTGGGAGATATAGTGTTGTTAAGTACAAAAGATTTAATATAGCAGATGAAGAATAGAGAAACAAAAAAGTTGATAGAAAAGTTTATGGAACCCTATAAAATAAAGAAAATTATATTAGAGAATGTGGTAGAATTGAGTTACTAGCATCAATGAAAATCCATCTAGTAGTTAATATGAGTAGGATAGTAATATATCAGGAGCAGATAGAAAAACAAAAGATCTCATCTCCTTTAGTAAAAATAGACAGAGAAAAGAAGTATTTGGTCAGGTGAAAGAGATATATAGTGGAAGAAGACACTTAAAAGAGATTGGAGAACTTAGAAAATATAATGGACTTAGTAAAAGAATTTGAAAAGAAGATTAGATAAGAAGAGATAAGAAGAGTATAGATGAGAAAAGAGAAGGGGAAGGAAAAGGTATTGAATCCAGAAGCAGAGGTATTTAAGAGAAGTGAGTTACTGGAGAAGTATATAGCAAAAATTTTGTTTGAGTGGAATGATGGGAAGTTTGAAGATAAGTATTTGAAAAAGTTGGAGAGAAGTTGGGTGAGATGGAAAGGGAAAGGGAGGCAAGTTCCTCCAGAGATAGAACCTTAAAAAGGGTACTGTCATGGTATGCTTGAACCCTTGTATTTTATTTTGATTTTCTTTTCCTTTTATCTATTTTCTTTGATTTAATTTCTCTTTTTATTTTATTTTAATTTTAATTTATTTCTTGGATGATGAAGAGATACATGACCTCAGTCACATGATGCATTACATGATATAATATCATAGGCCTAGAATCTAGAAGAAGAAGCTGAAAGAATAATGTTAAGATACATGTCTATGGCATGTTCACCTCATAGCTGATATATGGATATTAGGGTAGGACTATTTATTGCTAGCATGGACTATATACTTGTAGTATATATAGAGTAAAAATATATCAGAAACTCTTCATTAAGTTCTTTTGTGATTTTCATAAGACTCTTTGCAATATAAGACTACTTAGTGCACTATTGACTGTTTTGGTTAGTGGTTACCACAACACTTTGCAAATGACCTTAGCTTTAGCTTATATGCTGCACTATCTATTTGTTATGGGATTACAACTTGAGAAAGAAGAACAGAGTTTAAGAGGATAAGTTCTGATAAAAAGTGTATTACTATAAAACATTAGAGTTTAGTGTATAATGATATTCATCAATTATCAAACTGAAGATTACAATGTATTTACTAGTCCTTAAATATAAAATATTATAAAGAAGAACTTAGGTATCTTATAGTATAATCTTGAGTAGATATTTCAGTAATAAGATACTATCAGAGATTTAGATAAGAGAACTCTGCTATAGAAGACCAAGTACTGATAGAGTTTGAATAAGAGAATAATATTACTGTACAAGACAATGTATATATAGAGGAATATACTACCACATAAAGTAGATTATGAATAAATGCTAATAATATAGATGAATTATTTAAGAGGATAAGTAAGAAGAGAGATAAAGAAGGCATTGGAGAAGACAAACAAAGTAATTGTTATGATTTTTAATCCTTAGGGTTGAATATAAGAACAACTCTTGTATTAGAGAAACATAAGAGAACTCAATAGAGAGTTCTTTACAGACTAGTCTATCTTATATACTCCTACAGATGGTCCATGCTAGCCATCCTACCCTAAATAACCATGTGTAGGTCATGAGGCCAACATGTGGTATCTATATTGTATGATGTTATTTTGTTCTAAAACCTTCTACTTTCTTCTACTTAGTCCCGTGATCAATGTTGTGACCACACTATCAGATGTGACTGATGTGACTGATCACTTCTAATCCTAACCCCAGAGTTCTAAAAATAGAAGAGATAAAAATAAATGGAAAAGAAAATCAAAATGAAAGAAAATAAAAAGAAACAAAGTCCACTTTCTGTGATCTTGACAGTAATGAAGAGAAAGGTAGATGAGAAATGGAGAGATGTGGTTGAGTATAAAAGAACCTACATCTGGTTATCAATGAATCTAAATTGAGGCTATATGTTCATCTTTCTTTCAAACATCAACAAGAACACCTGACAACAATCATTATATCAGTTACTAATATGGTTACAATACAAGAAGTTCAACTTGAGATGGCAAGGAGGCAAATCACAATATTTGAAGAGTCTACTTGAAAGGATTGACATGAAGTTATCAAGGAAGCATCAAAAGCATGTTACAATTTTCATAAAGTACATCCTGAGACACAAAGAATCTCACAGTAGTATGCAACCTCAGGGAGGAGGGTTATGATTTCTTTATTTTGTTTGATCACCATCATCATAACTCAATACAGTGGCTTTCATAGTAGTTATGTGAATGAACCATGAGGATTCAGTATGCAAAGTAGTTTAGTTCACTTTGATTTTTGTCCTAGTCTTAGTCTGGTCACTTATCGCTCCAATCACTGAACTTTGAGGTTTCGTAACACCCATCAATTGCTACCAGCTCACTGCATCTTGTGATCATTCTTGTAGCACATTTGCACATGACTTTACGTCATCATTTGTGCATCTTGGGTCGCTGCAACGTGTAGTAAGTAGCAATTTGAGTAAATCAAAGTGATAACGAATAGTGAGAAAGAATTTCTACTCAAATCCCGCTACGAATGATACCCGGTATTATGTTACATATATAGATGGCCTTATGATCATCCGCGTTCTTTGATAGGAAGTCTATGGATACGTCTCCAAAGTATGTCTTCAATATAATAACTAAACGTGCTGCCCTTCGTGCCAATCACTCGCTGAGCCTTCCCAGCTATCAAGGCATCAATGAATGG
>Ga0157358_1001415_pt1 | contig 10523 bp, 8 predicted proteins | sample AttcapACBM2_FD_111484 | JGI IMG/M metagenome (GOLD analysis project Ga0157358, IMG submission 111484) | Fungus gardens microbial communities from leaf cutter ant in Botucatu, State of São Paulo, Brazil - Atta capiguara ACBM2 | ecosystem: Host-associated > Fungi > Mycelium > Unclassified ...
CCCGCTTTACAGCGATCACACTCGCCTGCTGCGCTCCTCGTTCGCCGATATCCTGAACCACACGGAGAACGTCATCAGCCAGCAAACTGCGATGCGTCAGGGCTTTTACGAGCGCAACCGCTGCGAACTGTTTCAGGGCAACGCGCACTTTATCGATGCCAACACCATTGAAGTCGAGCATTACGACGGCACGCGCGAGCGCCTGACGGCGGAAAAATTCGTTATCGCCTGCGGTTCCCGTCCTTACCATCCGGCGGATGTCGATTTTACCCACCCGCGCATTTACGACTCCGACTCTATTCTTAACCTGCACCACGAGCCAGGCCACGTCATTATCTATGGCGCGGGCGTCATCGGCTGCGAGTATGCGTCGATTTTCCGCGGCCTGAACGTCAAGGTCGATCTGATCAACACCCGCGACCGTTTGCTGGCGTTTCTCGATCAGGAGATGTCCGATTCGCTCTCCTATCACTTCTGGAACAGCGGCGTCGTTATCCGCCACAACGAGGAGTTCGAGAAGATCGAAGGCGTTGAAGACGGCGTGATTATGCACCTGAAGTCGGGCAAAAAGGTGAAAGCCGACTGCCTGCTCTATGCCAACGGCCGAACCGGCAACACCGATTCGCTGGCGCTGGAAAATGTCGGGCTGGAGGCGGACGGACGCGGCTTGCTGAAGGTAAACAGCATGTATCAGACCGCGCAGCCGCACATCTATGCGGTAGGCGACGTTATCGGTTATCCGAGCCTGGCGTCAGCCGCCTATGACCAGGGCCGCATCGCCGCGCAGGCGATTATCAAAGGGGAAGCCAGCGCGCACCTGGTGGAAGATATCCCGACCGGTATCTATACCATTCCGGAAATCAGCTCGGTGGGCAAAACCGAACAGCAGCTGACGGCGATGAAGGTGCCTTATGAGGTGGGCCGCGCGCAGTTTAAGCATCTGGCGCGCGCGCAGATTGTCGGCATGAACGTGGGCAGCCTGAAGATTCTGTTCCACCGCGAAACCAAAGAGATCCTGGGCATTCACTGCTTTGGCGAACGCGCGGCGGAAATCATTCATATCGGCCAGGCGATTATGGAGCAGAAAAACGGCGGCAATACCATCGAGTACTTCGTCAATACCACCTTTAACTACCCCACCATGGCCGAAGCCTATCGCGTGGCCGCGCTGAACGGCTTAAACCGCCTGTTTTAACGTGGTGTTGAGATAGCCCTGCATATGCGTGCGAATCGCTTCTGCCAGCTGCTCATAGCGGCTGCGCAGAGGCGAACCGGGACGATAGACCAGCGCAATAGTGCGCTGCGGCACAGGCTTATAGCACGGCAGATAGCAGACGCCGTCGCGCACGCGCTCCTGCGGCACCGCCAGCGCAGGCAGCAGCGTGATGCCGCTTCCGGCCGCAACCATATTACGCAGCGTCTCCAGACTGGTGGCGCGGAAATGCGTATCTTCGTCAGCGCCCGCTTCAAAGCAGAAACCCATCGCCTGATCGCGCAGACAGTGGCCATCTTCCAGCATCAGCAGCTTTTCGCCCGCCAGATCGGACATCGGCACGCGATCGCGGTCGCGCCACGGGTGATCCTGATAGACCGCCAGCTTCATCGGCTCGTCAAACAGCGGCACCTCAATAAAGGCTTCGCTCTCTTTCACCAGCGCCAGAATCGCACAGTCGAGTTTGCCGCTGTCGAGCTGCGCCAGCAGCTGCTGCGTCTGCGCCTCGTGCAGGTACATCTCAAGCTTGGGAAAGGTGCGATGCAGCATAGGAATAATTTGCGGCAACAGGTAGGGGCCGGTGGTGGGGATCAGCCCGATATGCAGCGGGCCGGACATCGCTTCGCCCTGCTGGCTCGCCATCTCCTTTAATACTTTAACTTCCCGCAGCACGGTGCGCGCCTGATCGACCAGCAGCATGCCCGCCTGGGTGAACAACACTTTACGGCTGGTTCGCTCCAGCAGCATCACGCCCAGCTCATCCTCCAGCTTGCGGATCTGTCCGCTAAGCGTCGGCTGGCTGACGTGGCACGCGTCCGCCGCCCGGCGGAAGTGGCGATGCTCGGCAAGCGAAACCAGGTATTCAAGATCGCGAATGTTCATTGTTATCCTCCAGACCACGATAGCCCGTGGCGATAGATAGGATAGCAATGAACGATTAGCCCTATCAAGCAATGATCAGAATAATGCACGCATCAAATTCAGGCGATTTGCTCTCAAGGAGAAAATATGTTTGCAACTCAGGAAGGTAAGCCGGTTCCGCAGGTCGTATTTCACACCCGCCAGGGCGATCGCTGGGTAGATATCACCACAGATGAGCTGTTTAAAGACAAGACGGTTATCGTCTTTTCGCTGCCGGGCGCCTTTACGCCTACCTGTTCATCAAGCCATCTGCCGCGCTACAACGAGCTTTACAGCGTGTTCGCGCAGCATGGCGTTGACAGCATTCTTTGCGTGTCGGTCAACGACACCTTTGTGATGAACGCCTGGAAAGCGGAGCAGCGTGCGGAAAACATTACCTTTATTCCCGACGGCAACGGCGAGTTCACGCGCGGGATGGAGATGCTGGTCGAGAAAGCGGACGTCGGTTTCGGCGCGCGCTCGTGGCGTTATTCGATGCTGGTGCGCAACGGCGTGATCGAAAAGATGTTCGTTGAGCCGAACAAGCCGGGCGATCCCTTTGAGGTTTCCGACGCCGATACCCTGCTGCGCTATCTGGCGCCTGAATTCAAAGTACAGGAATCCGTCTCGCTCTTTACCAAACCTGGCTGCCCGTTCTGCACCAAAGCGAAACAGATGCTGATCGACAACAATATGCAGTTTGAAGAGATTGTGCTGGGTCAGGATGCCACCACCGTCAGCCTGCGCGCCGTGTCGGGCCGCGCTACGGTGCCGCAGGTCTTTATCGGCGGTCGTCATATCGGCGGCAGTGACGATCTGGAGCAGTACCTGCTGTCAGCCTAAAAGAATCACTGTGTCAGCCGGAGCGCTGGCCCTCTGATGATGTGCCTAAAATAAAAATGAAATTCCGAAGCTAGAGGTTAGCGGGCAATTATTGCCCGCCTTTTTTTTGCCTGGCGATCACAGGCGTAGCATTTCATAACGGATACCTGAAGAGCGCAGAAAGTCTCAGGAACAGAACCTGTTTAAATAAATGCGCGTCAAAACAGAACTGCATATTTATTGCCTGAACGCTTCTATCCTGACAAAACGATTAAGGCTAACCCCACCAATCCTGCCAGAAATAATTAATTTAACATCCATCCCCTCTTGAATAATCCACTTTACTATTTTTAACATCTCATAAATAAAAAGAACCTCAGACAAGGCATGATAATAAAATGGCAATTCCTTTGTCGTCATTTCCGGGAAAATAGTAAATATACTATATACCATCAGGTGATATTTTATTATTGTGCCTTTGCGTTACATAAACCGACTTATATAGTCGGTTTACCTCTGGAGCAACACGTAAACATATAGATATTTAAAAGGAAAATATTATGCGTACTTTATCAATTGAAGAAATGAACACCGTTAGCGGCGCCGATCTGGCAGGCGCGATGATTGGGATGGTTGATGGCGCAGCAACCGGTATGGCAATTGGCGGAAAATGGGGCGGCGCAGTCGGTCTGTTATTTGGCGCAGTGTCTCAGCTTTTTGGCCTGATTATTCCTACAGTAATGGGCGGCGTAGTCGGCTTCGTGGTCGGTGCAGCGACAGATACCGCAACCGTTCAGGATCTGATTGCGGATTACCGCGCGACGTTCGGTCCGGGCGATGTTAACCATGGCGGCACGATTGGCTAAGCGGCATTAATAATAATGAAGGGCGAGATTATCTTTAAATAACAGATTATCTCGCCCTTCTTTATCTTTTAAGATAATCAGAGAGGAAATAGTCTTGAGAACATTATCCTTAGCTGAACAGCATTCTGTTAGCGGAGCAGCGGTGATTACCACAGAGACCTGGGCATATATGGACCAGGTTTTTAGCAACACTCTGGATGGAATTTCTACGGGTATGGCTATTGGTGGAAAATGGGGCGGCGCGGGGGGCATTATTTTTGGTGCAGTCTCACAGCTGGTTGGATTAGTCGTTCCGGGTATTATGGGCGGTGTCTTAGGTTTTGTGGGTGGAATTACCCTAGGATATGATGCAACAGGCCTACTGCTAAAAGACTATCGTGAAAAATTTGGTACAGAATAATTAACTTCATAATCTGGCTTTGATAGCTAAGTAGACGCTATGACAGCTACCCTGTTATGACATTGTGTACTGCAGCGATCAATTAAATCGTTCGAGCAGACAAGGCAAGGTCATCAGCGGAACAGCTGAGATAGTTCTACTTATGCTTTTCACCACAGAAAATGCATATTGCTGGCAAAGGGTTCACTTTGCCAGCAAGCCTTTTTACAAAAGACGCTTTTTCACTACGGCGATGGCAAACGCTACCTGCTGCGGCGCGACGCCGCCTTTGGCATTACGTTTTTCCAGACAGGACTGCAGCGCCAGAATGGCGTAAACGTCCTCTTCAATCACCGCGCTAAACTGCTTTAGCTGCGCCAGCGACAGCGCTTCCAGCGCCACGCCCTGCCTGATCGCTTCCACCACCGCTTCGCCGACGATGTGGTGCGCTTCACGGAACGGCACGCCCTTCGCCACCAGATAGTCGGCCAGCTCGGTGGAGTTGGCATAGCCCTGCTCCGCCGCTTCCTGGCAGCGCGGGCGTTTCACCTGAATGCCGTCCAGCACCAGCGCCGACATATGCAGACAGTCGAGCCAGGTATCGAGCGCGTCGAACAGTCCCTCTTTGTCTTCCTGCATATCTTTGTTGTAGGCGAGCGGCAGCCCTTTCAGCGTCATCATCATGCCGGTCAGCGCGCCCTGCACGCGGCCGCATTTGCCGCGGATCAGCTCCAGCGCGTCCGGGTTTTTCTTTTGCGGCATCAGCGACGAGCCGGATGTTACCTTGTCGGACAGTTCGACAAAGCCCGCTTCGCCGGTATTGAAAAAGATTAAGTCTTCGGCGAAGCGCGACAGATGCACCATGCCGATAGAGGCGTCAGCCAGCAGCTCCAGCACGTGGTCGCGATCGGACACGGTGTCCAGGCTGTTACGCGTGGCGGAAGCGAAGCCCAGCCAGCAGGCCAGCTGGTCGCGATCGATGGCGTAGGCGGTGCCCGCCAGCGCGCCACAGCCGAGCGGGCTGACGTCGAGACGCTTCAGCGTATCCTGCAGGCGGCTTTCATCGCGCGCCAGCATTTCCACATAGGCCAGACACCAGTGCGCGAAGGTCACCGGCTGCGCGCGCTGCAGATGGGTATAGCCCGGCATCACCGCATCCTGGTTCGCTTCAGCGGTCGCCGTCAGCGCCTGCTGCAGTTCGCGCGTCGCGCCCAGCAGCGCCTCGACCTGCGCTTTGCACCAGAGTTTAAGATCGGTCGCGACCTGATCGTTGCGGCTGCGGCCGGTGTGCAGCTTTTTGCCCAGCGCGCCGACTTTCTCGATCAGCTGGCCTTCAACCCAGCTGTGAATATCTTCGGCGTCGCTTTGCAGAATCTGTTCCGGATCCGCCTGCACCTCGGCCAGCAGCGCATTCAGCGCCTGCTCCAGCTGCTGCTGCTCGTCGGCGCTCAGTACGTTGACCGTCACCAGCGCTTTGGACCAGGCGATGGAGCCGACAATATCCTGTTCCGCCAGACGATAGTCGAAGCGCAGCGAATCGTTGAACTGTTTGAAACGTTGGTCTGCTGCCTGGGTGAAACGTCCGCCCCAAAGTGCCATGTGAAACTCCTTCAATCCTTAAAGCAGAGGCGGCCCGAAGCCGCCTCTGCGAAATCTGGTTGGGCGAGGCCTGCGCCTCGCCGGTTATTACTTCTTCTGCTCGTTCAGGGCGCGAATGCGCGAAGAGAGCGAGAACAGACGGATAAAGCCGCCTGCATGACGGTGATCGTAAACCTCGTCTTCGCCGAAGGTGGCGAACTCTTCCGAGTAGAGGCTATTGGAGGAGCGCTTCTCAATCGCCGTCGCCTGGCCTTTATAGAGCTGCAGCACCACTTCGCCGTTTACCTCTTCGGCCAGCGACTCGGCGGCGGCCTGGATTGACTTACGCAGCGGCGCAAACCAGCGGCCGTCGTAAACCACGTAAGACATCTCGTGGCCCAGCTGCTCGCGCCATTTGAAGCTGTCGCGATCCAGCACCAGCTGCTCAACCGCGCGCAGCGCGTTCACCATAATGGTGCCGCCGGGCGTTTCATAGCAACCGCGCGACTTGATGCCAACCAGACGGTTTTCCACGATGTCGATACGACCTACGCCGTGCTTCGCGCCGATGGCGTTAAGCGCTTCCAGACACTGGAACGGGCTCAGCCTTTCGCCGTTGACGGCGACAACGCGGCCTTTCTCCACGGTAACGGTGACGTTTTCCGGCTGATCCGGCGCTTCCAGCGGATCCACGGTCCACACCCAGCAATCTTTGTTCGGCGCGTTAGCCGGACTTTCCAGCACGCCGCCTTCAGTCGAGATGTGCCAGGCGTTCTCGTCGCGGCTGTAGATTTTTTCCAGCGACGCGGTGGTCGGGATATTGCGCTCTTTCAGGTAGTCCAGCAGCGCTTCACGCGAACGCAGGTTCCATTCGCGCCACGGCGCCACCACTTTCAGCTGCGGCGCCAGCGCGGTGTAGGTGGTTTCGAAACGCACCTGATCGTTGCCCTTGCCGGTCGCGCCGTGGCACAGCGCATCCGCGCCGACTTTCAGCGCCAGTTCGACCTGCGCTTTGGCGATAATCGGACGCGCCATTGAGGTACCCAGCAGATAGGTGCCCTCATAAAGCGCGCCGGTCTGCAGCACCGGATAAACGTAGTCGCTGATAAACTCTTCACGCAAATCAACCACGTGGCACTCGGAGGCGCCGGACTGCAGCGCTTTCTTCTCCACGCCTTCCAGATCGCTACGCTCCTGGCCGATATCCGCCACGAACGCCACGACTTCGCAGCCGCCGTAGTTCTCTTTCAGCCACGGAATGATGGCGGAGGTATCCAGGCCGCCGGAATAGGCCAGTACGATTTTTTTGATATTTTGCGTGCTCATGTCGTCATCCTAAATCTAAGTCGTTAAGCGAGGATCCGGGTGCCGATCGACACGCCGTTAAACAGGTCGGGCAGTTGCTCCGCGTGGCGCCAGCTGGCGATATCCACCGGACGGCCCAGCGTGCGCGCCGCGTCGAGCGCCGCGTGCACTTTTACAATCATGCCATCAGTAATGATGCCTTGCGCGATCAGCTGCTCGGCTTTGGCAGTCGTCATCTCTTCGATACGCTGGCCTTTACCATCGAGGATGCCGCTCACGTCGGAGAGCAGCACCAGATCGGCACCCAGCGTCGCCGCCAGCGCGGTCGCCGCCTGGTCGGCGTTAACGTTCATCAGCGCGCCGTCGTCGGTGATGCCGATAGAGCTGACGATCGGCATATAGCCCGCGGCCAGCAGCGTATTAATCAGCGCCGGATCGCCCGGCTCGGCGTGGCCAACGTGTCCCAGCTCTTCATCGAACTGCGCCACCTTGACCAGGTCGGCGTCGCCCAGGCTCAGCCCGACCGCCTTGATGCCGTGCTTTTTCGCCCAGGCGAGCAGGGTTTTGTTGGCGGTCCCCGCCAGCGCGCCGGTAATAATGTCGATCTGATCGGCAGGCGTCACGCGCAGGCCGTTCTTCTTCTTCACCGGCAGCGACAGCTTTTTCATCAGCTCGTCGACTACGCAGCCGCCGCCGTGAACGATCAGCAGCGGACGCTGATGGGCGCTGCGATAAGCCAGCAGCGCGTCGAACAGGCGCGCCAGCGCCTCTTCGCTGTCGAGCAGCACGCCGCCCAGTTTGATAATTAATGGAGTTGTCATGTGCGTCCTTGTCCGTTAAATCAGCGACTGCGTTTCAGGGAAGCCGAAGCGAATATTCATACACTGCACCGCCTGCGACGCGGCGCCCTTCAGCAGGTTGTCTTCCGCCGCGACGACGATCAGATGCTCGCCCTGCACCGCAAAGCCGATGTCGCAAAAAGGCTGGCCGATAACCGCCTTCAGCGCCGGCACGCCTTGCTCATAGACGCGCACCAGCGGCTTGTCGTGGTAAGCGCTATGGAACGCCGCCGCCACGTCGTCGTGGCTGACGCCTGGCTTCAGGCGACAGGTAATCGTCGCCAGAATGCCGCGCGGAAAGTTGCCGAGGTGCGGCGTAAAAATCACCGGCGCGCCGAGGTGCGCGACGATCTCCGGATGATGACGATGATTGAAGAGCCCATACGCCGACAGGCTCACTTCGCAGAAGCTGGTAGCGACGCTCGCTTTCCGTCCTGCGCCGCTCACGCCGCTGGTGGCGTTGATCACCGGCCACTGGTCGGCGTTAAGCAGATCGCCTGCGATCAGTGGCTTCAGCGCCAGCTGCGCCGCGGTGGGATAGCAACCCGGCACCGCCACCAGCTGCGCCTCTTTGACCTGCGCGTGGTTCCACTCCGCCAGACCGTAGACCGCTTTATCGAGCCAGTCGCCGTGCTGATGGGTAAAGCCGTAATAGCGCTGATAAAATCCGCCGTCGTTAACGCGGAACGCGCCGGAGAGATCGAACACCACGCAGCCGGCTTTCAGGAATTCCGGCGCCAGATCGTGACTGACTTCGTGCGCCGTCGCCAGAAACACCACGTCCACCTTATCCGCCCACTCGGCCGCGCTGCTCAGCGGCTGCAGCGGCAGATCCACCACGCCTTTCAGCTGCGGATGCAGATCCGACAGAGGCTTTCCGGCATCCGGGCTTTGCGCTGAAACCGCCAAAGCGGTTATGTTCATATGTGGATGGCGATGGATGAAGGTGGCGAGCTCTACGCCAGCGTAACCACTGGCACCAACGATCAGCGTATTCAACATCAGGCTGTAACCCTTTTTACAGTCACACGTTCCGGGTCGCGGCTTTGCCCCGTTGCCCACGATGCCGTTTGCGAAGGATTTCTGCTTCCCAGCTAAGCGGCGTTAATGTATTTTTATTCACTATTAATGCATGAATATTGATACATCCTAACTCAAGGACCGTCAACAGTGAAGACAAAATTACCGCCTTTTATCGAACTCTACCGCCAGCTGATTGCGACTCCGACCATCAGCGCGACCGATGCGGCGCTCGATCAGAGCAATGAAACTTTAATCAATTTGCTGGCAGGCTGGTTTCGCGATCTGGGCTTCAGCGTCGAAGTGCAGCCCGTGCCCGGCACGCGCCATAAATTCAATATGCTGGCGCGCACCGGCGAGGGCGCCGGCGGCTTGCTGCTGGCGGGTCACACCGACACGGTGCCGTTCGACGACGGGCGCTGGACGCGCGATCCCTTTACCCTGACGGAGCATGACAACAAGCTCTACGGCCTGGGCACCGCCGACATGAAGGGCTTCTTCGCCTTTATTCTCGACACGCTGCGCGACGTCGACGTCAGCAAACTGAGCAAGCCGCTCTATATTCTCGCCACCGCCGATGAAGAAACCACCATGGCGGGCGCAAAGTACTTCTCTGAAACGGCGAGCATTCGTCCGGACTGCGCCATTATCGGCGAGCCGACCTCACTGAAGCCGGTGCGCGCGCATAAAGGCCATCTCTCCCACGTGATTCGCGTGCAGGGCCAGTCGGGCCACTCCAGCGATCCGGCGCGCGGCGTTAACGCTATCGAACTGATGCACGACGCGATCGGTCACCTGATGCAGCTGCGCAATACCCTGAAAGAGCGCTATCACCACGACGGCTTCGCTATTCCCTATCCGACCATGAACTTCGGCCATATTCACGGCGGCGACGCGGCGAACCGCATCTGCGCCTGCTGCGAGCTGCACATGGATATTCGCCCGCTGCCGGGCCTGACGCTGAGCGATCTGGAAGGGCTGCTGAACGAGTCGCTGGCGCCGGTCAGCGCACGCTGGCCGGGTCGTCTTACGGTCGGCGAACTGCATCCGCCGATCCCGGGCTACGAATGTCCGGCTAATCACGAACTGGTCGCCGTGGTGGAAAAACTGCTCGGCACGCCGACCGAAGTAGTGAACTACTGCACTGAAGCACCGTTCATTCAGGAGCTGTGCCCGACGCTGGTGCTGGGGCCAGGATCGATCAACCAGGCGCATCAGCCGGATGAATTTATCGATACCGCATTTATTAAGCCGACTCGCGCCCTGATCGCTCAGGTTGTGCAGCACTTTTGCAACTGATACGCAATAAACAGGGCAATTCACTGTTAAGAAAGTAAATTTCCTGATCTCTGCGCGGGATTTGTTGATAAGAATAACTTATCCCGCTCCCCTCCAGTTAAAATCTTTGAATTTCCGTCAGTTAGCCGCATGTTACCGGGCGCTTATGCGCATTGACGCCGCAGGGTTTACGTGGCTAGATAAAAGACGATGTTATACCCGGTGGGTGATTACTCATGCAGTTTCGGCCTTGCCGCCAACTGTGGGTGTAGAAGTTTACAAAGACGATAAGGGTGTCAGGGTCACATGAACGAACAATATTC
>Ga0157358_1001416_pt1 | contig 10522 bp, 13 predicted proteins | sample AttcapACBM2_FD_111484 | JGI IMG/M metagenome (GOLD analysis project Ga0157358, IMG submission 111484) | Fungus gardens microbial communities from leaf cutter ant in Botucatu, State of São Paulo, Brazil - Atta capiguara ACBM2 | ecosystem: Host-associated > Fungi > Mycelium > Unclassified ...
CCAGGCAAGTCTGCCGAGTTTAATCGCGGCGCCTATCTGGTCGAGGGACTGGAACACTGCGGCGCCTGCCATACGCCGAAGAACCTGCTCGGGGGCGATACCGGTGACTATTTACAGGGCAGCAACCTCAGTGAGTGGCACGCGCCGGACCTGACGTCGAATCGCGATGTCGGCATCGGACGCTGGAGCAACGCACAGATTGCCGACTATCTGAAGCTGGGCAGTAACCATGTCGCCGTGGCGTCCGGCCCGATGGCGGAAGCGGTCACCAACTCGACGCAGTATCTGAGTGACGCCGATCTGCGCGCCATAGCGACCTATTTGAAGGCGCAGCCCGCCTCTCCGACGCGGCTGCCGGCACCGCAGGCCCGCGACAGCGCACAGATGAAAATGGGTGAGAATGTCTACAGCGCCAACTGTAGCGCCTGCCACAACAGCGACGGCAAAGGGATCCTGAGCCTGGCCGCCAGCCTTGCGAATAACCCGGGGCTACTGGCAGACGACGCCTCCTCCATCATCACCACGGTAATGCAGGGTGGGCGTGGGGCAGTTACGCAGGGCAACCCAACCAGCGGTGCGATGCCGAGTTTTGCCTGGAAGCTCACGGACGAGCAGGTCGCGGCGGTATCGACCTATCTCCGCAACAGCTGGGGCAACGCTGCGACGCCGGTGACGGCCGACGAAGTTGCAGGCAAGCGAAAACAGCTAAAACTACCAGGACCAATAAAAACGAATTAAGCACACCTGTTGAGCTTCATGAAAAAGTGATCGGAGCGTTTATCGAAAAATACATGTTCTACTAATTGGATGCACTATCAACAGGGTGTTTAATTATTATTGTAATGCAGGAAGTCAGCCGTTGCAGGTTGCGAGTATTCTGAGTGATTTGTTAAATCTATGGGTTAGCTTGTTAAAGTTTCAATGCAACGATAGGTAGCTGATATCCGGAACTGTGCCTGTTGTATCGACCTCTTATCTGCAGCCTCAACAATGCTTAAACTGGTTTTATTTATTAATGATTACCATTCTCATTTAGTGATAATTTATCTGAGTCCTTTAAATATAATTTTCAGGTAAATTTCTTTGGATAAGATAAGTCTGGAAGAAATTAATAGCACCGTCGATGCCCCCGGTAAAAACGGCAGCTTCCTCAGGAAGCTTTTCTCATTTTCAGGACCCGGTGCCCTTGTCGCTGTCGGATATATGGATCCGGGAAACTGGATCACATCTATTCAGGGGGGCGCACTTTACGGTTACGCATATCCACGACCAGGGCAAAGCGCTTCATCTACACGTCGACGGTATCGTTCATTCCCGCCGTGGCCTGCCTCAGTGCGTGAACGGCAATGCCCGTGCACAGGATAAAAAGCAGAATAAGCAGGCCAAAGCCGGCGCTGAGGCGCGTTGAAATCTTCATCAGTTCTCCGGAAAACGTTCGTTTGATGAACGGGTTTCGGCAGAAACGGGAGATTCAGCAGGGCTGAACTCAACTCAATTGAACACAATGCATTATCCGGCAGAATTGTCTGTCAGACCATGCAGTGGCAGGTGGTGAGCAGAAGCGGTTCAGGGGCGTGCCTGTGCAGCATATGTGTTGCAGTAAACCGCACCAGACCGGGCTTAACCTCACTTTGATTTTCCATTCCACATAAACGGCGACTTGTCAGCTCGCATGATGGCCATACTGGGTGAAATGGCTGCGGGCCAGGAGGTTTACTCTATTGATGAGTGTTTTCTGGATGTCACCGGATTCAGCAGCCTTATACCACTCGAGACATATGGTCAGCAGATGCGTGAGCGTATCCGGAAGGAAACCGGGCTGATAATTGGCGTGGGATTTGCGCCAACCAAAGCACTGGCCAAACTTGCCAATCACGCCGCCAAGAAGTGGACACAGACGAACGGCGTCGTAGATTTGTCTGACAGAATCCGGCAGCGAAAGCTCCTGCATCTGACCGATGTCAGCGATATCTGGGGAATTGGTCAGCGCATCAGTAAGCGGCTGAACCAGCTAGGAATAACGACTGCTCTGCAACTGGCGGACAGCAACGTCAGCATGATTCGGAAAAACTTTGATGTGATTGTTGAGCGTATCACGCGTGAGCTGAACGGCGAGTCCTGCATCGCCCTCGAGGACGCGCCGCCGCCGAAGCAACACATACTGAATTCGCGGTAATTCGGCGAGAGAGTCACAAAACTGGAAGACATGCAGCAGGCTATCGTGCTGTATGCCACACGTGCGGCTGAGAAGCTAAGGGAGCAGAATTCGCGCTGCCGCTATATCAGTGTGTCAGTTGCTACCGGCAGGTATGGCGATGAGCCACGATATTCGAATTCTGCATCGTGCATCCTCGACTATCCGACCAATGATACGCGGGATATTATCGAATCAGCACCTCGCGGTCTTGGCACTATCTGGAATGACGGCTACCGGTATGCCAAAGCGGGGGTGATGCTGGGTGATTTTCACCAGTCAGGCATGACGCAGTTTGACATGTTCAGTGAGCAGCAGCCGCGTGCGAACGCAGACGCTCTAATGGCAGCGCTGGACGGTATCAATCGCTCAGGTAAAGGTAAAGGTAAGATCTGGTTTGCAGGGCAGGGAGAGCGCGACAGCTCATGGCTGATGAAGCGTGAAATGCTATCGCCACGCTACACAACAAGGATAAAAGATATTCCAAGGATTAAATAAACTTGAGAGATAAAGCGAAGGTGGATCGGACATAATTTGGTGTAAGGTCCTCTATGTGCCAGAAGCGGACATCACTATCTTAGACCTGCTTAAACAAGTAGAGAGAAGCCCATTGTCCAAATAAAACTGTACAACAAAATTAATTTTGCATAACTTACGGTTCATGTGCTTTTCAGCATCCATACAACCGGAGTTCTTTATGCTACAGACCCTAACAGCCAATAGCCTGAACAAGGACGTTATAGCTTATTTCAGCCGCGCGGTTATGCCGTCACAGCAGGAAACGCTAGGAACCATTGTGGTTGAGGTGCTCAAATCAGGCCGGACGCTCAGCCGCAAGGCCATTTGCCTTCGCCTTATAGCGCGCCTTGAAAAAGCATCATCGCCAGAAGAAGAACAGCACCTCCAGGAACTGGTAAGCCTCTTATTTTCTGAATAGGCTTACTGATAAAGGGGCTGATAACTCGTTGATTATCACGAGTGTAACTGACTAAGAGAGCATTAGCAGTAATGAAAAGTCATACAACAAAAGCGCGCGTTGAGATACTTATTGGTGAGGCTGCATTAGCTCTCTTCGATGAGAAAGCCTCCGTTTCGTGGACCGGCATCTTGAGAAAGCTTGAAGCTCAGCTTTCAGCTGAACATGATGAATCCAGAGTGGAGGTATTCAAAATGGCCATCGAGGACATCAGGACAGAGATTAACCGGCGCGGCTCAGACAGGGATAGTGATAATGAAGTTCAAAGTGCGACTGCATCTGAAGATTCTGACAGATCCAGCCGACATTGATTTCAGCTAATTTTCAGACTAAAGCATAAAAATTTAAAATTTCTTAAAACTGACAGCGATAATGCTATGAAATCTCAGATGCATCAGATAATTAAATCAGACGGATCCGACCTTATTCACGCTCTTGAGAATATTGAAGATATTTATGAGGACGAGAAAAGAATTTTTTCTGATGCCATCAGGACGCTTCTTACTTCATCAGGAAGTGTGACCAGCAGAGAAATGCTTTTCTATCTGATTGCTGAAATGGAATCGACAAGTGATGTGGTCAGACTGGATGTGCTACGCACATGTCTTGAGATCCTGATAGGACTGAAAGAATCAGAATAGGTTGCCTAATCTAATGCATTTTTTTCAGTAATTGTTGGATCAATTCCAGACAATCGCGATGAATTTCTGAATCACCGGTAGTTTCACTTAGTTGATACAAAGCCTGAATGAGGCTTTCAAGAGTTACAGCGCTACCAGTCAATAGCAGATTAGTTGTTGCGCGCCCTATAAGAGCGCGGATTTCGTCTGAAACATCATGCGCGTTAGTTTTCAACCCGCCTCCATCTGATGTATATTCATCCAGTGTATCATTATGCTGCCTGATCATCCAATCAGTGACTAACGCGATAAACATTTCCTTACTGCGCTGCGTACTGAAGCCGCTGATGGCCTTTTACCTTACAGGCCTTTAGGACCAGAAAAAAATCAACAGCACAGATGAATCTCAGGACTAACCATCGTCCGTCAGGCTATCCAGTATGTGCCTGTGAGTAGATAAAAGATACAGCGCAAAGATAGCGACATTTGCTTTTTGCACGATTTAGCTGTCATGTCTTAGCACAGTGATTAAGAAAAATTAAAAAGTGCGTCCTTCTGCATCGCGACTACAGTCAGTGGGGAGGTTATCAAAAATCGTGCTTATGGAGGATATACCGTGTTAATTCAAGACGACGAGAAAGGCCACGTCATTATTGGCGAAGCGGCATTACACCTGGCGCTGGCTGAAAAGGAGATTAACGTTATCTCTCTCATCGGCGAACTGGGTCACATGGCTGCGAATGCAACTTGTGATAAAAGGCTCAGCGACATTTCAGAAGCCCGAAGCTGGCTGAAGAAGTACGCTAATCCTGAACATACAGAGCAGCCTGTGCCGTTCCTGCAGACACTTGCAGGTCTGAACGAAGAAAAGCATTAACGCCATAGGACGTAGTCCGGCTCCGGCCGGAAGACGACAGCACCAGATGACCTCATCGGTCGCGTGAAAACGTGTACCGGCCGGAGAAACTGTCAGGGATGACATCTCGGCATATGCTCCGGAAGTTGTACATAAGTTATGCACTGATTCTGTGGATAAAGAAGATGCAATTTTTAACTCGTCCTGCCCTTACAGAGTTTTATGCCGTCGTCTAAATAAACTCGCTTATGTAATTACATAATTTCTTCATATCGAAACCCGTTTATTCGCCATGCACGATAAGACAGAGCTGGTTCTTTAGTATGCTCTGAATACTACGGTTTCCAGTTTATTCCTGTCATAGGCCATTTTTTCTCTGTCTCCTGCAGCTCGCATTCCATCTCATCCATCCAGTCAGCTTCAGCTTCAGACTTAGTGTTCTCGACGATGAAGGCCCTCATTGAATGTGGTTTACTAATGTTAATTTCATCGACCATCTTCTTTTCCTCTGCTGAAAATTATTTTGTCAGATCACTGCTGGATCATCAGCTTCAGTCTGTCGCTGCCATCATCAACAACAGTTCAGTTAAATGATTTTTACCAGTCAGATAAGTGAAAATTTGTATAGGCTACAAGTGCATATTTGAGCTTTACGTCCATACTTAGTATGTCCTTCATCAGGATTTCAGTTTTTCAGCCACTGCAGGTATTCGGCCCCCGCTGGGGGCTTTTTTTCATCTGCGCCGGTTATCTGCCGTCTAAACCGCGCTTAATTGCTTAGGATAATAATGTGACGCTTAACTGCGGAGATAGGACATTTGACGCATTTTAGTACTCAGTCGCTAAAGACGGTTTACCTGACGCATGTATTCACTTAATCCTGTTTAAAGATACAGTCATACAGACAGAATCATGAACCCATTTACCGCTTGCGCTTGCAGTTACCGCAATCTTCTTTAGGCTTAAGTCAGGTCGGTGGCTTCGCCGTACCGTGATAAGAATAAAATTTGATGTATTCCTCTTTGAACCGCCTGCAGGGCGGCTTTTTTTTACACCTAAAAGCAGTTGTGTTTACGATACCTGCAGCTGACCTGGTAATCCCTTCATTTCCGGCTAGAAGATCCTGTTCAGCGCACCTGAAGTACTCAGCCACCGTGAGTGGAACGACTGCTATCTGCGGACCTAAGCAGCACAAAAAAAGCAACAGTACAGATACTGAACAGGCTACCTATTTATCCTGTGTAAAGAATTCAGTCAGGGTAGACTATCCCAGGAGCGGCACCTTAACTACAGGCATAAAAAAACCCGCGTTACACGGGTATAAAAACTTTCAATTGGGGCAATTCCATCTGTCAGCATTTGCTGACACTAATGATAATACAGAGGTTATGGTAATTAGAAAACAATCATTCAACAATTATCACGCATAGCATCACTACAAGACTCTGCTTACCAAAGACACAAAAATTTTCGACGACATGACGGTTGAATACTGTACTTATTCTGCTGACTTCAGATGAAGGATTTGGGATAAGTTGCACTAAAATCAGCCAAAGAGTTTAAAAATTTAGCATCCTCATAGGCTTTACAATTTTGAGTGTCGTTTCGGCTTGATCAATTCCGCAGATTGATATTACTGTTTATTTATACAGTATCTATTCTGGGGGATTCATTATGCCACGCGACTACGAAATCATGATGGCTTTCAGGCAGGCGATTAAGCGCGATGCCGAAGGCCGATTCACCATCAGTACACTCGACTTTGTAAAAGAGCTTGGCCGGATGAACTGGCATTACACGCTCAACTCTGCGAATAAGTGGATAGAGACACACACGACTACGTTTCGGGATATCTCACCTACAGACGGTGATGAGCGAGTGTTTCAGGTGTTCAATCCGAACGGCGGTATGTGATGTTCGCACTGGTTGATGTGAACTCGTTCTATGCGAGCTGCGAAACGGTTTTTCGTCCCGACTTACGCAGTAAACCAGTGGTAGTGCTGTCGAATAACGATGGATGTGTTATTGCCCGTTCCGCTGAAGCCAAAAAGTTGCAGGTGCCAATGGGTGCGCCTTACTTCAAGCTTAAAAACGAATTCAGAAAACACGGCGTGCATATCTTCAGTTCGAACTATGCGCTCTATGCGGACATGAGTAACCGTGTAATGACGACGCTCGAAAAGATGGCACCCAGCGTGGAAGTCTATTCGATAGATGAAGCTTTCCTGGACCTGACCGGTGTGCGCAACTGCATGGTACTGGAAAACTTTGGACGGGAAGTGCGTGAGACGATTAAACGCAATACGCATCTGACTGTAGGCGTTGGCATTGCGCAGACCAAGACTCTTGCCAAACTGGCAAATCACGCCGCAAAAAAATGGAAGCAGACTGGCGGAGTTGTTGATTTGTCGAATATCGACCGACAGCTTAAGCTGATGGCGCTTGTGCCTGTTGAGGATGTCTGGGGAGTGGGACGGCGTATCAGTAAAAAACTGAATGCAATGGGCATCAGCACGGCGAAAGACCTCTCAGAACAGAGCACCTGGATCATCCGCAAACATTTCAACGTCGTGCTTGAGCGTACAGTCAGGGAGTTGCGCGGCGAGTCGTGTCTGGCGCTGGAAGAGTTCGCCCCCACCAAACAGCAAATAGTCTGCTCCCGATCGTTCGGTTCACGCATCACTGATTACAGGGATATGCGCCAGGCGGTGTGTGCTTTCGCAGAACGCGCTGCCGAAAAACTGAGAAAAGAAAGGCAGTACTGCAGGCAGATTGCCGTTTTTGTCCGGACCAGCCCGCACGCTGAAGGTGAGGTGTTTTACGGAAATCAGGCAACCGGCAAACTGCTGACGCCGTCAAATGATACCCGCGATATCATCCGTGTCGCCATGGACGCGCTTGACAGGATATGGGTAGACGGACACCGATATATGAAAGCAGGCGTCATGCTGGGCGATTTCTACAGTCAGGGGGTGGCCCAGCTAGACCTGTTTGACGAATATCAGCCGCAGGCGAATAGTGAAGCCCTGATGCGGGTGATTGATGGGCTCAACCAGAGCGGCAAGGCCAGTCTTTTTTTTGCAGGGCAGGGTATTCAGAAGTCCTGGTCGATGAAGCGAGATATGCTTTCACCTGCCTATACCACAAGGGTTACCGATCTGCCGGTGGTGTGCTGATCGTTTCTCATTCTAAGTGTGGTGCCGTTAAGGTATTCAAGAGCTTAATACTGTCAAATTAGCATGACTCAAACTATGTGTGGCTTTCGGCCTCTGCCATGCCTTATCCATTAATTCGATTATCACACATGATGGCAAAGCATCCGGAGGGCAAGGGTTGGAGGGGATTAGCGTGACGGGAAAAGTAAAGGCCACCATCATCGCGATGTACAACCCGCTATGGCCTGCCATTTAGATTTCAGAACACCTGTCATAAGTGTCAAATGTGTACACAGGCTTGTACATAATAAAAAGCAGTTACAAAAAGCATGCCAAAAACCCTCTATTTACCAAGCATGTGTAAACTGTACTGTTATAGTTGCGCTTTATATGGGAGGAACCATGAGCGAACTGATTAATATTTTTACAAGTCATAAAAGTGAACGCAGTTTCACTGAGCAACCTGTCGATGAAGCGGTACTGGATCGGATTATCAGTACCGCTTACCGCGCACCGACATCAGTAAACTCACAGCAGGTTTCTGTGGTGATCACGCGTGATGCCGGACGTCGGGCTGAGATCGCCGCCATTGCAGGCGGTCAGCCGTGGATTGCCAAAGCACCGGTCTTCATCACCTTCGTGCTGGACATGCATAAATCAGCGGTGGGAATGGCCGCTGTCGATCAGCAGCAGATCGCGCATCAGAGCATTGAGAGCATCGTGTCGGGTTCTACCGATATCGGTATTGCGCTTGGCTCGGTCATGGCTGCTGCGCGGGCAGAAGGTCTGGGCATTGTGCCGATTGGCGGAATCCGTCGCGATCCACAGGCGATGATTTCACTCCTTGAACTGCCGCCAATGACCTTCCCGGTTGCGGGTGTGGTCATCGGTCACGTTGATGAACCCGCTCATCAGAAACCGCGTCTGCCACTGGCAACCTTCCGCCATGATGAGACCTATCAGACGCAGGGGCTGGAGCAGCAGATTGCGGCCTACAACGATGAAATGGTTCAGCACTGGAAAAACATTGGTCGTCACGACGGTGAGAGCTGGAGCGAAAGCGTCAGCGGTTACTATAAAAACATCTACTTCCCGGCTGTACTGCCCGCCCTTCTGAAACAGGGTTTCGGCACGGATAAATAACCTATCCTGCGCGAAGTGAAAAGTAACAGGCCATCCGTACAGCGTGACGGGTGGCCTTTTTCATTTTGTTACTATAACGAAATGTGACTTTCTTCTTTGTAACACATAATTTCCCTGTTAACCGAAGCGCTACTGCCTTTAACACTTACCTTCCAGGGAAATAACATGTCTCAGCGTTCACTCTATGCGCTCTGTTTAATGAGCTTTTTTCTGGCCGATGTCCGCGACGGTCTGGGGCCTTTTCTGGGCATATTTCTGACGGAACGGCACTGGCGTCCTGACGAAATCGGTCTGGTGATGACCTGCGGCGGCATAGCCGGACTCCTTGCCACGCTGCCTGCAGGCATAGCTGCTGATGCGACCCGCCATAAAAAAATGATTGTGCTGCTGGGTTGTCTGGTGATCACCGTTGCTACGCTGTTGCTGTGGTACAGCAATCAGACCTGGACCGCGATGGTCTCGCAAATCGTAGCGGGAATTGCTGCGGCGTTTATCGGCCCGACCGTGGCGGGTATCACTCTGGGGCTGACCGGACAGCGCGGCTTCAACCATCAGATGGGACGCAATGAGGCCTTCAATCATGGCGGTAACACTATTGCGGCGTTGCTGGCGGGTTTTTCTGCCTGGTACTGGGGCATGGGTGCCGTCTTTATTCTGATGACGGTAATGGCGATTTTTGCAGCCTTCGCCACCCTGGCGATTCGCGGTGATGAGATAGATAACGAGGTGGCGCGAGGCTATGAACAGAATGAAGAGCGGCAGCCAGCGCTGAGCCTGGCGATGCTGATGCGTAAGCCAGCGCTGATGATTGCAGGCGTAACGCTGTTGCTGTTTCATCTTGCCAATGCCGCGCTGTTACCGATGCTGAGCATGCGCGTCGCCTCGGCAGGCGGACAGGCGGCGGTCAGTCCGGGTCTGTACGCTGCGGCAACGGTGGTGATTTCCCAGCTGGTGATGATCCCGGTCGCGCTGTGGGTCTCTAAACGGGTGGAAACGCACGGCTATCGCCTGTTTATTATGGTCGCCCTGATGATTTTACCGCTGCGCGCGGTTATTGCGGCAGGCTTTGCGGAGCCGCTCTTTGTTATTCCGGTTCAGGTTCTGGATGGTATTGCGGCAGGGATCCTGGGCGTGGCGGTGCCGGGTTACATTGTGTCTCTGATGCGGGGTACCGGCCATGTTAATGCCGGACAGAGCGTCATTATGCTGATGCAGGGCGCAGGTGCTGCGCTGAGTCCGGCCATGACCGGAGCAATCGCCGCACGTTATTCTTACAGCACTGCCTTTGCGGTTCTCGGGGCGATAGCCCTGATGGCGCTGATTTTATGGTGGCGTACCGGTAGCTCGCCTGCCACCCGTCTGGCCTGATAAGCACAAAAAAGGCTGCCCATTGGGCAGCCTCGTCTGGCAAATCCGTTTGCGACCATCCGTTATTTATACAGTTCTGCGGTCATGTGAACACGGTTATTGGTGTTCGCTTCCGTAATTTTGTACTGCGCGCCCTGTTCCTGCGCCTGAGCGGCGATTTTCGATTCTGCGCCATCCAGTGTAGAGGAGGTGACAGAAATGCTTTCGGCA
>Ga0157358_1001417_pt1 | contig 10520 bp, 8 predicted proteins | sample AttcapACBM2_FD_111484 | JGI IMG/M metagenome (GOLD analysis project Ga0157358, IMG submission 111484) | Fungus gardens microbial communities from leaf cutter ant in Botucatu, State of São Paulo, Brazil - Atta capiguara ACBM2 | ecosystem: Host-associated > Fungi > Mycelium > Unclassified ...
CCTTTCACTTTATTTTATTTTACTTTTCTTTTTCCTTTTTAATTTTCTATTTTTAGAACAACTTGGGTTAGGGTTTATCAGTCATGCTGTCACATCAATCACAAATTGATGGCATAGTCACAAGACTGATCACGGGACTTGGGAGAATGAAGTAGAAGGTTTTGGAACAAAGTGACGTCATACAGCATGGACAACACATGCTGGCCTCATGTTATACTCATGGTTGTTTAGAGTAGGGTGCACAGTAGCTAGCACGGACCATGGGTAATAGTATATAAGGTAGACTACTTTGTATTAGGAACTCTATCGAGTTCTCTTGTGTCACTCAATACAAGAGTTAGTTCTTTGTTTAACACCTTGAGCATTGAATCATAACATTTTTGGCTTGAATTGTTCATCAATTTGTGAATTTCTGAAACTTTATTAGTAAAAAGCTTTAGAAAAATGTTTTTAATTTTGATTATGTTCTTAACATTGTTTGTTGATATTTGTATGTATATAGATTTGTTTGATTGGAAGTTTGAAGATAATACTTGATTTTTCTTGAAAATTATCACTTAGAGCTCTACTGTATTACTTCTTTAATTTACTTTATATATTTAAGATTAATAGTTACTCTATAATAATTAGCCTGATAATTAACTAAAGTTGATATCAAACTCTGGTATCAATAGTAATATACTTACTTCTATCCTCCTAATTCTTATTTCTATCTTCTAAGATCTTTTTTTAAAATTGTAACTATATAACTCATAGAAGATACATGTCAGGCATGGTTCATACCAGGGGTGGAAGTCTACAAGATGGATTCGGAGTTGTGGAGACTTGTGGAATGATTTTAGCTTCAGCTTATGTGCTGTGCCATCTGTCTACTGTATGGTTGCAACTTTAGATGATAGGGAGAAGTCCAAAAAGAGGAGTGAGTACTGATTTGGTGTATTGCCATTGAATATCAGGGATCAAGTTCAATAAGAATTATCTTTGTTGATTATCAGACTAGTGAATTACAGTATAACTACTAGTCTTAGATACAAATAGATATTATAGGAGATGTTCGGGGTTTTAGTGATAAAACCTCTATTATCCTAAGCAGAAGTTTCAGTGTTGAAACACTGATAGGAGTAACTCTATCATGGAAGACTGAGTTGAATAGAAGTATCTCCACCATGGAAAATGGAATACCTGGATGGTTGTAACACCACTATAAGGTATGTTGCAAGAAAAGTGGCTGCTGTAGAAGGTAGGCTTGTATAATTAGGAGATAATATCACTGCAGGAATGTAATTTCTGAATGGGTGGACTTGGATATAACAATGTAACACATAAGTTAAAGCCAAGATTATTATAGAAAGTTTGAAATCCTATAGAATTTAATTTAAGTTCTTATACTTGTTACAATTCTAAAAACTTCTTTAGACTTTTGCTTTCTTTCAAGTATGGATTATACTTAACAAATTTTTAACTTGGCCAAAATATTTTTGCTTAGTCTAAAGAGAATAGAAGAGAATCCTTGAAATATATATTGCTTGAATGATCTGTTGTCTTGATGTTCTACCAATTGTCTTATTCAGACTTATGAATGGCTGATAGAAATTTCCATGCTATGAATCTAAACTTAGAAATCTGAGAGATATTATTAACAGTCTTCTAGTTCATGTTGTTTGATGAAAGTAGCTATTCTAGGTAATAAGTAGGTAATATTTTTAGTAATGTCTTCCAGATATTCATTTAGGCCAAAAAAAGTAATAGAGCAAAAATTGCTATCTTACAATTGTAAGTCAGCAGGTTAATTAATAGTATATGGTATAATTGAAAGTACAATATCCTTTGGAGTACACATATTATTGGTGATGTTTGAACATAAGTTCTATAGGAGATATTGTAATTGTAGAGACATTCATCTCTTCTTTTACTATTATATATAAAAAAGCTGGCAATTGAGAGCTTTTATTGTTGATTTATTTGGTACATGTAAGACAGTTAGTTAGAGCTTTGACTCTTTCTACATAGTACATGGACAATAAATTAGAGTGTATTGATAATTCTTTAGAAGAGTTAGAGCTTGGAGAGACTGACCAATCTTTAGTCTTGTTCATTTCAATATTTATTTGTTGAGATGTAGGAGATGTTAGTTTAGTACTTTGAAGGTTAGAAGGAGATAGAAATGATGTATTCACTAATTCTCTAATGGATGCTACCATATAAGATGGTAGTATGAGAGAAAGAAGTGTTACAGTTGACATGTTATGTAACTATAATGATGTATCTTTTTATCAAGAAAGAAACAAAAAATAAAATAAAAAATAAAATAAAGAAAAATGGATAAAAATAAAATATAATAAAATATAAAATAAGAGTTTAAGTATACCATAATACTTAATACATACTAATTTATCCTCTATCAATGCTCAAGCAGAAGTTATTAACAAACTCAAAAGATTAGTATACTACTAAAATAGTTATATAGCAAAAGACTATTTAGTAAGTTCTAAGTCTTAATTGTTGAGGCTGAAATATATAAACCCTATAATATTGCCGTTAAGTTTAATTCAAAGTCAAATTACCACACTATTAGTAAGATGTTCTGAAAACATAAACCTCTTTGCTTAGTTTGAAGTTGCAAAATATATAAATTAAGTAAGACAAGCAAACAAAGCTTTTCAGTTAAATTAGTAAGTAACTCTCAGTATTCAATTCTACACTCTGCTTAACTAAAGTTTCTTTCTCATACTAACTCATTCACCACAACCATCTTTTACTATCCTAGCATTTTATAATATTTTGTATTAGTACTTCATTTAGATATCTTGATAAATATAGTTGTGAATAATGGACTTAGTTTTATATGTTGTTATATCCTATTCCAACTGCATCTTTTCCAACCCATGGACAATCTCTTTTTCCTTATCTGCACTCCCTAATCTTATCTGATATAGATTACATATTTCTATTTTATCTTAAATGTCCTTGCTAGCCTGTGGTAACTCTATAAACCTCTATCCTCTAACATATGGAAATTACTAGAAATCAGAGCAACTTGCTTAATAGTCTTTATTTTAAATAAATATCCTAGATAATATACCTAGTATATAATCTGGTAGTTTATACTGTATTAGCTATTCTGAAAATTGACTAAAACTAACATTCATTTCTAGTATTAATAATAACACATCTTGCCATCTTCTAGTAGTTTACTATCTATTAAGTCTATAAGTCTTATTCTGAAATATATGATTAGTATAGCTAATAAAGGTGTAGTATACAAGCTGAAGATATAACTATAGTATGTTGGCCTTATGAATTATGTATGGCCTTTAGAATAAATTAGATATAGTTGCACACAGACTATAGTCTATAGTATATAATACTATAGTGTACTTGAACACTAATATTTTTCTTTTTATTTTATTTATTTTTCTTGATTTAATATTTCTTTTCCTTTGATTTTATTTTTATTTTTATTTTTGACAATGAAGAGGCATGTGACTCAGCCTCTTCTCTCTCTCTAACTACCATCTTGCATGGTAGCACCTATTAGAGACTTAGAGAATATATTATCTCCTATTACTGCATTACACTTTACAACTTTAAACATGATCATTGACTCAAACAATGAATTTTTCAAGAAGAATTGCAACTTTAATAATAAGATAAGAGGTCGCTTCTTAGTATATAGCATACACCATCCTAAAATACTATCTATGTCCTCAAGTAAATGTAACGAGGATTATGCCATGAGAGTTTAAAGAGAAAGTGACAGGATGGATAAAGACAATTATGTAGCTCCATCTAACAGCCCACAGCTAGAGTATATGACTCTTAATAGCCAGTCAAACCAAGTCAGCAAGGCAGCTGACTTCACTACTAATACAGGGTAACAATGTGCTGGACATGTTGACCTGGCCTTAAACAATGAATCTACTGACATCAACAATGTAGTCAACATTCAGTTGAGTTACGACATCAATAAAGCTCTAAACTCCAAATCTTGGGATGGCAACTTCTGTACCATTTCACTTTATAAATCTATGGAACATCTGGCATTGGACATTAAGAATATAAAGGATTCTTTAATTAGAATGTGCAAGTTTATACTTGGTAAGTCAATTGAAGGTAACAAGGCAAACAATATAAAAAATCTCAAAAGCATCAGTAAGGCTATCTGGAAATTTATCTCATCTTTATACAAAGCACATTGAGACAGTCTGATTGTGGACAATGCCAAAACTTCATTCAGAAACAAGGTTAAGTCCAAATTTAGTCCATAGATCAGCAAAACTCCTGTCAACATCAAAGATAAAGATACTATCAAATCTACTTACATTTCTTCTCTTCCACCTCCTATTCCAGCAAAGTTACTAAAGGAAGTCATCAAAATCTCGAAATATTTCAAGAAGAATTCACTTTTGGCTCAGAAGAAGTCTTACGCACAGGTTTCTTCCAATCTGTCCACATTGAATATAGCTAAGGAAACTCTGAAAAATAAGGAAGCATTCTCAAATCTTCAGAACAAAAAAATCAAGCAAGTACAGAAGCTCATTAGTGGTAACAACAAATTCAAGCTATACATCAATATGACTATGAAGGAATCATTGCGCAAGCAGGTCATAGTCCCAATAAACATTGATAATATAAGAAAGTTCATAAAAGACTCTAGTACTCATGTTATAAACATTAACAGGGTCCTCAAAAACATCAAATCAAATGTTATGGTAAACTTTATATGTATCAAAGACAAGGGCATTGTAATTTCTACTAACAATGTTACTAGTCTCTTAGACCTCCAAGAAATTGAAGGCTATATCAAGAACTCATTATATATTGATGCTAATCAGATCAAAGCTCTGAGACTGCCATAGTCTAAATCATACTTGAAAATTGTTGGTATACAGTACCTCTCTGAACAATCAAATACTTGCTTGTCCTCTGACAATGTAGAAAAAATCATGAAGAGCAATCATATCTTTAACAACATCATCCTAGTGTTATGATACAATAAAGTGTGGACAGACTTTGATAAGATATAGATAGGACAGTAGTATATTATTAGTCTACAGCAAGAAAAGGCACATGACATGAAATTCACATGAAATTACATTATAGAGCCTAAAGCAGTCTAGAAGGGCCTAAAAGAGTCTATGGTCTAGAAGGGTCAAGAGAAGTCAGGAAGAGTCTAGACAATAATGTCAAGGAGCATGTTAACTGCATTGCTATCTCATGGATGACACATGGACTTTAGAGTAGGATGCACAGTAGAAGTGTAGTCATAGTATGGACCATGATATATAGGATAGCAATACAGTGGGGACTCCTTGTCAAGTTCTCTTGTAATCTCCACTTGATATCCTACTGAGAGATTTACTGCCTTGTGTGATTATTGGTCTTTGTGACTAGTGGTTGCCACAACACCTAGCTTCCAAACCAAGGATAATCAAAGTCTCCTCAAAGTCTGACATGTCTATTGTGTGGTTTGATATTTGGGATGCACAAAGTGGTATCAAAGCCAAGAGGCTCATCAACAGAAAGTTCAATGTAGGCAGCTTCATCACCACAATTTGTGGTGCAAACATGAACCCAGGAGTGCTGCAGTGTAAAAACTGCTGGAAATGGGGTCACATAGCTGAAGTTTGTAGAATTTAGGGATCAAAATGCATTAAGTACAATGGCCCCCACCAAACCATTCATCATCACCAATTTACTTGGTGCTGCAAAGATAATGATAAGATTAACCCACCCAGGTTAGAAACCAGGAAAGATGACCCTTGTTTATACTCCTTCAAGTGTTTAAATTGTAAAGGCAAACACCAAGCTGACTCTTCTAACTGCCCATTCTGGAAACATAAATTTAACAAGGAATGGCACTCCAAGGAATATGCCAAACTTTGGGATAACCAAAAAACCTCAACTCATTCAATCATGAATAGTGACAAAATATGATTTTAGACAACTTGAAGATTTTTTTGCAAAATGTTCAGAAGAATAATCTCATTGTCAACACTATTCTTGAAATCAATTCCAACTTTGACATAATCTTCATCCAAGAGCCATCTTGGTTCACAATTCAATCTATTCCTAGTTTAGTTAACTGTGAAGGAGAACTGTTGGTTGGAGTTGTTAACCATCCTAACTGGCTAACCTTTGCCAGAACCACTGATTTGGTAAATGACTTCCCCAGAGTTGTCATCTACATCAACATCAGACTATCTTCACTTTGTTTTTCACTTTGCAAGGATATTATTAATTATAGGGATATTCTTCTAGTTTTGTTTTTCAACAATAACAACATTTTTTGGTTAATGAACATTTATTCTGACTCCTCCTATACTACTTTCAAGTATCTTAAGAATATTAAAGCAAATATTTGTAACCTTTTAATTATGTTCAGTGACTTTAATATTAGGGATAGTCTATGAGACCTATTGTTTTCTCATTATACTTTCATTAGTGATGACCTTCTCATTATTGCTGACTCATTTAATTTAGACTTGTCAAACCCTACTAACCAAGTTCTGACTAGATACTCAGACAATATCAATGACTCAAACTCAGTTATCAACCTTATATTTCTTCACAGTGGTTCAAGAGAATTAAATAACCACTCAATGCATCCAGAATGGCATCTAACATCAGACCATACCTCTCTTACCATTACTATTCCCATTGTTGAAGAAAGTGTCAACTCAACCAAATATTCAATCATCAAAGATAGTGACGAGGAGGTGGCCTTCATTAATGACATTACTTTATCCATCAGAAACCTCAATGTGTCCAACCTGTCTGATATAGCTAGTTTAGACAACATTGTTAATGATTTCACTAACAAGATCAATAATGCCTGGGAGAAGTCATCTAAGATCATTGATATCACAAGACACTCCAAGAGTTGGTGGAATAAGAACTGCAATAGAGATCTAGCAAACTACAGGTTGTCAAAGAATCTGGAGGATTGGAAAACCTTCTAGGGAGCAGTCAAGTACACCAAGAGTAATTTCTTTGATTTCAAGATTCAAGAAATAGCCAACAAGAAATGTGGTCCTTGGGAGCTCATGAATTAGGTAAACAAGCAAAAACTTCTGGCTATTGAAGCAATAAAGTTCAACAACCAACTATGTCTAAAAATCAGCAACTTGGGGCATGCTCTTCATAACTTCTTCAATATAGCCCTACATTGCAACATTAAGGAGGACATCCTTGATGAAATTGCTTTGATATTACCTTCCTTTTGGGAACCTTTCTCAGAAAAAGAATTTTTGAATGTGCTCACTAAATACCAATAATTTGTCTACACCTAGACTAGACAAGCTATTGTAGAGTTACCTTAAGCATGTTTTCAAGGACAAGGCTTGCTTGAACAATATTATTAGAATTGCTAATATGTACATAGACTTAGGACATTGGCTGTCCCATTTCAAGATTTGAACAACTATTGTAATTTCTAAACCCAACAAATCTTCTTATAACATGCTTAAGTCCTTCAGACTGATAGTTTTGCTTAATACCTTTGGCAAACTTATCAAAAAAGTCATTGGCGACAAACTCCAATTTCATGCAATATTCAACAATTTCATCCATCAAAGTCAACTTGGGGGTCTCAAGTTCAAGTCTACAATAGATACAGATATAGTGCTGATGTATATCATTCACTCAGGTTGGGTCAAAAACCTTTCAACTGGCATCCTTGCATTCAACATAGCCCAATTCTTTCCTTCTTTTAACCATCACCTTCTCTGTCTCATCTTGAAAAAGGTAGGATTCGACCAGTGAGTTGTTAAGTTCTTTTTGAGTTATCTCATTGGTAGAAAAATGTACTACTTTTGAAATAGTTTTACCTTGCCATCTTTTGATGTAAACATTGGAGTTGGTCAAGGCTCAGTTCTTTCTCCTATTCTATCAGCTTTATATTTATCATCTTTCTTTCATATTCTTGAAAATTATTTAAAAATCCTAAAAATTCTGATTTCTACTCTATCTTTTGTTGACAATGGTCTCTTGATTGCCCAGAGCAAATCTCTTCACTAATCCAATTTCCATCTCTATTATAACATCATGTCTAATCTTCTTTCGAAATTTGGTCTTATAGTTGAATATTTGAAAACTGAAGTTTTTCATTTTTCTAGGTCACATAGCTCTTTCAATCCCCTTCTGCTTGACTTTTCTCCTATTGGTGGTTCTATCTTGCACCCCAAGAATTTGTGGAGATATCTTGGCTTCTTCTTTGACAGAAAGTTATTGTTCTATCAGCATATTGATTACTACTCCAACAAGGCAATTTCTACTGTCAAATGCATAAAAATCCTTGGAAACTCAGTTCAAGGCTTAAATCCACATCAAAAATGCCTCCTATACCAAAGTTGTATTCTTTCTATTGTTCTCTACAGATTCCAGCTCTAGCATTACTACAAAGTGTCTTTGTCTTACCCTCTGAAGATGTTAGGCAAAATGCAAAACAGAGCAGCCATCTGAATTACAGGGGCTTTCAAAACATCTCCCTCATTCAGCATTAAAGCTATCACAGGTCTTATTCCAATCAAACTTCACCTTCAGAAACTCAGCGAAAGGTCACAACTTCAAGTGTATTTCCTCCCTCCCAATCACATTCTTTGCTCCTTCATGAAGTCTAGAACATCCTCATCACTTAATCAACATTTGTCTTCACTTAGGTATCTCACAAGTTGTTAATGCAAATTAGTCAAAGAACCCTTAGTTGACATGAATAATAGGTTCAATGAAGTATTTCCCTCTTTTGCTCCTCTTCATTCTGAATTCTTTCCTGGTAGTAGAGTTATTAACATTTTTCATAGTTGTTTCTCTTTCTATTTATCTAGTAAACAAAAAGATAATAGCTTCAGATTGTGCATTCAACAACTGGACAACTTGACTATTGAATTATTGAATAACCCTTCACATACTCTGGTCATCATAGATGCTGGTATCAAAAACAATGTCACTACTTCCATATTCCATACTTACATCCACAATAAACCAGTCACTAAAACTATTCATCATGTAGTCAATATTACAAGTACAGAAGCCAAACTGTTCACCATCAGGTGTGGTATTAATTAGGCCACAAGCCACAATGATGTTTCCAAAATCATTGTTGTTACTGACTCAATTCATACTGCTAAAAAGATTTTTGACCTTATACTAAATTCTTACCAAATTCACATATTATCCATCCTTAAAGAACTTTGAAATTTCTTCTCACATCATTAGGAGAATTTGATTAAATTTTGGGAGTGCCCTAGCCATTGCAATTGGGCTCTTCACAAAGCTGTTGATAAGAAAATGAAATCTTTCAATTCCATCTCTTTCTTCTTTAGCAAAAAGTTATGGGATTTTAGCAAGAAAAGCAAATGTGACAACATTACAGACAATTGGAAAATGATTTTCCAAGCATCTGACTCCAAGGGAAAGCAGTTCCTCAATCTTCTTGATAGAAACAATAACATTATTGAACTGTCTTACATCAAAGGAGGATCTTGACTAAAGTTTATTGGCCACTCTAACTCATTGTGCAGTAGAGCATCAAGAGCAATTACTAATCATGCTCCAACTGGTGAGTACAGACTTAGGTCTTTTCCTAGGGAGGAATTTAGGTGTCTGTATATGTCAGAGTTGCAAGGAGTGGACTTAGTTCTTTTCTTATTTTCTTCCTATTTTTCTATTCTCTTTCTCAAGTTATTTTCCTCTTCTCTATTTTTGAAATCTAGGGTTAGGGTTAGTGATAACATGGGTCACATGGCACAGAGAAGGTTCTAGAAAGATGATGTCATACCCCATGCAGACCTCATGGCTAATATATGGTTATTTAGAGTAGGCTGGAAATGGCTAGCACAGATCAGGAGGATTCAGTATATAAAGGTAGAATATTCTGTACAGAGTTCTCTATTGAGTTCTCTTGTGTTACCCCAATACAAAATTACCTCATAATCTAACTCTAAGGGTTTTGAGTTATAACAGTATAGGTTATACCCTATTGAATCAAGACATCATATTCTTCATGAGTGCAGAAGGTTTAATAATTATTGGAATCTAAGAAGGGACTTGATTAGTCATTTTGTCATGTTCCTTAAATTTAACCCTAGTGTGTTTGCTTTTCCTAGCTTCACTTCATTATCAATTTTGAATAGATCTTGTAATTAAGGACTTGTAGCTTTTCTTTTTTTCTTTTTCTTTTTCTTCTCTTTTCTGTTTTTTCCTCTCTTTTCTGTTTCTTTTCTTCATAATTTCATGTTGTTTCATTTGTCTTGTATGTAGTTACAAAGTAGCTACTATGGTTTGCTTATGCACCTATGTAATAAATTATTGATTTTCTTTTAAAAAAAGAAACATGTGACTGCTGTTATATGACATATCACATGATGTGAGGTTATAAGCCTAGACTTGGCTAGAATAGGCTAGAAGAATAATATTAGGACACATGTATATAGCACAATGTTCTTATAGAAGATATGAGGAGGAGGCATGGACAACATATGAACTTTAGGGCAAGGTTAAATTAGTGTTAGCACAGACTA
>Ga0157358_1001418_pt1 | contig 10515 bp, 9 predicted proteins | sample AttcapACBM2_FD_111484 | JGI IMG/M metagenome (GOLD analysis project Ga0157358, IMG submission 111484) | Fungus gardens microbial communities from leaf cutter ant in Botucatu, State of São Paulo, Brazil - Atta capiguara ACBM2 | ecosystem: Host-associated > Fungi > Mycelium > Unclassified ...
AGTGACGTCGAAGCAGGAGCAGATTTGCGCGCTCTCCGGCAGAGAGTCGACGCCGATAGCCGGTTTTTCGCCGCTGCCTGCGGGCAGAATCAGCGCTTCCGGCTGGTCAGGCAGCGGAATCGCATTCAGCACCAGCTGCAGCAGGTTGCCATAGTCGCGGGTGTCGCCCACCAGTACGGCCCCCAGCAGGGTTTTCTGATCCTCGCTGAGAATCAGGCGTTTATAGATCGATTTGCCTTCGTCCAGCCAGATCACGCTGCGGGCGCCTGGTGTGGTGCCGCGCGTATCGCCAATCCCGCCGACATCGACCCCGAGCAGCTTGAGCTTCGCGCTCATGTCCGCGCCGGTAAAGGCATTGTCGCGGCCCAGCAGATGGTCGCTGGCAACCTGGGCCATTTTGTACCCCGGTGCCACCAGGCCATAGGCCCGGTTCTGCCAGGCGGCACACTCGCCGATCGCGTAGATAGCGGGGTCGCTGGTGCGACACTGGTCATCAATCGCGATGCCGCCGCGCGGCCCCAGCGTCAAGCCACACTGCTTCGCCAGCGCGTCCTGCGGACGGATACCGGTGGAGAAGACGATAAAATCGACCGCCAGCGTGCTGCCATCGGCAAACTGCAGCGTTTTGCCGCCCTGTGCATGATGCACAATCTGTTGGGTATTTTTGCCGGTGTGGACCCGTACACCCATCTCTTCGATCCTGCGACGGAGCTGCTCTCCGCCTTGCTGATCCAGCTGTTCTGCCATCAGCACGGGGGCAAATTCTATGACGTGGGTTTCTATGCCCAGATTTTTCAGGGCACCCGCCGCTTCCAGGCCCAGCAGACCCCCGCCAATCACCGCGCCACGTGAGCTGCGGCGTGAGCAGGCCTCAATCGCATCAAGATCCTCAAGAGTGCGATAGACAAAGCAGTCGCTGCCGTCCGCTCCCTTAATCGGCGGGACCCAGGGATAAGAGCCGGTGGCAAAAATCAGCGTGTCGTAGCGGACCGTGCGACCAGTGCTGGAGTGGATCAGTTTCTCATCACGGTTAAGGGTGATGGCGCGCTCGCCCAGCAGCAGCGTGACCTGATGTTTCTCGTAATACCCTTTACGCACCAGCGAGAGTTCTTCTGCGGTGTGGTGGGAGAAGTAAGCCGAGAGGTGGACACGATCGTAGGCGACGCGCGGTTCTTCACAAAAGACGGTCAGCGAAAACTGGTCAGGTTCCGCTTTCTCCATTAACTCTTCTATGAAGCGGTGGCCGACCATGCCGTTACCGATAACGACGACATTGTGCTTGCTCATTTTTGCCTCAGATTTGCGATTTCTGCGGCTACAATAGCGCGCCCTTTCTGGCGCTTATTGATGTACATCAACCACCCGTCCATATACCTATTTAGGGTTAGGTGGTTGATTTGAATTGATTTTATCCGGAAGGGCTAACCCGCTGATAATCCGGTATTGCCGCCGGGACGACGATTCGTGCTAGTTTTAACCAAAACCCGGATAAGGAGCTGGCAATGCGGTCACCCAAGTGGATTAACAACGTGCGTTTACCCTGGCGGGAAGGTCTGTGGCAGATCGAAATTGCCGACGGCAGGATTGTCCGCCTCTCGGCCCAGCCCCAGCAGGCGACACCGGCCGATCAGTCACTGGACGGCGAGGGCGGTCTGGCCTGTGCGCCCTTTATTGAGCCACACATTCATCTGGATACCACCCAGACTGCGGGTCAGCCCGCGTGGAATCAGTCCGGCACCCTGTTTGAAGGCATAGAGCGCTGGGCGGAACGCAAGGCGATGCTCAGCCACGAGGATGTTAAACAGCGGGCGATGCAGACGCTGAAATGGCAAATCGCCAACGGCATCCAGTTTGTTCGCACCCACGTTGACGTCTCCGATCCCTCCCTGACGGCGCTCAATGCGATGCTGGAGCTGAAGGCGGAGGTGGCCCCCTGGATAACCCTGCAGATCGTCGCCTTTCCTCAGGAGGGGATCCTCTCCTATCCCAACGGGGAGGCGCTGCTGGAGGAGGCACTGCGGCTGGGTGCTGATGTGGTCGGGGCGATTCCGCACTACGAATTTACCCGCGAATATGGCGTGGAGTCGCTGCATAAGACCTTTGCGCTGGCGAACCGCTACGACCGGCTGATCGATGTTCACTGCGATGAGATCGATGATGAGCAGTCGCGCTTTGTGGAAACCGTGGCGGCGCTGGCCCATCGCGACGGCAACGGCGCACGCGTGACCGCCAGCCACACCACCGCCATGCACTCCTATAACGGTGCCTACACTTCGCGGCTGTTCCGCCTGCTGAAGCTGTCGGGCATTAACTTTGTCGCGAACCCGCTGGTCAATATTCACCTGCAGGGGCGTTTCGACACCTATCCTAAGCGGCGCGGCATTACGCGGGTGAAAGAGATGCTGGAGGCGGAGATTAACGTCTGCTTCGGCCACGACGACGTGTTTGATCCCTGGTATCCGCTGGGCACCGCCAGCATGCTGCAGGTGCTGCACATGGGCTTACATGTCTGTCAGCTGATGGGCTACGAGCAGATTGATGCGGGGCTGGATCTGATTACGCATAACAGCGCGAAGACGATGCAGCTTGCAGGCTATGGCATTCAGAGCGGCAACGAGGCGAGCCTGATCATTCTGCCGGCTGAGAGTGGCTTTGATGCGGTGAGAAGGCAGGTTCCGGTGCGCTACTCGGTGCGACGTGGTGTGGTGGTGGCGGAGACAAAACCAGCGGAAAGTGAAATTTACTGGCGGGAGCGGGAGCGCGTAGATTTCCGGCGTTAACGAGCAGGGCGGCGATGAATCGCCGCCCTGAAGCATTAATGCGTGATGTGACCGTGCGTACGATGACGGCTGACAAAGCCGAGCAGCGCACACATGACAAACACCACCGCGTAAAGCGCGTTAGCGGTCGCCAGTGCCGTGTGCACTCCGCTTTTCTCAACGATAGGCGCCGTCACTACGAAGGTCAGCATGGTGCCGACGGTGCCACAGGTCAGGATAAAGTTCACCAGCTTCGGTGAGGCGACTTTGGTCTGCAGCGAACCCAGCGTGATGATGGTGGTGTAGATCGCACTGGAGCTGAAGCCAAGAATCATGATGATCCATTTCAGCATGCCGGCATCGTTGCTGCTGACGAACCAGTACATCAGCACCGTGGCCAGACCCGCCAGCACCATCAGAATGCGCTGCAGGTCGAAGAAGCGCAGCAGGAAGCTGAAGACCCACATGCCGACCATATAGGCTGTCCAGAAGCTGCCCACCAGCTGTCCGGCATCATTGATGTTCATGCCCATGACTTTGGTGGCATATTCGGGCACCCAGGAGATGAAGCCAAGCTGGCCGAGAATGTAGCAGAGAGCCGCCACTGACAGCAGCAGCACGCCCACACCCCATTTCTCTTTTTCCACCGTCGGGCTGTTTTCAGGCTTGCGCAGCACCGGGAACTCCACACACAGCGTCATGATGAAGATTGCGACGTAGATGAAGCCGATGCAGACGTAGACCCAGTACCACGGCAGCTGACGCGCCAGCAGGATCCCGGCTAGGACCGGAAACAGCGTGCCCGCCATGCTGAAGAAGGAGTCCGTGAAGAGCAGGCGGGAACCACGCTGACGACCCTCATACAGATGGGTGATCAGGAAGGTGCCGATCGACATGGTAATGCCGCTGACCACGCCCAGCACAAACATGCAGAGCGAGAAGATGGTCAGATCGCGGCTGGTCATTAATCCGACGATCGCCAGGACCATCAGAACGAAGCCGAAAATCAGCTGGCGCTTCAGTGGCACAATCACCATCAGCCAGGCATTCAGGAAGACCGCAGCCAGAATGCCGCTGTTGAGGAAGGTGAAGGTGTTACTCATGCTGGAGACAGGGATCTGGAAATCTTTTGCGATATCGCCCATTACCATGCCGGTAACGATTACCAGTGCGCCCGTCAGCGCATAGGAAAAAAAGCTTATCCAGGTAAGGCCAATACGATTTCGGTTTGTCATGTTCTGAACCTGTTAGGGACCGGGTGCCAAAAAGTGTCAGAAAGTGTAAACGGAACTGTGATCTTAATAAACAAGCAGTGAAACTACAGATCCAAATTTCATGTGTTGTGTGATTTTAATCACGTAATTGCTGAGGGTTAACGTTTGCGTCTCGCTTTTGCGCAGGCAGCGTAAATATAGGTAAAACGCTGGCTCTTGTATTCCATGCTCTTTACACTTAATCACTTTTTTCGATCCCCACTCTCCAGGGTAAGGAACCTTTCATGTTCAAACGTACTTTAACAGCGGCCATTACCCTGTTAGCGCTCTCATCTGTTTCCGCCCAGGCGCTGGCCGCAAAAGGCGACACGCACGTTCTGCTTACCACCTCCGCCGGTAATATCGAACTCGAACTGAATAACCAGAAAGCGCCGGTTACCGTAAAAAACTTCGTTGATTACGTTAACAGCGGTTTTTACAACAACACCATTTTTCACCGCGTGATCCCGGGCTTTATGGTGCAGGGCGGCGGTTTCACCACCGATATGCAGCAGAAGCAGACCAACGCGCCGATCAAAAATGAAGCCGATAATGGCCTGCGCAATCTGCGTGGCACCATCTCGATGGCGCGTACTGCGGATAAAGACAGCGCGACCAGCCAGTTCTTCCTCAATGTGGCGGATAACGCCTTCCTCGACCATGGACAGCGCGATTTTGGCTACGCCGTTTTCGGTAAGATTGTGAAAGGCCAGGATGTGGTTGAAAAAATTTCTCAGGTGCCGACCAAAGATGTTGGCCCTTACCAGAATGTCCCGTCTAAACCGGTCATTATCCTCTCCGCGAAAGTCCTGCCTTAACGCCTTTTGTCGCCATCTGCGGATGGCGATCGCCCGCCGCCTCCGGCAAAGCCAGAATTTGCTCTTATACTTAGGGCAAAAACCTGAGCAGGAGGCGGCATGGCGAACAAACTCACCGAAAAACAGAAGGTCACACTGTGGCAACAGCGGCGCAGCGCCAGCTATCAGGCCAGCTGTCGGCTGGAGGGCTTCACACCGAATGAGATCAGCGTGAAGAGTGACGATGCGGAAACGCGTCTGGCGTCACTGAGGAGGCAATATGGACTCTAACAGCGCCGTCAGCCAGGACCCCTACCTGTGGCAGCACGACAATGTGCTGAAAAATCTGGCCGAAATCCACGATGCCGCCCAGTTGCGTAAGGCGGAGCTGAGCTTCAGTGCGGCGCGTCTCGCCACGCTGGAACTGGGGCCCCGCAACCCCGGTTTGCCCTGGCTGCGTCAGATTCACCGCACCCTGTTCCAGGATCTCTACAGCTGGGCCGGTGAACTGCGCACCATCGATATCTGGCGCGATGAGACGCCGTTCTGTCATTTCGAATATATCGAAAAAGAGGGCAACGCCCTGATGGCCGCGCTGGAAGAGGAGAAGGGGCTGGCTGACCTCCCGCGTGACGCCTTTATCCCGCGTATCGCCCACTACTATTGTGAAATCAACATGCTGCATCCGTTCCGCCATGGCAACGGACGGGCCCAGCGCATCTTCTTCGAACAGCTGGCGCTGCATGCCGGGTATCTGCTTACGTGGGAAGAGACCGATGCGGAGAGCTGGAAAGCGGCCAATCAGGCAGGTGTGGCGGGCGATCTGGCTCCGCTGGAGGCGGTTTTTGCGAAAGTGGTGAGTGAGGCGGCTTAACCACGTAGAATAGCGGCGCGGTTTATCATTCTGGATCAGTCATGCTGCTGCTTATCGACAACTACGACTCCTTTACCTGGAATCTTTATCAATATTTCTGCGAACTGGATGCGCAGGTTAAGGTGGTGCGAAATGACGCCATCACGCTGGAGCAGATGGCTGCCTTACCGCTGACCCATCTGGTGATCTCCCCCGGCCCCTGTACGCCTTCGGAGTCGGGGATCTCACTGGCGGCCATCCGCCACTTTGCCGGGCAGCTGCCGGTGCTGGGCGTTTGTCTGGGTCATCAGGCTATCGCGCAGGCGTATGGTGCGCAGGTGGTCCGTGCCCGTCAGGTGATGCACGGCAAAACTTCCGCAATACAGCATACCGGCAAAGGCGTGTTCCGCAATCTCAACAATCCCCTGACGGTTACCCGCTACCATTCGCTGATCGTGCAGCGCGAGACGCTGCCCGATGCGTTCGAGGTCACCGCCTGGAGTCTGCGCGGCGGTGAGCCCGACGAGATCATGGGTTTCCGCCATAAAACGCTGGCGCTGGAAGGCGTGCAGTTTCATCCCGAGAGCATTCTCAGCGAGCAGGGTCATCAGCTGCTGCGCAATTTCCTGACGCAATAAGTTGCCTTTGAGTGATTTTTTATGCATATTTTGTGATTATTATTTCAATGTTGCACAACTATCATTCAAATGGGGTCATCAATGGCGGCGGAAAAAATTGCGGTTACCCGGGAGACGTTCGATAACGTTATTTTGCCTGTTTATGCACCTGCGCAGTTTGTGCCGGTAAAAGGCAAAGGCAGTCGTGTGTGGGATCAGCAGGGCAAAGAGTATATCGATTTCTCCGGCGGTATCGCCGTCACCGCACTGGGCCACTGCCATCCGGCGCTGGTGGAGGCGCTGAAAAGCCAGGGCGAAACGCTGTGGCATACCAGCAACGTTTTCACCAACGAACCGGCCTTGCGCCTGGCCAGTAAGCTGATCCAGGCCACCTTTGCGGAGCGCGTTTTCTTTGCCAACTCCGGTGCCGAAGCGAACGAAGCCGCCTTTAAGCTGGCGCGTTACTACGCCTGCAAACGTCACAGCCCTTTCAAAAGTAAGATCATCGCCTTTCATAACGCCTTCCATGGACGGACGCTGTTTACCGTCACGGTTGGCGGTCAGCCAAAATATTCAGACGGCTTCGGCCCTAAACCGGCGGACATCGTGCATGTGCCGTTCAATGACCTGGAGGCGGTAAAAGCGGTTATCGACGATCACACCTGCGCCATCGTGGTGGAACCGATTCAGGGCGAAGGCGGCGTGATGCCCGCGACGCAGGCCTTTATGCAGGGACTGCGTGAGCTGTGCGATAAGCATCAGGCGCTGCTGGTGCTGGACGAAGTGCAGAGCGGTATGGGCCGCAGCGGCAAGCTGTTCGCCTATGAGCACTATGGTGTTCAGCCCGATATCCTGACCTCAGCCAAAGCGCTGGGCGGCGGTTTCCCGGTCAGCGCCATGCTGACCACTAATGAGATCGCCTCGACGATGGCGCCGGGCGTGCATGGCACTACCTACGGCGGCAACCCGCTGGCCTGTGCCATTGCCGAAACCGCACTCGATATCATCAATACGCCAGAGGTGCTGTCAGGCGTTGAGGCGCGTCGTCAGCACTTTGTGAACGCCTTACAGGCTATCGATGCGAAGTACGATCTGTTCAGCGATATTCGCGGCAAGGGGCTGCTGATTGGCGCGGCGCTGAAACCGCAGCATGCCGGACGGTCGCGCGATATCCTCAATGCCGCGGCCGCTGAAGGCGTGATGGTGCTGGTCGCCGGCACCGACGTGATGCGTTTTGCCCCGTCGCTGATCATCGAGCCTGCTGACATTGAAGAGGGCATGAGCCGCTTTGCCACGGCTGTCGGCAAAGTGCTCAACGGCTAGCGGATTTTTTCCGTAAGTGTCTGATCAGCCAGCGGCCATGTTGTGGTCGCTGGCTCCACGCCAGCGAGGAGATGGTGTGCATGACGCTGAGATGATCGAGAATGCGTCGCACATGCTGCTCCACCACCGTTACCGGTCCTTCACTGATATTCCCCAGCTCATCCAGCAGATTAACCTGCGAACTGGCACCCTCATATTCCAGCCGCTGCTGACAGCGTTGCAGCGCGATCTCACAGGATTGCAGGTAACGTTCCGCCAGCGAGGGGGTCAGCATGGTGTGCTCACGCGCCAGAATGGTCATCGCATTGATGTGCTCGACGATAAACTGGCTGTGCGTGACCCAGAGCCGCATATCTTTCAGATACTGGGCGTTGAAACCCGGCTCCTGCATCGCCTGATTCAGCGAGTTAAACAGCGCATTGTGCGCCTGATTCACCTGCACGCGCTGATAAGCCAGCTTGCCGGGTGCCTGTTCCTCTCCCAGCAGGAGGCGCAGCGCATCCTGATAGGTTTCCAGCGCGTCATGGGCATTTTGCCGCAGTAAGCCACTCTGCCACTGCGGCCAGAGCCAGATCATGCCGCCAAAGGCGATCAGACAGCCCATCAGCGTATCCATCAGTCGCGGCAGCAGAAACTGCGCGCCATTCAGTGAGAGGAGCTGCAGCGAGTAAACCGCGGTGACCGTAAAGCCAATCATCGACCAGCCATAAAACTGACGGGTAAAGCGATAGCTGATAAAGGTAATCGCCAGCATCACCAGCAGGACGACAGGTTCCGGCACCGCCAGACGCAGTGTGGCCGCCGCGACCACCAGACCGGCAAAGGTGCCGAGCGCACGGTGCTGGATACGGACGCGGGTGGCGCTGTAGCCGTTCTGGCTGACGAACATGATCGTCATCAGAATCCAGTAGGGCTTAGGGATGTTGAAGAAGAGCGCCAGCGCGCTGCCCAGCATCAGCATGACCGCAAAGCGACCGGCAGTGCGCAGCGCTGAGGAGCGAAATGAGAGGTAGCTGCGCAGCGCCGGGAGCAGCGGCAGACGGCGCTGGCGGTCAGCCATCAGGTCGCGCTGGTAAAGCGGTTTCTGGGTGCGCAGCACCCGCGCAATGCGGTTGAAGTGATAAAGGCAGAAGTGGCCCACCGGATTGTCGGGATGCTGACGGGCGATCTTCTCCAGCGCGCCAAGCTGTTTATCCATCACAAAACGATCGGCTAACTGGTGGTAGAGAATGGTATCGGCCAGCACCCGCAGCCGGGCTGAGATGGTTTTGGCGTTCCAGCGGATCACCGCTTCAGCATGGCTCTGCTCAACCAGTTTCTGCACCTCTTCCGGCCGGTGCAGGCTGACCGAGATGTGCTCCTGCAGATCCAGCGCCACCTGAAAGGCGCGCGTCAGTCGTTTATGGCTGTTGTCGCGGCTCGCCGACAGCATATGCATCTGCTGATAACAGGTGTTGATCAAATCGACCACTTTCTGCTGCCGAGCCAGCAGCGGCGGCAGGGCCTTCTCCGGATCGGTCAGCTGCGTCAGCAGGGTATATTTGGCATCGCAGTAGTTCGCCAGCTCGCGGTAGATCAGGCTCAGGCTTTCGCGCATCGGCTGCTCTTTCCACAGCCAGAACCAGAACCAGTTAAACACGCCATACCAGAGGGTACCGCCGATATAGAGCAGCGGTGGCACATAGATGGGCATGCGGCCCGTCAGGCTCAGGGTAAAAATAGCGGCGATGAGGGTGCCGGAGAGCAGGCGGCCATGCAGCGGGCTGATCTCCCCGGTGACACCCAGCAACAGGGGCATCGCAAACAGGATCAGCGGCAGCGGAACCGCATGCAGGGTAAGCCACTGGATCAGGAAGCTGCCAAGCGCAAACAGGCTGCCGCCCACAATCAGACGTTTGAAGAAGCGTTTATGCGGGGTATCGAGACCGGCAATGTTGCAGCAGGCGGGGACTAACGAGAACAGCAGACCTTTTTGCAGGTCGCCAGCCAGCCAGCCCAGCGCGACCGGCAGGCAGAGCACCAGCGTTTGCCGCAGGGCATAGTTCACTTCAGGGTGATAAATAATTCGACGCCACATCGGCTCAGCACAAACAATAACGGCGTGATGCGAACATCACGCCGTGGATGACAGGAATTAGCGGGTGCCGTAAACGACGATGGTTTTGCCGTGTGCAGAGATCAGGTTCTGATCTTCCAGCATCTTCAGAATACGGCCCACGGTTTCGCGTGAACAACCTACAATCTGGCCAATTTCCTGACGGGTAATTTTAATTTGCATGCCGTCGGGATGCGTCATGGCATCTGGCTGTTTCGCCAGATTAAGCAGAGTCTGTGCAATGCGTCCGGTCACGTCGAGGAAAGCGAGGTTACCCACTTTTTCTGACGTTACCTGCAGGCGACGCGCCATCTGCGACGAGAGTCGCATCAGGATGTCAGGGTTCACCTGAATCAGCTGGCGGAATTTCTTGTAGGAGATCTCCGCCACTTCGCACGCGCTTTTAGCACGTACCCAGGCGCTGCGCTCCTGACCTTCTTCAAACAGGCCAAGCTCGCCGATGAAATCCCCCTGATTCAGGTAGGAAAGAATCATCTCTTTGCCTTCTTCATCTTTAATCAGAACCGCGACGGAACCTTTCACGATGTAGTAAAGCGTTTCAGCTTTTTCACCTTGGTGAATCAGCGTACTTTTGGATGGATACTTGTGAATATGGCAATGGGACAGGAACCATTCGAGTGTAGGGTCTGTTTGCGGTTTGCCGAGAACCATTCGCTATTATCCTCTGTTGTAATCGTGCCCAAAATACAGGGGGCAGTTTTCCCTGTCAGGCGGTGAAAGCTTCAAGCGTTTCCTTTTCAGGAAATTATTCGGGCCGCATCAGGCGCAGTGCGCATCATTCTTCCCGGCTTCGCCAT
>Ga0157358_1001419_pt1 | contig 10514 bp, 14 predicted proteins | sample AttcapACBM2_FD_111484 | JGI IMG/M metagenome (GOLD analysis project Ga0157358, IMG submission 111484) | Fungus gardens microbial communities from leaf cutter ant in Botucatu, State of São Paulo, Brazil - Atta capiguara ACBM2 | ecosystem: Host-associated > Fungi > Mycelium > Unclassified ...
AAGTGAAGTCTACTCAGACTTACATGCAAATGAATTTTTTATTTTCAAAATTATATTTGTTGGAAAAAGAGTTGGGTATTATAATTAAAAATTCAAAGTGAAGTCAATAAAAGAACCTTATATAGGATTTAAACAAGAGAACTCAATAGAGTTCCAGTTACAGAGTGTCTATCTTATATATACTTGGCTAATAATCTGTGCTATACTAAACCTAGTTTACTTTAAAGAATATGGAATATATGTATTATATACTATTGATATGTGGTATGACATTGCTATTCCAGAACTTTCTATGCCCTTCTGTGACACATAATCATATGACTGTGATATGTGACTGATGTGTGATATCATGCTAAATCCTAATCCTAAGTCTAAAAAATAGAATAAATGAAAATGAAAATGAAAATGAGAAAAAAACATGAAAATAAGTAAAGTCCACCATTTTTAACTCTGACATTATCCCTCTCTTCAAGGTTTCTCTTCTAGAGAAACTAACTTCTATTTTTACCAGTTCCTTTCTAACTTTCTTAGATACTTATCTTTAAATTTTCCATCATTCTATCCATACAACATCTTCACAATATATTTTCTAGGCAATTCTTCCCTTTTAAAGTCTTTTTTTCTACTATACCCAACTTCTCTTGTTATCTTACTTCTGCATTTAGTTTTCCCTCAAACTTAGCCACTACTTCTTTTACATTTTCAAAATCCTTCTTCTTTTTTTATATGTTATAACTTAAAAATCTTAGAGTAAATCAATGAGAAAGAGCCTTGTATTAGATAATACAAGAGAACTCAATAGAGTTCCTAGTACAAAACTATCTACCTTATATATACTAAGTTACTAGTTCATGCTACAGTACCATTAACCTACTCTAAAGGCCATATATTATTTTGAAGGTCAATATGTGTCAAACATGTTACAATAACATTGTTTCTTTTTAGAAGCTTCTACTATTCTCCCTTGTAACACATGATCATGTGACTGTGACTTGTGACATCACACTTACCCTAACCCCAAGTTCCCAAAATAGAAAATAAAAATAGTTAAGTCTGATGTTCATAATTCTAACATTATCTCTTCTTTAAGATTTCTCTTTCAGGGAAACTGACTTCTATTCTTGCTAGTTCCTCTCCAACTTCTTTAAGTACTTCTTCTCAAACTTTCCATCATTCCATCCATACAACATTTTTGCTGTATATTTTCCTAGTAATTCTCCCTTTCTAAAGTAGTTTCTCTTGTCATCTTACTTCTGTATTTAACCTTTCTTTGAATTCTACTACTACCTCCTTTATATTTTCCAAGTATTTTTCCTTTGCCTATGAGTCATATTCTATTATAAACCCCTTCCAACATACTAAATACTTCACTACTCTTCTTACTTTTCTTTTATTTAGTATTTTTTTTCACCTTTCACTTTTTGACTTCTTCTACTTCTACTGGTTTTGCTTCTTCTACCCTCTGTTCCTCCACTTGTTCTTTATATTGCACTACTTGACTAACATTCACAACTAGGTAAATTCTCATTGATGTGGGCAGTCATAATTTGACTGCATTGGTAGAAACTACTTCATCAATGATGTATGGATCCACATAGTGATCCACCAATTTCCTCACTGGATGTTCTTTGAATACTAAGTCTTTTATACTCAGCATCACCTTATCTCCCTCCTTCCACTTTTCTATCTTTTTCCTTCTTCTGTTTGCTTACCACTTTATCTCTTCTTATACCTTTCTTAATGCTGCTCTTGCCTCCTTCTGTACTTTCTTTATTTTTTCCACAAATTCCATCACTTTTTCTATTTTTCCTTTTCTCCTGATATCTGCCTCCATTCTTAGTTTTCTATCATAATTCACCATAAACAGAGATATCTTAGTTGCTGAATAAGTTTTATTATTTATTGTGAACTCAGCTATTGCCAACTATTCAGACCAATCCTTTTATTTGTGATCAACAAAAAACCTTAAATAATGCTTGAGTTATTGGTTCATTCTCTCTGTCTGGCTATCTGTTTGAGGATGGAATACTGTTAACAACTTTATTTCAATTTCCAGCATCTTATTCAACTTCTTTGTTAGCTCTACTGTAAATTGCAGTTCTCTATCAGATACCATACTCTCTGGTAACCCAAGCAGCTTCTACACATTGTCCCTAAGCAGCCTCACCAATCCTTCCACTGACATTCCCTCTGTTGTTACCACAAAATATGTCATTTTTGACAACCTGTTACAAACTACTAGGATTGCATCTTTTCTAGCTACTAACAGTAACTTGGTAATGAAATCTACCATCAGATGAGTCCACAGCTTCTCCAGTACCTCACTTAACTTCAACTTCCCTGTTGGTACCTCAGTTCAATTTTTCATCCTTTGACACATATCACATCTGTTCACATATTTTCCTATATCTCTTGTTACTTCAGGCTACCAGTAATTTCTCATCACCAACTCCATTGTCTTTTACCTTCCTCCATATCCAACCACCAGTATACCATGATACAACTGAATTATTTCTACTCTTAATTCCTCATCCTTCAGTATATATATCTTTCCTTTTTTCAACACCAAATTCCCTTCTATCTATTACTCATCTTCTTGTAATAATTTGACTCCTGCTTTCTTCATCTCTTCTACTACTCTTACCACTTCTTTATTCTTACTCCTGACTTTTTTTATGTTTTCTACTATATCTACTTCAGGTCCTTCTATTACTACTTCAGTTAAAGTATGAATAAGTCCATCTGTCTTTCTTATTTTTGTGCCTGGTACATATTTTAATATTTTAAATTCTTGTGGTCAGTCCAGACCTCAAACTTGAATTTTGTGCCCTCTAACAAATATCTCCAGTTTTCTAATTTTCTTATTACCACTAACATCTCCTTATTATAGATCTTATAATTCCTTTCTGTCTCATTGAGGGGTTTTGAAAGGAACACCACTAGTCTCCATCTTCCATCTTCACACTCCATAGATAGCACACTACCTATTGCATAATCTGATGCATCAACTTCTATCCTCATTTTTGTCTAAGTCTGGTGCTGCTAACACTAGTTTTTTAACCAGGTCATGTAATGGTCTAGCTATCATTGCAAAATCTTTAATAAATTGCCAATAATAGTTGGTGAGTTTCAAAAACTTCTGTACATCTTTAACTTCTTTCAGAGTTGGCCAGTCCAATACTCCCTTCACCTTTTCTTTCTCTATTTTAATTCCCTCTAGTTCAATCACAACTCCTAGAAACCCTACTTCCTTAAACTTTTACTTGCATTTTTCTGGTTTTATATATAAATCATTCTTAGCTAATCTCCTCACTACTTTTTTTACTATCTTATCATGTCCCTTTTATTCTTCCATTCCCACAATCACATTATCAATGAAGTTTGCCACTTTCTCAGTGTTGATTAAGTCCCATAAGATTTCATTCATCATCATCTAAAACATTGCTGGAGAGTTGGTTAGTTCAAAGAACATAACTATAGAACACCATCATAAGTTCAACTTTGTAAATACTTTTTTTGTACCTATGTTTTCTACAATATCTGAAATAAGAGGTAATAGATAATTATTTTTCATTTTCCACTCATTTAAATACTGATAGTTCTGCACTATATACTTTTTATCATTCTTCTTTTCTACAAAAAACATAGGTGCCATTTGGGGAGACTTTAAGGGCCAAATATACCCATTCTTCAATTGTTTTTTGATGAACTTGCATATCTCTCCTTTCTACTCTCTTGACAATAAATACACCTTCTCTTTTCTTAGTATGAATTCCTTCTTTATCTCTATTGCATAATCCTATACTTTTCTTGTCAGCATTCTTTCACTTACTTTCTTTCTGAAGATATAGATTCATTCATGGAATCTTGGAGAAACCAATTTCTTGCCCTTTTCCTCCTCTTTGTCCTAAAGATCTCATTTCTTTGCTACTTTCTTCACTTCTATTATTTTTACATTTTTTGGTTTTTTCTTCTTCTACTCCTTTTCTTCTTGTTTCTTTTCATCCTCTTTCTTTTTCTCTTTTTGTTTTTGTTTTTCCTACCTTAACCTCTCTTGCTTCAGCCTCCACTGTTTACCACACTCTTCTGGACATCTTGTCATCTTCACTTTTTCTGTTCTCCAATTAATTTCAGGATTATAGTGTGCAAACTATAGCATTCCCAAGATTATGCTCTACTTCTACCTACCAATTACATTAATCACTGTTCTTTTTCTATGTCCCTAGTAATAAATATTCATCTCCACTGTATGCTCAATAGGTCTCTTTTCTTGTTGAAGAAACTGTCCACATTCCTTATATATATTGGTCTTTCTATTTTTTTCAACTTATACCCTTGTTTTCTTGCAAACTCTGAACTTATAACTAACTCTATTGCTCCACTATCTAACAATGCTTTCACTGTCACTCCTTCCTGTGTATCAATTTTTTTTAGCCCAATCTTGACTATTACTTCTCTCAACATGTTCTCATTATCTAAGTTACAGCAAGATGTATTTTCCATTACTCTACTGAGCATTACAAACCTATTTGTATTAGAATCTAATTGAGGACTATTAGATTCTCCTTCCTATTTAAATTATGATTTTTTCTATTATTTACACTATCTCTGATTTTTGTAATTTCTTGCTAAGTGGCCAAATTTCCTACAACTATAGCAGTCTCTTTTCCTATCCACATTCATCACATAAGGGTCCCTTCTCATTCTCTTTCCTCTCCCTTCTTGTCCTTGCAGGAGGTTTTAGACCACCACTACATTCATTCTCTTTACTCCTTCTTTCTATCTCTTGAGTCATACCTGAGGCTGAGGCATTTATTGCTCTTATGCCCCACCAACAGTTGCTGGTGTATTTAATCTTTGAGCTGGAGCTCCTATTTCTCTCCTTTCTCTCAACATTTCTTCTTCTCATCCACTTTTCCTCTAATACCTATCCAAATTCACTACTCTATACTTCTAGGAGACCTTTCTGCCTTCATCAATTTTTTTCTAATTATATTATTTATTTTTTGTTTGATCTCTTTTATTAATGGTCTCTTCTCATATCTGCTTCTTCTTACTATTCTTCTAAACTCTTAAACAAATTTCTCTATTGTCTTACTCCCTTGCTCTATTTTCTTCAACTTTAAGCCTAGAGTTTAGCTATTCTTCTTGACTAAAGGATAATGTTGTCCTTTAGTCAAGAATGATGAGAGAATGAAGTTTAGAGAAAGCTTAGTGTTGGACAGTCTTAAGAAGTGAAATCGAGTTTTAATGTTATAACTCAAAGATCTTAGAGTGAATTAATGAGAAAGAATCTTGTATTGGGTAATATAAGAGAATTCAATAAAGTTCCTAGTACAAAACTGTCTATCTTATATATGCTAAGTTACTGGTCTATACTATAGTATTATTAATCTACCCTAAAGGCCATATGTTATCTTTAAAATCAATATATGTCAAACATGTTGCAATAATATTGTTTCTTTTTAGAAGCTTCTACTATGCTCTCTTGTGACATATGATCATGTGACTGTGACTGATCTGTAACACTGAGTCACATTGTATGACAATTTGTAACTGTAACTTGTAATATCATACTAATTTTAATCCTAAGTTTCCAAAATAGAAAATAAAATGAAAAGAAAAATAAAAATAGTTGAGTTCAATATTTATGATTCTGACATTATGTATCATGCTCTGCTATAAACTTCTTCTATTGCACCAAGTATTTCACAACTCCTTTTACTTTTCTTTTAGTTAATATTTTTTTTACTTTCTACTTCTTAACTTCTTTTATCTCTACTGGTTTTACTTTCTCTACTTTCTGTCCTTCTACTTGTTCTCTGTATTGTACTATCCAACTGTTATTCACAACCAGATGAATTCTTATTGAAGTTAGCAGTTGTATTTTGACTATATTAGTAGAAACTACTTCATCAATGATATATGGATGTCAAATGTAGTTCATACCAGGAGTGAAAGTCCACAAGATAGGCTTGGAGATATGTGGACTTGTAGAATAACCTTGGCTTCAGCTTATATGCTATGCCATCTGTCTGCTACATGGTTGCAACTTCAGATAATAGGAAGAAGTCTAAGATAGAAGTGAGTGCTGATTGGTATGTTGCCATTGAACACCAGAGATTGAGTTCAATAAGAGTTATCTTTGTCAATTATCAGAATAGCAAATTACAGTATAACTACTAGTCTTATATGCAGTGAATAACTATAGAAGATGCTTGGGGTTTCAGTAGTATATCTCTTATTATTCCAAGTGGAGGTTTCAGTATTGAGACACTAACAGGAGTAAGACTCTGCCATAGAAGACTAAGTCAGATAGGAGTATCTCTATTATAGAAAATGGAATCTCTGAATTGTTGCATCACTGCTATATAGGCATATTGTAAGGAAGATGGGCTTTTAAGTTAGATATTGATAAGGCAATATTAATGTGGGAATATATTTTCCAGATGGGTGGACTTGGCATATAACAATGGACCAATATATCAGTTCACTAACTTCTTTACCAGTTTTTCCTTGAACATCAAATTCTTTATACTCAACATCACTTTGTCTTCTTTTTTCTATTCTTTAGCTTCCTTTCTCCTCTTATTTGCCTGTTGCTTCACCTCTTCTTGTGCTTTTTTTAATGCTACTTGTTATGGAACATTTTGGACACTAACATTTCTCTTTTTCTTTTATCTATTTTTCTTGATTTTATATTCTTTTGAATTTTTTTTTCTTTTTATGAACAATGAAGAGGCATGTGACATCATAGGTCTAGAACATGGTGGAAGGATCTAGAAGATGATGTCAGGGCACATGTATACAACATGGTGGCCTTGAGTAAAATATAAGGTAAATATGAGAACAAAGCATGGACATAAAGGTAGGTTTAATTATTGTTAGTATAAACCACATGTAAAACATATATATAGGACTCTAATTTAGCAGAGACTTCTTGTTAAGTTCTCTTGTGAACTTCCCACTTGATATCTACTTAAGAGATTTACTCACTGTGTAGTCATTGGTCTTTGTGACTAGTGGTTGCCACAACACTACTCTTGTTTCTTTCTACACTTTTTTATTCTTTCCACAAACTTCATTGCCTTTTCTACTTTTCCTTTTCTTCTGATATCTGCCCCTATCCTTAACTATCTTCCATAATTTGCCATAAATGAAGATACTTTGGTTGCTGAGTATGTCTTGTTGTTTACTGTAAACTCAGCCATTACTAGCTATTCTAACCAATCCTTTTGCCTATGATTGACAAAGAACTGTAAATATTGTTCTAGTTCTTGATTCTTTCTTTCTGTCTAACCATTAGTTTGGAAATAAAATGATATTGATAACTTGGTCTCAATTTCCAATATTCTGTTCAGCTTCTTTGTTAACTTCACTGCAAAATATGGTCTTCTATCTGAAATCACACTCTCTGGTAACCCATACAACTTCCATATGTTATTCCTAAACAATCATACCAATCCTTCTGCCAAGATTTCCTTTGTTGTTGTCACAAAATGAGCCATCTTTGACAATCTATTGCAGACTACTAGGATTGCATCCTTCTCAGCTACTAATAGCAACTTCATAATAAAGTCTACTGATAAATATGTCTATAGCTTCTCTGATACTTCATTTACCATTAACTTTTCTACTGGTACCTCTGTACAATTCTTTATCCTCTAACATATATTACAACCATCCATATATTTTCCTATATTTTTTGTCATTCTTGGCCACCAGTAGTTTCTTGTTACCAACTCTGTTGTCTTCTACCTTTCTTCATGTTCTGCCACCAGTATACTATGATGCAATCAGATTATCTCCATTCTCAATTTCTTATCTCTTAATACATAAATTTTTTCTTCCTTTAATACCAAATATTCTTCTACCTGCTATTTATCTCTTCTTAACATTTTTTCTATTATATCTACTTCTGGTCTGTCTATTACTACTTCAGCTAAACTATAAATCCATTGTTCTTTAATTAATGTCTGATTTTTGTCTTTCCAGTCTGGTCTTCTACTAAGTCCATCTACTTTTCTCATTTTTGTTCCTAGTATATGTTTTAAGGTAAAGTTGAATCTTGACAGATAGAATGCCTAATGAGCTTGTGTTTTGTTCAACTTTTGTATTTTCATGAAATATCCTAAATTCTTGTAGTCTATCCAAACCTTGAACTTAAATTTTACACTCTCTGATAAATGTTTCCAGTTTTCTAGCCCTCTTATCACCACTAACATTTCTTTGTCATAAATCTCATAGTTTCTCTCTATCTCATTGAGAGATTTTGAGAGGTATGCTATAGACTTCTATTATTCATCCTCACACTTCATAGATAAAACCTCTTCTGTTGCATAGTCTAATACATCAACTTCTATTCTTATTTTTTTAATTTAAGTCCAGTACTGCTAATACTAGTTCTTTTGTAAATCTCTCCTTCAACTTTCCAAGTGCTCTCTCCTGTCTTTCTTCACCAAATCATATAACAGTTTGGTTATCAATGTGAAATTCTTAATGAATTGCTAATAATAGTCAGCTAGTCTCAAGAATTTCTGTACATTTTTAACTTCTTTTGGAGTTGGCTAGTCCAATACTTCTTTCACTTTCTCTTCTTCTATCTTAATATCCTCCAGCTTAATCACTACTCCCAAAAACCCTACTTCTCTGACCTTCTACTTACATTTTTCTAGCTTTACATACAAGTTGTTTTCTACCAACTGCTTCACTACTTCCTCTACTACTTCATCACATTCTTCTTCTTCTTCTGTTCCTACTATAACATCATCTATGAAACTCACTACTTCTCTAGTGTTAATTAAGTCCTAAAGAATCTCATTTATTATTATTTGAAATATTGCTAAGAGAATTTGTGAGTTCAGAGAATATCACTGTTGGTTCAAATAACTCTTCCAGCATTATGAGCACTGTCTTCCATTCATCCCCCTTCTTTATCTGTACATTATTATATTCTATCTTAGATCTAACTTAGTAAATATCTTTTTTGTACCTATAGTAAGGGATAGTTATTTTTAATTATCTATTTGTTTAAATATCTGTAGTTCTATATCATATGGTTCTTACTGTCCTTCTTTCATACAAAAAAAACTAGTGCCATTTGAGACAACTTTGAAGGTCTGATATACTCTTTTCTCAATTGTTCTCCTATGAACTCATGTACCTCTTCTTTCTCCTTTCTTGACAACAGATATACATTTCCCTTCCTTGGCACAAATCCCTTTTTCACCTCTATTGTATGATCCCACAACTTTTTCATTAGCATCCTCTCACTTGCTTTCTTTCCAAAGATATGGATCTATTTGTAGAACCTCTGAGAAACCAATTTCTTGGATTCTTGCTTTCTCAGCCAAACTTGAGACTTGGGCAATTGTTGCTGTTGTTCCTCTCTAGTATTTGCTGGCATATTCATCCTTGAGGCTGAAGGCTCTGTCTTCCTTTTTTCTCTCAATCTTTTCTTCTCCTATCTACTTTCTCTCTAGTGTTCACCATTTTCTTATACCATTATCCAATGCTTCTGGAAGGATAGTCTACCTCCATGAGCTTTCTCCTAATTGTTCTATCCATTCCTCTTTTAAACTCTTCAATCAATAGTCTTTTTTTGTATCCATCTCCTCTTATTGCCTTTCTGAACTCTTAAACAAACTCTTCTATTGTCTTGCTTCCTTGCTTATCTTCTTCAATTCTGTTACCTTTATTGTCTCATCATCTCCTCTACTGAATTCTTTCTTTAAATCTGATAAAAATTCCCCCACTGTTATTTAGCTCAGACTTCTACCCTCCAAATCTTTGGGAACATTCTCTTTCCATATATCTGCTGATCCTCCCTATACATACAACAAAACACACTGTATCTGCTCTTCTACTAAATCATTTCTCCTCTTCATTCTAATAAAAATCTTACATCTAATATTGGGTTGGAGAATTACTGCTGCTCTCTCTCTTTTTAGTTCTACTTAGGCTATCAGTGTCTATAAGGCTGTTATCTGCTCTTATTACTGATAGACTATCTGTTCCAGACTGATTAAGCTATAATAACTCATATTGTAATATAAAGGGAAAAAATTGATTGGGGTTGGTGAAGATGAAATTGAGGGTAGTGTAGATGATGATGAAGTATATAAGAGTAGGGCAGAATTAGTGCTGATCTCTTTTTCTGACTCATACTCTAAACTCAACTCAATCTTAGTAGGTGTTAGTAGTACTTTTCTTATCCACCTCACACCATCTACTAACTATCTAAATAACTTACTACTGTCCTAATTAAATTGTATATGATTTTGACCTAAGAAGATTATTTTACTCTAGACAGAGTTTTAGAGACATCTTCCATTCTCCTATATATACAGGTTACAAGTGGACACTACAGCACAGAGTTCCTATACAAAAAGATACAAGTACTTTACTTAACACTACTTAATTAAACAATGTGTAATGTTTAGTCAGTGACCTGGATCTAGTCACTAACTACCCATGCTAAGTAGTTAGCTTCCCTTTATACCTAAGGTCCAGCT
>Ga0157358_1001420_pt1 | contig 10512 bp, 6 predicted proteins | sample AttcapACBM2_FD_111484 | JGI IMG/M metagenome (GOLD analysis project Ga0157358, IMG submission 111484) | Fungus gardens microbial communities from leaf cutter ant in Botucatu, State of São Paulo, Brazil - Atta capiguara ACBM2 | ecosystem: Host-associated > Fungi > Mycelium > Unclassified ...
CTTCTGTCTTTAACCCTAACCCTATGTTCTAAAAATAGAAAAATAAGAAAATAAAATGAAAATAAAATGAAAATAAAAGATAAAATAGAAAAAAATTAAGTCCACCATTTGTGAACTTGACATAGTGGTTACCACAACACATACTATAATTGTACGACTAATTTAGGTAGCTAATTTTAATTAGTGAGGTTAGAATGGTTTATGTCACAAACTTCATTCAGCTTGTATCTCTACAACCAGTAGACTAATTTTCACAAACTAAGTTGCACTGTAAAGCCCCAAATAAGGGCTATCCACACATATGCAGGATATACAAAGTGACAGCAAATGACTGAGATATCAGACCATCAGTAGCTATAAAAGCTTTGTCTGCTAATATCTCATGAATGGCTAAATGGATTTGCACGATTAAACTTGCTTTGGAAAGTGTTCATCAATTCGTTTCCAATAGTATATGATTTGTCTCAAAGCATTAAGTATTGGTAGAGATACAGGCATATCAATGTAGTGACATAATTAGTTACCTTCTAAAATTAGCCTGACAGCTGCTATGACAGATGACAGCTCCTATCAGGTATGAGTTTTGATCATGTAATAGCAACAGCTTGTGCATGTACCATCACTCTTTTGTATATATACTTCTATGTCTGAGGGCTAGACCTCAGACTTAACAACATCAATTATTCCTGTTGATACTTTTCATCATCTGTCAATCATCATGTCCTTATACTGAACCTCTGAAACACTATTCAGCTTAAGTATCACAACCAGTAAGTATCTTATTTGTGATAGTTTACTTATATGGATTAAGTGACATTAGTTGTGAATAAATCAACAGCTCCAACCAGTTATCCTGGTATATGTCTCACAAGTGAAACAGGTGATTATTTGTTATGCTCAGAAAAGAAATGGGAAGTCCACTTATACTAGTACTTTTGAGTTTGAAGCTATCATACAAACTCAAGACATAACTACATTAGGGATGATCTGTTGTCCTTGCCCACTCAGAAATATGTTGAAGTATTTCAAGCTTATCTGGTACACACAGTTGCATTTTTGTAGTATATTCTGATGGTACAGAATCCAGAAGGAAAACGAGGAGTAATCAAAATGTCCATGAATATTAATCTCACTTGAAGTTGCAAGTGAGCCAAACATTTGCATGTTGACCCTACCTGAGCCTCTGAATAATCATACATATAATTTTGAATTGAGAATGGTTCTGAGGGGTATGTTATAGAAAGATCTGGGAAATTGGTGCTTGCACAGTCATACATATTTTTAGAAGTAAGTACTTAATTGCTGATAGGTTATCTTCAGATACATGGCACAGAATCTGGAAGCAAAATGAGGAGTAATTAAAATGTCCATAAAAGTTGATCCTACTTGAAGTCATGAGAAAGCCAAACATTTGCATGTTGACCCCACCCAAGCCTGTGAGCAATCATGCACATGATCTAGATTTGAGAATGGTTCTGAGGGATATGCTGTAGATACCATAGTAACAATCTATAGAAAGATCCCAGAAACTGGTGCTTGCATGGTCATACACAAGAATTTTTAAGAGTATGTAGTTCCTGAAGTAAAGTTTAGATTTCATGAAGGTTTGGAATTATTGTAGTTTTCATTGAGTGAATGAATAAACAATCCAAAGAACAGGGGTTATAATTCAATTATGCAAGTTACACTGACATACCATGCTTAAAGTGAACTCTCAATAGTACAAAAATGCCTTACTATCATGAATTGAGATTGGCCATTTAGGCAAGTAAATCAGTCACCGATAGGTTATTCCTGGATCATTTAATAGTAATCCTGAATAAAAAACACTTTGACGTTATGACGGACAGTCAATTGACTGATTCTTTGTAAATTATTCAACACCTTCATACTGCACAGATGAGAGCATGGAGCCTATTCAGATCAAATTGAAAGTGATTAGTTATCAGCTGTACTTAATCTTCATCATGTTCATATCCTCCAGGTCACCATTGTGGTCTTCATTGTACCATACTTTCAAGAACTGGTATTTATCCCACATTTTGGCACTTGGCAACTGTTGTGGCAACCACTTATTACAAAGATAAATGATCACACAAGTGGTAAATCTCTTAAGTTGGATATCAAGTAGGAAGTTCACAAGAGAACTCGACAAAGAGCCTCTTCTTTATTAGAGTCCTATTTATACAAAGTCCTCATAGTCCATGCTACTAATAATTAATCCTGCCCTTATGTCTATACTCCTTCCTCATGTTTTGCCTCAAGGCCATTATATTGTATATATGTGCCTTGATATCATCTTCCAGACTCTTCTACCATATTCTAGGTCTATGATGTCACATCATGTGACATGTAATGTGACTTCAATGTCACATGCCTCTTCATTGTCCAAAAGAAAAGAAAAAGAAAAAGAAAATCCCTATAAAGTCAGAAAAATAAAATAAAATAAAATAAAAATTGTTAATGTCCAAAGCGTCTTATAACAGCAACTGCTTGCTCTCATTTCAAAAAAATTAAAACACAGTTTGTTTCATATATCAAAGAGAGTGATTATTGAACAAGCATCAACTAAACAAAATCAAAGTCAAGTCAGCTTATCTCTACTGCTAGTTTATTATTTTCTATACAGCAAACTCTGAGGTGATGGCCTGTTCCTATGTTTTAAACCATGGATTACATTGCCATCCATCAGTTGCATTACTTGCACCACTGGTAATAGCAAGAGGAAGAATTGTATAAGCTGTAGAAGCTCGAGCTTAAGTAGAAGATACATTGGGTGTCGATGCAGGATCTTGGGATGTCAGATATGGAGATAGGACATATCTAGATGCTTGTAGTCTTTTCAGATAGAGGTAAGTGTTACTGGTATCTAGAATAGAAAATCAAGGGGGAACTAAAACAAAATGAGCATATATATGGATATCAAATCAACTGATACTCACAAGCAAATTTCTCATTACATGTCCTGTAAAGTGGGAACCTTTTTGCATTAAATTCTGACTCTTGACAGGTGAGTAAGTTGATAGAACAATTGAGGAAATGGGTCTGTGGAGTTTCTATTAAATAAAATATGTGCTAGGCCCAGTGATCCCTACCTCAATAATCTCAGTCTCAAGGAAATGAATATCAATGAATTCCTGGAACTACTTGAATTGTAGATTTGCAATATTAAAAGTCCTGGACATATGAAATACTATGCTTATTTCAAGTATGAACCTCAAGGATGGAGTGTTTCAGGATACGGTCAATTGTTCTTATTTTCCTTGTATTTACCAAATCATTTCAGCATCACTTCTATTCCTATATACTCATTGCTGGAGACAATTAACAGTTTGTATAAATTGTAGGATGTGGCAAAAGTAAGCTGAGAGAGAATATTATGGTTTATTGCCAACTGAGGATAGAATGCATCATGGGAATGGTAATGTAATAATGTAGTATACTTGAACAAAAGTAGAACATACTAGAATGAATTAACAGTCACAACCTCACTCGTCTAACCATGATTACCATTCTTGAGCACAATTCACTTGAATAACTGACATATGATACTTACTTGGGCATTGACTGCATGATGCAAATCAGAATGATCCCTCAGAGCTTAGTTAAATACTCTGTTAACAATTGGATGAGGATTTATCTACCCATATATTCACCATGCCCTATCTGCCAGTTGTTGTTGGAGGTTGACAAGGGTTACTGCACAGCCACTCACATTCCACACACGCTTTCTCATGTGCAGCTTAAGAAAGCTTTCAAGATACTATTTACTATCAGAACTGTATCGAATAATTAGTCAGATGGGCATACAGTAGTTGTTATCTGGATGGTCAGTAGTATGAAGGAGCTTCTCCACTTCTCCAACCAATCTTTCCCAGTGGCCATTCATTAGAGTATTTACACATATCATCAAATTCTTCCTGTAAAAGATGCTTCTAATGCCTAAGTTATACATATCATGTTCTCTCATGATGTGACCTGCTACGCATTTGAGGTTTAATAGCAGTAGATTGCTGGTGAGAGATTGCTAGGAGAATGTGGAAATTGGCAAGTTCCACAATTAAATCCTCCCCACAGACAGGAATTACCCATGAGAAGAGAACTTATGTGACATCAACATCTGTCTCTTTCAATTTGAAAATTCACCTGTCACCAAACCTTAGTATACTGCTTGATGGATAGTTTTTTGTTGCATACATTAGTCCAGTTACTATACAATTTACACCTTCAAGATGTTGAAATTCAAAATATAACCCTCCCTCAATCTGAGTTAAATGATCCCATCAATTCACATCACTTCAATCAGGTTGTCAATTACAAGGAACAATAATCATACTAATTTGAGTACCTGGTTCCTGGCATGTTCATTTTCATCACTAGTTCCAAATACAATGTCAGTAGTCTCATAATCATAATGACCTGGTTCTATACTCAGCTTACAGGACTTGTGTGTGGATATGGCTACTGATGAAGATCTAGATCCATGCTAGAGCAGTCATGGTGACTAAGGAGTATTGATATCATCTCAGGCTATAATTCAATCTAAGCCACTTTAAACAATAAATATGTAGACCAAATGTAAATGGGTAGTAAACATTTAATTTATATCCACTAATAGCCCTCAGTACACATAGTCTCTTACAAATATATATACTCTTATATGCAACTTTTCATGACCATGTGGAACAATTTTACGATGCAACATGAGTTAGGGTGAATAATGATTGAATGTTACAACTGTTGTATGAATGGCAGAAATTTATGAATAATACATATCCCTTCCTCTTCTCTGATCCTTGACATTTCTACACCTTTCAGCAACCTTGGAAAGTATCAAATAATATTGCAATTGTCAATGTCTATACTATATTGCCTTGAATGTATATCTATTATTGTCCGATCCACATTTGAGATCATTGCAAATGATCATAAGACATTCCCTCACACATAATCCAGACTCTATTTTTAAACCAATAGCACTCTTCCATCTTTATGTCATATATAAGCTCATATAACAAATACATTGTCTTTAGTTGTTGATCATGAATTTTGGGAAATTTAATAATACATTAAAACAAGATGGAAATTCATTAAACCAAGAATCTCAACAAGACTATTTCCACACTGTATCATTTGAGGGTGACTTCAAAGCTTATGACATCCATGGCCCAAACATACAGTTGTCCTAATTTAGATAACTGCTAGGAATTTTATCAAGTGTATGAGGCTTCATCTTCATGAAAATAGGACTATTTTCCTAATTGTGATATCTTCTTCCTGTGGACTAAATAGCTGTCTTACAGTTAAAACCTCATCCATATTCATTTGTACCATGGTCACCCAACATTGAAGTTGACTTGTCATGGATATTCAAGTTTTTAAGTATCAACCCTCATTTCTTATTCTCTGTCAAGTATAACCTTGGGAGAGCATAAGACACAGGGCAGAATAGAATTTAATCCATCTATCTGTGAGTAATGCTGCAAGCAAAAAAGACACATTATCACTACTTGGCTATATGCCATAATTGGATGACTGATTTTGGAGTCCAGTTCAAATTAGCAAGGTTGGAATGGTTTACCTGTATGGATTCAGTGACATTGGTTGTGAAGAAAATCAAGATCCTCAAGCAGTTGTCATAACACAAGTTTCGCAGGTGAAATTGATGATTATTTATTCTCAGAAAGTGCAAAGTCAAGACATGACTGCATTGGTATAGGCTGTCAGTATTCTGATGGCATAGAATTCTGAATCTCTATTCTGAAAGAAAATAAGGAGTCATCAGGATGTTTATAAAAGCTTGCAACTTCAAATAGGATCAAAATCATCATTTACATTCCTGTGTTGACCCCACCCAAGCCTGTGAACAATCATGCACATGATCTAGAATTAAGAATGGTTCCATGAGATGTGCTGTAGAAACCACAGTGACGATCTACAGAAAGATCTGGGAAATTAGTACTTGTACACTTATGCAGCAAAATAATAATATTTTTGGAGTATGTACAAGCAAGCATTCCTGGAGTAAAATTCATATTTCATGAAGATTCAGAATTATTGAGGTGTGAGTGAATAGACAATCCAAAGAGTAGGGGTAAGGATCCAATTATGCAAGTCATACTGATATAACATTTCAATAAAAGTGAACTCTGAAGAGTACAAGGATATCATCCTGTCATATATTGGGATCAGCCATCTAGGCAAGTAAATTAGTTGCTGATAGGTTATTCTCAATCTTGAATCAAAACACTTGGGTGTCATGACAGACAGTCCATTGACTGATCCTTTATAAATTATTCAACACCATACAGATGAGAACATGGAGCCCATTCAAGTCAAACTAAAAGTAGTTTGATTGATATGCTACTTAAGCTTTGTCATGTTTATGCCCTCTCCAGGTTGCCATTGTGGTCTTCATTGCACCATACTGTCAATAACTGGTATCTATCTCAGATTTTATATAACAAAGAAAGCAATCATTGAACAAGCAGCATAAACTGAACAAAATCAAAGCCTAGTAAACTTATCTCTTCTGCTAGTCTATTGCATTCTATACAGCGGACTCCTCAATGACGGCCTCTACCTGTATTTTAAACCAATGGACTGCATTTCCATCTATTAGCCACATCAGCAGGAGGGAGATTTGTATCAACTGCACAAGCTTGAGCTCAAGCAGAAGGTACATTAAATATTGATTCAAGAGCTTGGGATGTACAGATAGGACATATGCAGATGTTTGTAGTCTTCCCAGACTGATGTTGGTACTAGATGTTGCTGAGATCTTGAATGTGAAGCTAGAACAGATAAGCGCAAATATGGGTATCAAGTCAATGGTCACTTACAAGTGGACATGCTCTCCAAAGCGAGAACATTTTTACACTAAATCGCAACAACTGATGGGTGAGAAAGTCAATAGAACAATCAAGGAAAGGAATCTGCAGAGTTTATGGTTAATAAAGCATGTGCTGTGCCCAGTGATCCATATCTCAATGATCCCAGTCTTAGGAAAACAAGTGACCAATACAGCTGCTTGAATCGTAGATTTGCAAGATTATATGTCTCTGATACAGGAAATAATATGCAGGATGAGCGCATATTCAAATATGGACCTCAAGGATTGAGTGCAATAGTAAGCAGGGTCAATGGTTCAGGTTTCTCTTGTCCTTATCAAAAAATTTTGGTATCTCTTCCATTCCTGCACATTTAGCTCCAAAGACCATTTGTGCATTATATAGATTGTAGAATGCAGCCAAAATAGCTGAGGCAGAATATAGTAAGCACCTAACTGCCAACTAAGGATGGTGATCATTGTCAGATGAGTAAAGATAGAAGAGTTGTGATTGTTAATTTATTCTAGGAATTGTTTGAGTATAGTACATTTATTACATTATCATAACCATGATGTAATGAGTCACGCATTCTATCCTTGAGTGTGAATCACTTGACTGACTGACATAATTACTTGGACATTGACTACATCCAAATTAGAATGATCTCTTAGAGCTTGGTCAAATGCTTTATTAACAATTGAACAAGAGTTCATTAGCCTGTTCTCATAACTCCACACATATGGATATATTCAGTCTGCACTCTTCACCAGTTATTGTTGGAAGTCGATAAGGGTTGATGCACAGCCACTCGCACTCAATGACAAGATTGCCTTGATTGTACATACTTTATCACATGCAACCTAAGAAAGCTTTTGAGGTACTGTCGACCATCAGAACTGTATTGAATGATTGCTTGGATGTGCATGTTGTAGTAGTCTAGATCATCAGTGGCATGAAGGAGCTCCTCCACTTTCCCAATCAACTCCTCCTAGTAACCATTCATCAGAGTATTTCCACATGCCTCCTTATTCTCCATATAAAGGAAGCCCTTACTACCAAAGATGTACATGTGACATTCTCTCTTCATGTGATCTACTATGCATCTGAGGTTCAACAGCAGTGAATCACTAGTAACAAATACCTCTATAGTCGAATAATATACTTTTTTAGCTTGAATGAGCTCAGCCATTGATGTCAAACCTGTCTTCAGGGACGACCTAAATGCCTCCATCAGATGTCGGCCTCAGGTCCACAGTAGTATCAGATGTCTATCGCATTTCTAATCAACAAGATAACAAGCTGCTTTCATGAGTCTGTGATCATCTCCCTCAATCAACTTCATCCAAGATAAAATATCATCCTGAATATGTAGGTCAATATCCCTTTCACGTGCTTGAGTCCTGAACCGGGAGTATATTTGACTGGTGTAGACATTGAACATACTTGGTGTATTTGTATCTATACAGCTAGTAGCAATGAGCTAGGAGCTAGTTACCAAAGAATTGGTCATTCAGAGCAAGTGAGAGGACAAGTGATTTCATGGAAAAGATGTACTTGATTCATAAAGTGGAAAAAATGAAGCTGGGCAGTTTTTTACAACTAAAAACCATTGTGTGCCAGTAATCTCAGTGTCCAAAGACAATGTGCATTCAAAGTGAGTGTAGCCTGAAATACGAAGCAATCTGAGATTAGAAAAGATTCAGCTTAGCCTTATAACTATGTGATTACTTGTCCTGGGCTAAGGCTTAAATTTCTCCAGATTATTGATATACTATAGAATAATGAGAAAATCCGACAATGCAGCTACCTGGTGTTGGAAGGAACCTGAAAGCAGCAATGCACAGTGGTGGCTTATGTAACTAGGCCCTACTCTATGACAAGCACACACCAAGGTTCTCTCTTTATCAATGAGCACTAGTCTATCTTCTATCATTATAGATATATTAATGGAAAGCAGATAAATGATGTTGTAAAGCGCTATCACTTCAACATCTGGTTGTCGTTTGGCAAAAATGCAATATCCTTATGTCCTACAATCTCCCAAGTAGTTACATACTAGAATTCAACACATTGCTCTGATCTGGTGGCTACCATATTTCCACAGTATAATCATGCAATAACCAATAACCCATATCCTGACAATTCCATCCTCATCTCCCACCAAACTCCTGTCGCCATCATGTGACAGACAAATACTTATTATTACTGAAGTCACTGGAGGCTCCGTCTCAAAGATTATGTGTGAGATAGCCATGGAGACCTCCCATATCCAATATCAGCACTGAAGGATGCTATCTCTTATACGTCTAATTGCCAGACACACATATGGTTGAAACTCCCAAATATAGCCATCAAAGTATCACTGGTCAGTGAAATGTGAAGTGATGGAAGATTTCCAGAAGGACATGACATCCTCATACATCATCCTCCCCACAGACAGAAATTGTCCATCAGGAGAGAATCAGGTAACACTGATATCCGTCACCTCAAATAAAAGTGACAATTCACCTGTTATCAAATCTTGGTACATTTCTGGATGGATAATCTTTTGTTGCAGTTGTCAAATACATTGGTCTAATTACTATACAATTACACCTTCAAATATCTATATTGGAAAGTTGAAATTGAAAATGCTTTATCCAAGTCAGTAACAAATGAAATTTTGGTGCCTGGTTCCTAACATGTCACCAGCTCCAAATACAATGCCAGTTGATCTCGTGATCATTACAGGCTGGAGCAGTCATAGTGACTAAGGAGGATTGATATCAAGTCATGCCATAATTATTTCCAAGCTGCTTCAAAAAATAAAGACCCAGACAAACATAAGCTATTTAAATTAGAAGTTGTATATCCAGCTCTGCTCTGGTATCCCTTGCTGAATACCTTTTGTTAAATTCCTGGAAAGATTATTAAGGATTATAAATGGGCAGTAAACATATATGAACACCCTGCTGGTAATATTTCAGATTTACATATGGATCTTGATGCAAGTATTTGTAGCAACTATTATGATTTCATTCAGAGATTCTGGATTATCTATCTCATAATTTCTTTCCACATGTCTCTCACAAATTTAAACCTTCATATGCAATTTTCCATGACTGTGTGGAACAATTTCACAGTGCAAGATGAGGTCAGGATGAGAATTTCATAACCTGAGTGAGCAAATAGCTCAAACTCATGAATACTACATATCTTTTGCTCTTCTCCCATGTTTAAATATTCTATGTATTGTAGCAACCACTCGCTGGAACGGCACTCATAGTATGCTTACTTCAGCAAAGCTCACAAAAGGCTATCTAGTAGTGGAGATTACAAGAGAACTCAACAAGGAGCCCTCACTGTATTGCTCCTCTATTTATATTACTACATTATGGTCTGTGCTACAACAATATCTACCGGCCCTTATGTCCATGTGTCCACCTCATGTCCTATTACTCATTCATCATAAGGCCACTATGCTATATATATGTGCCTTGACATCATACTCTTTAATCTTTGCTGTACATGTGTGCACCATGTGTACACTATGTGTTATGAACTAAAATCCTTAGGGTTGGATAATAGAACAACTCTTGTATTGAGTAACACAAGAGAACTCGATAGAGTTCCTAGTACAGAGTAGTCTACCTTATATACTACTACTCATGGTCCATGCCCACTACTGTGCACCCTACCCTAA
>Ga0157358_1001421_pt1 | contig 10512 bp, 5 predicted proteins | sample AttcapACBM2_FD_111484 | JGI IMG/M metagenome (GOLD analysis project Ga0157358, IMG submission 111484) | Fungus gardens microbial communities from leaf cutter ant in Botucatu, State of São Paulo, Brazil - Atta capiguara ACBM2 | ecosystem: Host-associated > Fungi > Mycelium > Unclassified ...
ATTTGTCAATTTCCATGTGTGTGCATTCTGAATTGACTAATGCCTTGACTTTGAGGTTCTTTTCATTCTTTGTCTTGATTTTTGCTTGCAAATTTAATTCTTTCTCAGCATTACTCCATTGATTAGAAATAATATATTTGCTCTGAGAATTTACATAGGAGATCTCTCACACCATGCCTACTCAAGATTTTCTCCAAAACTCTGTTTCTTCTTTGTCTTTTTCTTTGTCATCTTCTTTATCCAATTCTTCTTGAATCTTTTGTTTCTTTATTGACTGCTTTCCTTTACAATCTTTTACAATGTGTTCTTCTTTGTTGTATGTGAGTTAATAAGAAGAACTTTGTATTAGAGTTAACATAAGAGAACTCAATAGAGAACTCTGTACAAAATTATATACTAAACTACCATGGTTCATGCTACTACTTCTTTAGCCTATCCTAAACAACTATGTATCCACCTTAAGATCAACATGTGTTGTATATATTGTATGATATCAGCCTTCCAGAACCTTCTATGTTTTTTTTCTGTAACCTTGTGACTTGTGACTATGACTGTGATTGTGTCATCTGATGTGACTGATATGTGACAGTGTAATCATGATGTCACTCTAATCCTAACCCTAAATCCCAATAAAGAAAATAAAAGTAAAAAAGAAAAAGAAAAGGAAATTAAATAAAGAAACTATTGTCCAAGCTTCACATGTCTGACACTAAGGTCTTGTGATTGTAACATAACAATTTTGACTAATTTTCTTATCTATAATTGATATATTATTAAGTATTATTCTAGCTCTTGATTTACCCTCTTTGTTTATTTGTTTGTTTATAAATGAAAAGTTGTTGATAGCTTTATATCTATTCCTAACATCTCATTCAACTTCTTTATCAAATTTGTAGCAAACTGTAGATCTTTGTCTGAAATCACATTCTCCAACAACCTATATAACTTCTACATATTATTTATAAACAACTTTGTTAACTTTTTTGCTGTTATTTTTTCTGTTGTTACTATAAAGTGTGACATTTTCAAAAACCTATTACATACTATCAAAATTAAATCATGATCTCTTGATATCAGTAGTTTTATGACAAAGTCCACTAATATATATTATCATAGTTTTTCTAGTATTACATTTAGTCTCAATTTTCTTGTTAACATCTCTGTTCTATTTTTCATTCTCTAATACTAATTATATCCCTCTACATATTACTTAACCTTTATTACTTCTAGCCACCAATAATTTCTAGTGACCAATTTTACCACCTTCTATTATTCTCTAAATATCACAAATAAGCTACTTACTGGTTGTGATACTTGAACTTAGTGGTGTTTTAGAGGTTTAGTATAAGGAGATAATAATGAGTAGTATCAACAAGAATAATTGACATTGTTAAGTCTGAGGTTTAGCCCTCAGACACAGAAGTATATATACAAAAGAGTAATGGTCCATGTGCAAGCTATTGCCATCACATGATAACAACTTGTACCTGATGGAAGCTGTCATCTATCATAGTAGCTGTCAGGCTAATTTTAGAAGGTAACTAATTATATCACTACATTGATATGCTTGTATCTCTACCAATACTTATCGCTTTGAGATGTATCATATATCATTAGAAACAGATTGATGAGCACTTTCCAATACAGGTTTAATTATACAAATCCATTCAGCTATTTGTGAGATATTAGCAGACAAAGCTTTTACAGCTACTGATGTCCTGATATCTCAGTCATTTGTTGTTACTTTTGTACATCTTGTACATATGCAGATAGCCCTCAATTGGGGCTTTCCAGTGCAACTTAGTTTGTGAGAATTGGTCCACTAGTTGTGGAGATACAAGCTAAATAAAGTTTGTGACACTAAATTTGAAGCTGGTAAACTTAGTTTTTCTTTTATTTTTATTTTTATTATTGAGACTTAGTCAAGAGATAGTGATATAACATTACAAGTTGGTCATACCTATCACAGTCAAGATTAAAATGTCACATGACATGGATAAAAATATGGAAAATTCTAGAAGAATGACTATAGTATAACAACTTGATATAACATATAGTATTTAGGATAGGCTAGATATAAGTATGCACAGATCATGCTCTAGAGGTATATAAAGTAAATACATTTATATTAAGAACTTCATTCTTGTATTAACTCTAATATAAGGTTCTTTTTCTGTTCTTGTAATAATATTCTACTATTAGTATATCATGATATAGCTGAATAATTTCCAATCTTGAACACTCATTCTTTGGAATATATACTTTTTTCTTCTTCAATATTAATTCATTCTCTATCTACTATTTATTGTCTCTGTAAGAGAATTTTACTTATTAAGCTTGGCAAGTATTCTGGAAGCTAGGCTAATATTTCAATAAGAGTAGATCTACTCATGTAAGCTTCTATATACTACAGAAGGTATTTTTTTTAAGTCAAAAATTTATTACATGAGGTGTGATGGTAGTCCATACCTACAGGAGAAATTATGTATGGAGTATCAATACCCTAATCTTTTTATATAGTTACCTAACACAAAGAACTACTAAGGAATTGAACCTATAACCTCAAGTAGGTTTGAGATAGGTATAATACACATGGATAGGAGGCTCTTCCACTATGCCATCTCTCCCTCATACTACAGAAGATAGTCTGTCATATATTACAGTACTTACAATGTAAGCTACTGAATAGAGTTATCTAATAAAGTCTAAGTATGATAATTAACAAAGAAGAAAGGAACAGATAGGCATGTAACAATAGATTAAGAGAATATAAATGAGATCACCACTGATAGTATTATCTAAGCATTTTCTTAGAATGAACTTTGGACATTTCTGGAATTCACCTTGCAGTTTCTCAATGCTTTTACTTCTGTCTTCTCTATTTCTTCTACTAGTCTAAGTATCTCATTATTCTTTGTCTCTAATTTTTCAATCTTTTTAATAATTACCTGATTTTCATTATTATTTTTATACTCTCTACCCAATCTGTTCTCTTACTCAAACTGTTTACTCTTCTCATACTCTTACTAGCTACATGCTTTAAAGTAAAATAAAATCTTGACAAATTTAAGGCCTATTTAGCTTGTCTCTGATTTGTTTTTATAATGTTTTCTAAGTTTTTGTGATTTGTCTATATTTTAAGCTAAATCTTGGCTCCTTTTAAGAAATGTCTCTATACTTTTAAGTATCTAATAATTACCACCATTTCTTTGTCATAAATCTCATCTCTGCTTCATTCAATGACTTTGAAATATAAGCTATATTAGAGCAACTAAACAAAGTTCATGAAGTTACATGAAGTTTTGTATCTTTTTCAGAAAGAATCTAAGTATATTATCTATAGAAATAACAGAATAGAGCACATCTTCAGAAAGAATTTAAGGGAACAAAATAAGATCTTCTAAAGATGGTAACTACTATAAGTACTTCTATAATATATTCTAATCTAATGGAACAGTTCTGAGATAAGTAGAGAATGATAGCAACTAGATGGCTATGAATCTTGATAGATCTAGAAGGTTGTTTAGATGGGTAGAGAGTATGGGGTGGTAATAATAAGGTTGGTGATTGCAAACATGGCTCAGAACAAGTTTTTGTTAGCCATCAAATGCCACAAGCTTTTTACAGGATTCATATTAGGTTGTAAATACCACAGACCTTTTACAGGGTTCTGAGCTGGTTATAAAAAAGGGTTAGGTCCCCCTATAAGCTATTAATCTTCACTTTTTATTCTTGCATTTTTTTAACAATACTTTGTCTATAGCAATATCTAATGTATTTGCTTATACTCTTATCTTCTTATTCAAGTCTGGTGTTATCAAGAAAGATTCTATTATTTTTAACTTCTTAAATGTCTTCTGTTGTCTCTCTTTCCAGTTTCATTTGATTTTTCTGGTTTAACAAATAAATTATTCTCTACCATTCTTTTTAGTATTTCTTCTACAATATCAAATCTCTTAGCAAGTCACTCATCATAGTCTGAGAAGTAGCTGGTGAATTTGTAAGTCCAAAAAACATTACTGTTGGCTTATAGATATCCTCTAGCATTAAGAATGTTACCTTCTACTCACCACCCTCCTTGATCTTCATATTGTTATACTCTCATCTTAAGTCTATCTTTGTAAACTTCTTCTTTCCTATATTATCTATTAAATCTGAGATTAGTAGCAATAGATAATTGTTCTTGATGGTCCAACTATTTAAATATCAATAATACTACACCATCCTCTTCTTCCTATCCTTCTTTAGCACAAAGAATATCAGTAATATCTGTGATGACTTCAATAATCAAATGTACCCCTTCTTTAACTGATCCTTCAAAAAATTCTGAACTTTCTCTCTCTCTATTTTGGATTTTCCTTTCTTCAACATAAATCCTTCTCTAAGATCTATAGTATAATTACATGACTTTCTTGTTAACATTCTCTCTAAATCCTTCTCAAATACCTTCAAATACTTATGGAACTTTTGAGAAACCATTTTCTCCACTGTCCTAATCTTCTTCTTCTTCTACTACTCTCACTATCTCCATTTCTTCTTCTTCTATCAGTTTCCTAAGCTTCTTTTTCTTCTCTTTCCTTTTCTTTTCTTCCTTCTATTCTTTCTCTTTCTGATTTTGCTATTCTACTTTTGTCTGCTTTGTTTTTTATTGCTTTCCACACTCTTCTGGACATATCATCATTTTTACCTTTCCCATCTTCCAATCAATTTCAGAATTATGGTATGCTAGTCATAGCATCTCCAATATTACACTCCACTTTTGACCCTCTATCATATTAATTTCTATTTTCTTCTTGTGCTTCTTATAAAACAATTACACCTCCTCCATATGCTTAATTAGTCCTTTATAATTAAAGGTATTTGGCAAGATTGCAAGTAGTAAACTTTGTTTATTTTATTTTTCTTTCTTATTTTTATTTTTCTTTGGATTTACTTTTTTATTTTTCTATTTTTAGAACAGTTAGGGTTAGGGTCAGAAGTGATTGGTCACACTGTCACATCAGTCACAATCTGATGGTATGGTTACAACAGTGGTCACGAGACTTAGGAGAATAAAGTAGAAGGTTCTAGAACAAATGATGTTATACAACATGGACACCACATGTTGACCTCATGCTTTACACATGGTCATTTAGGGTAGGGTGCACAGTAGTGAGCATGGACCATCGGTAGTAGTATAAAAGGTAGACTAGTTTGTAAAGGGATCTCTATTGAGTTTTCTTGTGTTTTTCTAATATAAGAGTTGTTCTTATATCCAACCCAAAAGATTAAGTTCATAACAGTATTGTTCATATTCCTTACATAAATTGGTCTGTCCAACTTCTTCTTTTTAAACTTGTGTTTTCTTGCAAACTTCAAACTTATGACCAATCCTGTAGCTCCACTATTTAACAATACCTCCACTGTGATCCTATCTTCTTCTTTTTCATCCTCCTACTTCAATCCTATCTTGACTATCATCTTTCTCAACAATTTTTCTTTCTTTCTTTTATTAGGAATTCTTACCTGCATCATCCTATTTGTTAATACTTCAAATTTATTACTTGAGAACTTACATTCTAGTCCCCCAATCTCTGCTCTTCTATTCTTTTCAAAATTCCATCCATTCCTACAGTTACAGGCTATATGCCCAAAACCTCCACAAACAAAATATTTTCTCTCTAGTATCACTCTTTCCCTATTTCTTTTCCTTCTCCTTTCTCACTCTTCTTGTTGCCTCCATTTCCTTTCTGCTTTTCTCTCCTCTGCTATTTTCATCTTCTCAATTCTCTTTTTTTCTTTGCCTCTTCCCTTGCTATTCTCTTCTTTTCTTCTAACTCCTTATACTTTCTTTCTTTTTCTATTCTTCTCCACTTCTTCTCTTCTTTTTGTTCTCTCTTACTTCTCTCTTTCTTAATCTTCTTCAACCTTACCAACTCATTCTACATTTAATCTTTTCATATTTTACAACACTTTTTGCATCAATCTCATCACTTCTTCCTTTTATCTTAACTCTTTTAACAATCCTGTTACTTCAGGACTTAAATTTTGCCTATTATATATTTTTGTCTCCATATCATTAGCACTCAATGTTTTTCAAGCAATTTTCTTTATAAGTGCTAGCCAGTATTCTTGCTACCTAACCTTACACTAACTAACTACCTATCTACTTTCCTGTTAACTACTACTCTAATAAACATCTCTACTCTAGATTTTTTCTTACTATACAATGTCATTCCTATATATGAAAAGATTATAATAAACCTTCAGTACAAAGCTTCTACTCAAAAACAACAAGTATACTACTAAAACACTACCTAATTAAATGATGAGTATGTTATAAGACAAAAATATGGACAGACTTTAGTAAGAACAGACAATAGATAAGATAAGATATAGGATATTAGTTATAGTATTAGTTTATGATGAGAGAGAGAAGGCATGTGACTAGGAAGTCACATGACATGATGTCATAGGGCCTAGAGCAGTCTAGAGAAGTCTGGAAGAACTTAGAGTCTAAAAGAATTGGGAAGAGTCTAGAAATAGAGTGACATCAAGGAACATGTTAACAGCATGGCTTTCTCATGGTGTACACATGATGCACACATAGAAAACAGAGATTAAGAGTAGAGTTGAGGGTATGATATCAGGGCACATGTATACAGTATGCTGGCCTTGAGATAGATGTATGGAAGATTAGTAATGGACATGAGGACAGAGCATGGACATTAGGGTAGGACAATGCACAGCTGTAGCATGGACCAGAGTTAGTTTATATAAATAGTCAGTAGAATACTGTTGTAGTTCCCTGTTGAGTTCTCTTGTGAATTACACAACTCATGTTCCCCACTAGATATCCCACCTAAGAGATTTATTGTTTGTGCTGTCATTGGACATTGGTCTAGTGGTTGTCACAACAGAGTAGATCTAGGTATTGGCCTGGGCTTGGTCAACACTATCTATAACTGTCTAGTTGCATACTGAAAATAAAAAGAAAGTAAGTATGAGCAGACTGTATGATGGAGTGTCTCTAAAAAGAGTTGAGTTCTACTATTGTGACAACCACCAACTTAAATAGTCAATGGATTACTGAGTAGTCTTAAGTTATAAAGAATCTTATGAGAATCATAAGAGAACTCAACAAGGAGTCCCTAATACATTACTATACTATATATATTATTACATACCAGTCTATGTACTATAATATATAGCTTACTCTAAAGTCCATGTATTGCCCATAAGCCTACCATGCTATTACTACAATATAATAGTGTACTCAAACTCTTATATTTTTATTTTTATTTTATTTTGTCATAACATGTTATCTTATAGTAATGGTATTGTAGACTTATAGACAATATATATACTTTAGGGTAGAGTTTTATATTGATAGCATAGACCATGTCAAATTAGTATATATTAAATTCAAGTATTTGAGTAAAAGAAGAACCTTGTTATCACATTCCATGTTCTGACTACATCCATTCCAACCCACAAATAACCTTCTACCATTCATCTGTACTTTCCAACCTCTTTTGGTGTAAATCAAACATTTCCATTCCATCTCAGATATTCTTGCTGGTCTAAGTTAACTCCATAAATCTCCATCCTCTAATACCCAAGAATCACTAGAAATTAGAATAACTTGCTTAGTAGTTACTCCAGATAACTACTCTAGATATACTAACTATAATCTAGTAGTCTACACTATAGTAGTTATTCTGAAAATCAACTAAAACTAATATCCCTTTTCTAGTATTAACAACAACACATCTTGTCACCTTCCAGTGGATTTCTGTTCTCTAAGTCTCCAAGTTCTAATCTAAAATATATGACCTGTGTAATTTATAGAAGTGCAACATATAAGCTGAAGCTGAAAGTTATTCTAATTCATTCTTTATATTCTTGAATAATATATAGTATAGACTTCCAAGATACTCTCCTGAATCTCAGATAATGAGATGTGAATTACATCTAACATGTTATGAACTAAAACCTTAGAGTGAGGTAATAGAACAACTCTTGTATTGAGTAACACAAGAGAACTCGATAGAGATCCCTTTACAAAGTAGACTACCTTATATACTACTACCAATGGTCCGTGCTCACTACTGTGCACCCTACCCTAAATGACTATGTGTAGAACATGAGGCCAATATATAGTGTCCATGTTATATAACATTACTTTATTCCAGAACCTTCTACTCTATTCTCTCAAGTCCCATGATCAGTCTTGTGACTATGCCATCAACTTGTGACTGATGTGACAGTGTGACTGATAAACCCTAACCTGAATTGTTCTAAAAATAGAAAATAAGAGAAAAAGAAAAAATAAAAAATAAAAATGAAGTCCACTGTCAACAATCTTGACATAACACTTGTATTGGTTAACATAAGAGAACTTGGTAGAGTTTCTAGTATAAGTATTGTCAAGATCATAGAAAGTAGACTTTGTTTCTTTTTATTTTCTTTCTCATTTTTATTTCTTTTTGATTTATTTTTCATCTTTTCTATTTTTAGAACTCTGGAGTTAGGGATAGAAGTGATCAGTCACATCAGTTATATCTAATGGTATGGTCACAACATTGATCACGGGATTCAAGAAAAGAAAGTAGAAGGTTCTGGAACAAAATGATGTTATACAACATGGACACCACATGTTGACCTCATGCTTTACACATGGTCATTTAGAGTAGGGTGCATAGTAGCTAGCATGGACCATCTATAGGAATATATAAGGTAGACCACTTTGTACAGAGCTCTTTATTAAGTTCTCTTGTGTTTCTCTAATACAAGAGTTGTTCTTATATCCAACCCTAAGAATTAAGATCATAACAAGTATGTCTACTCTATATTTATATGATATATGATATCATTCTTCTGATATATTCCAAAATATTGTAATAGTAACATATGACATATGTAACTAACTTGTAATAGTTCATCACATCTATATTACAATTACCTTCTTATGTCTACTGTATAACTACAGCATGGCTATAGGGTTGAGGGTTTTATCTTCATGATACAATGACCAGCTGTGCCACAATTATCTCAGTCAGTGCCTTATGTAGTAGATGTTGTTTCCTTTCTATTCCTTCATGTTTTGTGACATCATTAATATACATTTACCATGTTTTAACCTCACTGTCAATAGGTATATATAGATGTAGATACAGTCCTATATCTTTACACTTTACCAATTGACTCTTTCCTCTACTCTTACTCAAGCCTTAGTCTAAGTTGCAATCTGAGCCAAGTCTAAGGAAGAATTGAAATAGAAAAATAAGAGAAACTTAGATATCAAGAAAAAAAAGAGACAAGTCTACTATTTTCAAATCTGATACCTTTGTAATTTAAAACTACTTAGTGATCCATTAACTAACTTCTGAAACATCCAAGATATCTGCTTTTCAATCTTAGATAAAACCTTAATCAGTTTTAAGTATATTTTTATATTTGTACTTGCTTGTATATAGATTAGTCTATTTTGTTTTATTACCTAGTAACTTGTCATCTAGGCTTCTAGTCATACTATCTCTTGAAGACTGTCTTTATAGCATCTCATTAGCTATTTTCTACACAACTATTCTCTTAGCTATAGTTCTAACTACAGAACCTAGTACTTAAGACCAAGTAAATACTTTGTAGTTCTCTAGTCTAATAATCAAATTCTAGCAGCCTACTTCTCTTCCCAGTCTTCCTTTACACTCATTCTTTATCTAAAACTATAACTATACAATAAGTAGTTTGTTATAACTTAAGCTAAAGAGTTAGGCAAAAGAGAAACATTATATAAGGTTTACACAAGAAAACTTGATAAAGTTCCTATTATAAGATATCTACCTTATATATGCTAATCCAGTAGTCTGTGTTCAACTATATTATCCTAAAGACTATATATTTTACATAAGGCCAATATATAATGATTATGCTATTATAATATCATTGTTCTAGATCTTTCTACACTCTTCTCTGTAACCTGTGACCATGACATGTATGACCATCCTGTAACAGATATCATATTTTCATCATATTCATATAATATTACACTAATTTCTAATCTAAGTTATAAAATAGATGTGAAAATAAATGAAAATGAAAATAAGAAAGAAAAATAAAAAATAACTAAGTCTACAGTCCTCTACTCTAGCATAGTTAGCACAACACATAAGTTAAGGCCAAGATCTTATGTGTTATGGGATGCTTTGGACATAAACAATTTTTATTTTCTTTTTCTTTTATTTTCTGACTTTATAGGGATTTTGTTTTCTTTTTCTTTTCTTTTCTTTTGGATGATGAAGAGGCACGTGACATCGAAGTCACATGATGTGTCACATGATGTGACGTCATAAGGCCTAGAATGTGGTAGAAGGATCTAGAAGATGATATTAGGATACATATATACAACATGGTGGCCTTGAGACAAACATGAGGAAGGAGCATGGACATAAGGGCAGGGTTAATTATTAGTAGCACGAACCATGAGGACTTTGTATATATAGGACTCTAATTAAGAAGAGACTCCTTGTC
>Ga0157358_1001423_pt1 | contig 10506 bp, 2 predicted proteins | sample AttcapACBM2_FD_111484 | JGI IMG/M metagenome (GOLD analysis project Ga0157358, IMG submission 111484) | Fungus gardens microbial communities from leaf cutter ant in Botucatu, State of São Paulo, Brazil - Atta capiguara ACBM2 | ecosystem: Host-associated > Fungi > Mycelium > Unclassified ...
CATAGTAGCACCTAACATAAAATTGTAGACACAATCACTTCTAGTTCTGAAAACCTTCTAAATTCTTCTAACATTCATACTAATAATACTCAAGATAATCTTACCATAAATTCTAACAACTTGTCACAAATTTTACTCAACTTGTATTTCTACAACTACTTGACTGATATTAGAGCAACTGGTCAAATATCATGATAATATAGCAGAGATTACAACTTCAGAAAATCTAAGAGTTTATTACAAAGACTATTAATCAAGTATAATCCACTTTTAGGAAAACCTAAGAAAACAAGATAAGTTTTTCTAAAAAGAGTATAGTTCTAAATACTCTACTGTATATTGTAATCTAGTAGAACAATGATGAGCTAATTATCAGAATAATAGTATGCAGATAGCCATAAAACCAGATAAAAGTATCTAGAATATTACCTAAAAAGATAAAATACATTTAATAACAACTAGAAGGGACTAGTCTAAATGAGAAAGTATGTCAGTGTATAGCAGAGTTTGGCTACAGGTGAAGAAGTTTATAAATAAGTCTATAGGATTTGGTGTTGAAGGGCCCTATATCTAAAAATTCAGATCTTCTTACATCTATCTTCTCTTCAAGATTACTACAACTTAAAGTACAGAGAATTGACCTGAACTTGATCCTTTCAAATTCAGATATCTATATGAGCCACAGTACATAGAGATTTAGATAGTAGAACTCTACTATCTTCTTTGGTACAAAGATATCAGATATATTATCCAAAACCTTGCCACTTAATAAGATACTGGTATTTTTAACAATGTTAATAGCTATCCAAGACTTGCTCTACTTTCTATTCTTTCTCTTTATTTATGATAATGAGATCTGATAAAAGTAGTATATATTAATCTGGTATGAGATTTTTGAAGGTGGTAGTAAACTTAACTACATTAAATACTAGAAGTAACTTAAATCTATATAATATTAGACCTACTTACTTCTCAATGCTAATAGTCCCAAATACTGGTATATTAACCTAGCTAATATGCATATGATATAAATGTCTACAAAATTCAAATATACCTTATCATGTTAGTATCTAGTTATATTCTTCTAGAGTTTATAGATTGCAGTCTTTGTTAGAGTTGAAAATAATAGACTTTATTTTCTTTTTTCATTTATTTTCTTATTTTTGGACTTGGGGTTAGGAGTTAGCATGATGTCATGTGTGACAGTCACAAACTGTCACATATATATCACATATCATGGTTATATAATCATATAATACATAGAAGAACATAGAAGGTTTCAGAAGAATAACATTATATAATATGTTTACCATATATCAATCTTATGGATTACACATGGTCTTTAAAGTAGGTTAGATAAGGTCTTGCACAGAATAACTAGCTAGTATATATAAGATAGACACTTCATACTTAGAACTCTATTGAGTTCTCTTATATTAACTTAATACAAGGTTTCTCTTCTGATCTTACTTTTGGTCTTAAGTTATAATAATCTTAGTTTTTTCTAGCATAGACTTCATGAACTTTGATACTTCTTCTAGCTTTGACTCCTTTTGATAGGACTCAAATTCTACTCACAAGAGGCATCTGGTATCAAGGAAAAAGAAAGATTGCTAGATCTTGATTAACCTATTCAGTCTGTCCATTAGTCTGTGAATACCAAGTAGTATTATGCTGGAAAGTGCTTTTTTGTGAGAAAACATACTCTTATCAAGTTTTTGAGCTCTTAAAGCCTATTTTAAGACTTTATTAAGAAGACCTAATGCTTTTAGATAATTCTTTAGAATTTTTTAAGCAGAAACCAACTTGAGAGACAATATGGTAGCCATTAATCAAACTAGATCTCAAGAAATGATATCTTTAGAAATATAAGATGCCACAGCACTAATAAAGGACTAGTTATAAAGAATAAGCACTCATAAGTACAATCAGTATTCCCACAAATACTTAGATCATAAGATAAGGCAGGAACATGACTGATTGAAAGCTAGAGAAGTCAGAAATAAGCTCATGAGTAAGAATAGCCAATGGAAATAACTAAAAAAGAAGGAAACTAATACTTACAAATAGAAAAAGATTATTGGGTTAGTATTGGATAGAAAATAAAAAGATAGCCATGTACTTCTGAGACCTCAAAAGACTTTTTTAGATTACATTCTATTTATATTTTTAGAATAAAACTAGAGGAGTGAAAAAGAGAAAATCTCTATCTAAATTTCCCTACTCATAAGTGGTTTAATTGCTATTTATCAAGTGTTATTAGTATTTACTTTTACTTTCAAGCAAGTTTTAGAGAGTTTTAGTAGCCTGGAAAAGGTTAGCAAGATAAGTATCAGTTAGTATCATTAGTTATAAGATTTGATTTGAGAGTTGTCTTCAAGATATATTATCTGGAATGTATAGTGTTGTTGGAGACTCTTAAGAAGCTTTATAATCTATTCACTAGATTTTTCAAGAGAGCTTGTTACATAGTGTAAGGTTTACTGTTTATGAGTGTATTAGCAAGGGAAATCATTTTTAAGTGGATGTTCTTCATATATTCTTTTTAATATCCTTTCTAACAATACTCTTTTGCATTTATAACAATTCTTTCAAAGAGTTTTATATGTTTTATTCTTTTCTTATACTAATTTTTCTTGATTTCTAATACTGATATCATTCCCTTTGAATTCTTTAGCATATAATTAAGAGCTAGTGCTGCATAGTTCTTGTTGTACTCTAGTATAACCTCTTTTCTGCTTAACTTCTATCAGTGGTAAAGAAGGTGATCTTGATTCTGAGTAGGTGGTAGAGTTCCTTCATAAAGAGCACTATAAATTAGGGTTTATAGTCTAACATGACACATGTGGAGAGACTGTGAAGCTTTTATACATGATGTAAGAAAAGTCTGACCACTCCTTCAGTACTTACTGTAATATAGATTAAAACAAAGTAGGTAGTCTTAGATATTAAATCTACTATAGTCATTACCACATCAAATTCTATGAACTCAGGAAGTTCTATAAAGAAGTCTATACTAATCATTTCCTATCTTATATTTAGAATGGAGAAGGAGTACTATTATGAATTAAGCTTCAGAATAAGATAAAAAATATACTTTTATATTGAGTAACACAAGAGAACTTAATATAGTTTCAAGTACAAGCTAGTCTACCTTATATACTACAGTCTATCTCAAAGTCTATGCACTTTCTATAAGACCAATATATTGTTACTATACTATATAATGTTATTTATTCTAAAACCTTTTATGATCTTTTCTATGTTATATAATCATGTAACATGTGACTATGACTTTTGTAACTACTTTGTGACTGGTGTCATACTTTGTGACCTATGTGACCATTATACATGATATTATATTATATTCTTTATCTAAGTTTAAAATAAAGAAAAGTGAAAATAAAAACCAAAAATAAAATTAATTAATAATAGAAAAATAAAATAGAAGAGAAATAGACTTAGTTCTCAAGTAAAAGTTATAAGTATTAATGTGCTGACCAATATATCTAAACATTTGCAATCACCAGTAATTTTATGATACTAATTCCAATATTTCTCAACATTTCACATATCCAGCAATCTTTGAGTCATAATGAAGAGATATGATATAGTAGTAGAAATCTGGAATATCAGAAATATAGACCTTATCCTGGAATAAAAGCATACAAAGTATATGGACTTTGTATATGACTGTCAAAGTTTTTTTGTAGCTGCAGTTACTAGTTCTTCTTGCTTGTCTAACTAATTTTCCTAGCAAATATCTATCAACAAAGCTTTCTTCTTATCTTTCACTGCTATACCTTTCATAACTCAAATAGCAAGAGACTCTAGCTTGATCAGTACTAAATTCTCATTATTGTGAGATCCTATATCATGATAAAGTCTTTGTAACAAGATGTCAGAATTATTTATTAATCTACTGAGATTATAATATAATTTGAAATCAAACCTGCTTAAATACAACCACTACCATACTTGTTTGTAATTAAACTTCTTAACTATTATAAAGTACTCCAAATTCTTGTGATCTGTCCAGATTTCAACTAGAATTTCCACACTTTTTAGAAAATATTTTTATTTCTAAAGCTTAGATGACTGCCAATATTTCTTTATCATGGATCTTATAGTTACACTTTACTGTAGACAAGAATTTGTTAAAGAACATGACTAGATGCTATTTTCTGTCTTTTTTGAATTGCTGAAATAAGACTGCTCTAGTTGTAAAGTTCAAACTATCTACTTTAACTTTGAATGGTATAAAGGTGTCTAGAAAGGCTAGTACCAAGGCTGTAATAATAACAATTTTCAGTGTTGCAAAGGTATGCTATTGGTCTAAACTCCAAACCCAAGTATTATTACTCTACTAGTAATAGTGGATAAATTTGGAAAGTTTGGACTCTGTACTAAGTACTAATTTGATGGTGTGATCTCAATAGTATCAGTTGAAGGGCACATCAAAGTCTTTCTTGGTAAATACTGACTCAAAGTTCTAAATGTATAGCAGAAGTTGTAATATATTTAATAACTATTTGAACTTGTCTAAAATCTGAAGAAAAATTTTAAGTTGTGGTAGTAGTATAAAAATCCAAAGTTTCAAAGTTAGGAAGCATTATTATCACATAAAATTATTATCACATAAAATTAGTTACCAGTCTCAGTAGAGAAATCTATAAGATTGGGAGTTAGTAAACTTTCACTTCTAGAGTCTTCTATTACTGCAGACAGAAGACTAAAGTAACACATATCAAGGACTCATACTCTCAACCAATTAGTCTTGTAGATATTTTGGCAACCTAAGTAACAAATAGAGTAGCAAGTCATAAGTACTTTTTCTTTCTGCTAGTCAACTTTAGAGTTGTGAGACTTTAGCCAGGTGAATCCAAGAATAATATTCTACTTGTTAAGGCTTAAAACCACAAAGAAAGTCTATTCTACATGCATCTTGTACCAAAGAATAATATCAATCACCTCAGATATCTGGCCTGTCTCATTAGGAGTCTTGTCTACATTATAAATAGCATAAACTTGGACAGCTTGTGGATATTCAGATGGTATCTCTCTATGAAACTTCTCTTAATGAAGATACTAATAGCTTTAGAGTTGATCAAGGCTTGTATAGAGAAAGACTGGAAGATATCAGTAGTCTTAAAAGTAATAAGAAGATAGAGAGAAGTCCTGCAAACATCAAGAGTACTAATAGTAGGATATGAGAGAAGTCTTTTTTCTCACCAAGAATAATAAACAAGAGATCAGAAAAATAGAGAAGTCAGAGTCTCAAGTGTGTCTTCTAGGTGACTGTTTCTAATATATTCTTATACTGACAATACAGTGAACCTATTATTTAATAACTAGGGTACACATATCACCAGTCATTCTATGCAAAATCCTAAGTCTCTATAATACTATCAGAAAGGTCTTTAGTCTCTATGATCTCTAACTCTAGGTAACATTGTATCTCTATGTCTTTTAAGACATTTAGGTCTTCCATTAACTCTTTCTATTACTTAACAGTTAATTGGTAAATATCTAATCTTATAGAGCACTCATAAACTACATGGTTCAAATCTCTACAACAATAAAATCCTCTAGTAAGAATGGTACAGAGTTTTCATGTTGTATTTACATTTATAAAGATACCAGAGAGAAGCACTAGTGTCTGATATTATTATAATGTTAATGTTATAGGATAAAGTAGTCAATGCAAGAAGATAGTAACAAAGCTTTAGCTAAGCAAAGTACAAAGATTGAAACTAGAAATAGGAGCATTTTTCTAATTTGATTGGAAAGCCTTATTGGCCTGTTATGCTTAATTAATATGTTTAGTAGCTTCAAACTATACAAATGGATCATTGTCTTCAAATATCAGAGTTAAAAGCAATGGACTTAATTATTTTCATTTTCTTCTTTATTTTTCTATTTTTTATTTTTAGAACTTAGGGTTAGGGTTAGTCATGTAGCACAGAGGAAAAGAGTAGAAGGATCTAGAAGAATGATGTTATACAACATGCACAATATATGTTGACCTTAAGGTAAGCACATGGCTGTTTAGGATAGACTAGAAGTACATAGCATGGACCATGAGCCTTTAGTATATAAGGTAGACAATTCTGTACAGAGTTCTCTATTGAATTCTCTTGTGTTAACCCCAATACAAGGTTTTATTCATTGACCAACTCTAAGGTCCTTGAGTTGTAACATCAAAGTGCTCTATTAGTAGGATAAATATTTGGTTCTAAATGACAATCTGAAGTCTGTAGCAGAATTTGACTACTATAGTATATGAATCAGTATAACAAGCATCTAAGATTAAATTTTGGAACTTATCTAAATATTCTTCTATAGTATAGCTTTTCTGTTGGCATGCTATTGATTGACTACTTCTGTAACATCATTGACAGAGTAGAACTGGACTTTGAAAAGTTTTTTAAACTCTAGCCAAGTAGTGATAAGAAAAATACCCATATTTAACTCTTCTCTGAATCAACTCTTAGCCCATTTCATAGTACAACCACTCCTGAAAAAAAAAGAGCTCAGAGAACCTTGTCTTAGTCACAAGAAAACTAGTCTGCTGATGACTGAATATAAAAGAAACAGATACTGAGAAAGATATATTCTATATATCAATCACTGCTAAATCTCAGCAGTAAAAAAACATAAAATCTAGAGTGATAGGAGTGGTTCATGAGAGTGTCAGTAGGAGATAGAAGTCTTATCATAGAAGAAGAGATATTACAACTCAAAACTCAGTGATAAGTTAAAAGAAAAATCTTATATAGGGTTTACACAAGAAAACTCAATGGAGTTTCAAGTACAAAGTGTCTATATACACTAGACTAGTAGTCTATGATGAGCCATTACACTAAACCTAGCTTACTCTAAAGAGCATATGTTATTTATAAGATCAATATGTAGTAACTATATTATGTGATATTATATAATATTTTGTGACAGTCATGTGTAACATTATACTAACCCCTAACTTTAAGTTCAAAAATAAGAAAATAAATAGAAAATTTCAACTCTGACAAAGAGATACATCTATAGATATAAGATAGAGTTGGGAATTAAAGTACAAGGATCTTGAAATTAGTTTACAAAACTAACTAGTATAGTATTGGTATTGTGTTTTAAAACATGTTGGTACTTAGCTACTTCCCAAAAATAATACTACAAGAGTTCTAGAGCCATATTGATATTAACAAAGATTATAGAGTGGCCACTGAGAGTGAATATCTGTCAAGAAGTGAGAAAAGGTAAGATATAAGAATGGGTAGTTTATGACTACCAGACTAGTCAATACTTTGAGGCTTTAAAGAAATATCCTATTCTGCCATTAGAATAACTAATCAAAGGCTATGATAATACAGCAGAGATTACAACTTTAGGAAAACCTAAGAATTTATTGTAAAGACTATCAATCAAGTATAATCCACTTTCAGAAAAACCTAAGAAAACAGTATAAGATTTTCTAAACTCATAACCAATCTACAGATTATATGTATAAGTTCAGAGAGACCCATCATACTAAGAATACAAAATCAAGAGAAACTGAGAGAGGTGAGACTAAGAAACTATTTACAGAAATAGAAAAGCAAACTAGTTAAGTACTTATAGAGGCTTATAAGAAGAGAGTGGTTGTTCTTGAGAAGAAAAGATAAAAACACTTGGATGTATCTTCAAGTCCTCAATTAACAGAAATAAATCAATTAAGAAACTATAAGCAAATCTAAAGTAGTTTGCAAAGATATATCAATATATTTCTATCTGGTAATGGCTATACAGACACTAGATATACTCTACAGAGAAAAAGTACTCTCCAATAGAAGTATAGTTAAGAATAGACCTAGTTACCCTAGTATAATATGACCAACTGGTTAATATAAGTGAGCTAACTACTACTTTTGGAGTAGCATAAGTAGGTTTACCTGGATTAGATATAATAACAGAATCCAACTCCTTGAAGTATTTGGACCAATATCACAGCAATAAATACACATTAGCAAAAGAGAGAATATCTATAGCACAGATGTTGTTGGCTAGAATGAGCTTAAGATACTGCTAAGTAATATAGTTAGGATCTGGAACAAAAATATTAGAGTAGGCCCTAAACACCTCTTGTATCTCTAACATTAAAAATGGCATCCAAGAGCAAGTGACCTGGCTAGGAATCTTATTGTCAGAATTAAAGATGGTGGACTTTAATTATTTTTAATTTCTTTTTCATTTCTATTTTCTTTTGGATCTATGTTTTATTTTATTTTTCTTTTCTTTGATTAGGGTTAGGGTTTAGCATGACAATCACATGACATATTTGTCACACAGCATGATGTAGTCATATATCATACAATTACATATCACAATAGATAATAGTAGAAGATTCTGGAAGGAATAACATTATATAGTATGTTTAATACATGTTAACCTTAAGATAAATATATGGTCATTTAAAATGGGCTAATTACAGTAGTAACACAGACTACCAGCCTTAGTATATAAGATAGACAGTTCTGTACAGAGTTCTCTATTAAGTTCTCTTGTATTAACTCTAATGCAAAATTCTTTTACTTAACCCACTCTAAAATCTTGTGGTTGTAACATTTATCTAATACTGAGAAATCAATATAACAATTAGCTGTAGCATTATGAGACTAGTGCAGAGCACTCTACAGGTCTAAGAGATTATTATAGGATTGCTCTTAGAAGTAAATGGCCTTGACTATAAATAACTTATGCTGTTTGACCTAGCTCATTAGATTCCAAGGTTGCTTGTTGGTAAATAAAATTTCAGCAATCCTATTGTAAAAAAAGTGTTGTTTAGCCTATCTAGTTACAGAGTAAAATAAAAACTAGTCAAAGCACTTACCAGTTTGTTTATAAATCTCTAGTATAGTTTTGCACTCATTGTTCCACCACTTCTTAGACTGAGTAGTAACTATAATTTTCTTTGTATAAGAAGCCCAACAGTCAGCAAAAAGCTTAGAAATTACCTTAGAGAGTAAGTTAAAACTAGCAACAACAGAGTTTAGTATATAAAATTTGAGTTGAGAAAGCTCTTCACTTACAGAGAGAAAAAGACTGCTTTTATTTCACTATCATACTTTAAAACCATTCTGCATATGCAGATATTTTCTGGAATAATAGAAAAATCAACTATAAGAGAGATATAGTCTAAGTATTATCTAAGATCAGACTCAATGTAATAGGAGACTTGAGCATAACTCTGTTATATTCAAATACAGTAGACTTATTTCTTTTTTATCTTTCTCCTATTATTTAAGTTTTTCTTATTTTTCTATTTTAATTTTTTTCTTAGTTCAGACTCAGTAAAAGAGAATAATATAATATCTCATGTGACAATTACATATCACACATGTCACAGTCACAACATCACATAACATATAAGAAGAGTAATATAATAACTTATAATATTTAGAGTAGGCTAGCTATAAAGTATATATAGAGTATACTCACTTATACTAGGAGCTTTACTGAGTTCTCTTGTATTACCTAATATAAGATTGCTTTTTTGCCTCCACACTTAAACTTAAGTTATAACAAACTCATCTCTGAGAAAATAAGATCAATTACTATATTAGTATAGCCTTAAATGTCTGAATGATGAGTAGGGATAGAAAGCACTGGAATAGAATACATAAGACTATAGAAGTCTGCCAAGTCCCTCAAGATCTGGCCAGCTACAGAATGTGAAGAGACAAATAGGTCCTATTCAGCATCTCTGATATTAAAGTCTTCTCCCATATACAATAAGTTAGGAATGTTCAAAGCTTTATTAAATAAAAAGAAAAGCTAAATATCTCTGTAGTTGACTATATTCCTCTTCTGAGAAAAAAACAAAGTCTGGACAGTCTAGAACAAATAAAATCTATAACTCTAGGCATCTGCTTAGAATTCTGTGAAAATTAGATTATTTAGGTCTAATTTGGATATATAAAAGCACCAACAACTTCATCTCCTCTAAAGGTTGTAATGAATGGTACAAAGTGAATAAAATTCCAGAGAGATTTCTAGATAAATAGAATATCATATAAGTTCTTTTATATTTCAAGAAGGCTATTTACTAGTATATAGTTCTTGTGAACATTTTGCAAAGAAATACAAAACATACTAGTTATATAAAATATACTTATCAACTATTCTCACTGGAACTAGTTATAATACTATAATTGTCTTGTTTAGAGCACACCTTAGCAGCCTTGTTAACATGTTATTGCTTATTAAAGCAATGGTACCAGAATAAACACTTGTTGTTGTTATATTATATTCCAATTAGCCACATCTGTCCCAATCTATAGATAACCTCTCTTTACTCATCCACACTCTCTATTCTCTTCTAATACAGATCATAATCTCTATTCTACTTCAGATTTCCTTACTGAACTCTTGCAAACTCTAGAAATCTCTATCCCAGATATCCAAGAATTATCTAAAATCAAAGTAACTTGCTTAGTAGTCTCTATCTCTAGATAACTACTTGTCAAGATC
>Ga0157358_1001424_pt1 | contig 10504 bp, 8 predicted proteins | sample AttcapACBM2_FD_111484 | JGI IMG/M metagenome (GOLD analysis project Ga0157358, IMG submission 111484) | Fungus gardens microbial communities from leaf cutter ant in Botucatu, State of São Paulo, Brazil - Atta capiguara ACBM2 | ecosystem: Host-associated > Fungi > Mycelium > Unclassified ...
ATCATGTGACTGTGATGTCATGTGCCTCTTCATCATCACTAAAAAGAAAAAGAAATTCAAAAGAAAAGAAATATAAAATCAAGAAAAATAGATAAAAGAAAAAGAAAAATGTTAGTGTCCAAAGCATTCCATAACAATGTCCATACACTATCAGCATGTCAAGAAAGTGCTTGAATGACTCCACAAAGTTAGTCTTTATGCCAAAGTATTTTCTATTTCCACTTTTTCTTTTTCCTAAGTTTGTTAAGAGGTTTTGCCATATGACTGAAGTTGTTAATAAAACATTGGTAGAAGTTTACAAACCCTAAGAAGCTCTCTACTTCTTTTATTTTTGTAGGGGTTTTCCATTTCTTGATCATCTTGATCTTGTTGTTCTCTATTTGAACTTCTCCTCTTCCAACTACTATCCCTAAGATTAGGTATTTCTTCAGCATCAAAGTCATATTTTGACTGTTTGAAACAAAGATTGTATTTTTCTGTCACCTTCAAGAAGTGTATTGTTCTTTCTTCCAGCTTCTTCTTTGTTCTTGTGGATATCACAAAGTTATCCATATAGTTAGCCAGTATTCCTTTATATAGTAGCTTTTAGAAGATACTATTCATCATCTTTTAGAATGTTTCTAGGGAATTATATAGTCCAAAATACATCACTTTGGGTTTGAATAGTTCTTTGTTCATCAAGAATGCTACTTTCCATTCATCATCTTCTTTGATTCATATATTATCGTAATTCCAGATAAGATCCAACTTGTTAAAGTATCTTGCCTCCTTGAGTTTATCAATTATTTCTCCAGTTAAGGATAGTGACATTTTATCCTTTATCATATGTTGATTCAGCTTTCTGTAGTCTTGTACCAATTATAATAATCTGTCCTTCTTAGGAATATAGAAACATAGTGCTATATATTGTGAACTTGACTTTATAATTAATCCTGTTTGCAATTGTTTGTCCAGTCATTTATTTAGAGCTTCTTCTTTCTTAATGGTTATTACATATATCTTTGTGTTTAATTCCTTTGGTATAAATTGATCTTGTGGTCCTATTCTCTTCATTCCAGTAGCTTTTTGAATTTCTTCTTGTTGAGAAAATGAGTGAGTAGTTGAATATACTCTGGAAGATTCTCTGGATTTGTAGTTTCTTTCCTATTTTCTGTTATCCTTTATTCTAATTGTCTGTTAGTTGTATTCTCCTGGTTTTTGATGTAAATAACATATTCTGATGGTGTGTTTTGCATGTTCTTGGATATCTTGTAAACTGTATCATACATATTTTCCAATCAACTTCTGGTTTATGTTTGACCAACCAGTTATACTTTAAAAACATATTAGTTTCATTTAAGTTTGTTACTGCTGTATTGATTTTTTCCATATATTTGTTGACTTTGATTTCTAGTAGTATATATCTTATAACTTCTCCATTTTTTGTTCCATCAGTATTGAAAACCTTAAATAATATATCTATCAGTTTTATCTTGATTCTTTCTTTCTTCATTAATTTCTTGTCAATTCTTATATATATACACCCAGAATCCACTAGTGCTTGTAATCATAATTCTTTTCCATTCTGGGTTTTGATATTTGTGTACACATTGAATTCTCTTTCTTTGTTATTTTGTTAATTTGCAATAATATATCAATTTTGGAAATTATTATGTACAGAGGTTTGTTATATTGTGCCTACTCCAAATCTCTGACAAAACCCTTCTACTTATTGTTAGTTACTTTATCTGAATCTTTCTGAATGCTTCTGTTCTTCATCTTCTGTCCTGATCTGCAGTCTCTTGCTAGATGTCCTACTTTGTTATACTTATAACACTTTCTAGTGTCTTTTTCTCTTTTTAGCCTTTAGTATTCCTTTGCCATCTACACATATATGTTGTAATTAAAATATCTTAGTTTTCCATCTTTGTCAAAATTGTCCTTGGACTTTTCTATGTTCATTGGTGCATCTCTTCCTTCATACATTGTTCTTGTTTCTGTTTGGTAGTCTTGTCAACTTTCTATAAACTTGTATTCTTATCTAACTGAAGTGATTACTACCTTTTATTCTTTAAGTGTTTTTGGTACTACTATAGATGAGTATTCTAATATTGTCTTGATTATATCTAGTTGAACATTCTTTTTCAATAAGAAAATTGTGTATAGTTTATCCATGCCAGTTTTCATGGCTAGTGCTTTAAATTCAATCATAAAATCAGCAATGCGCTTTTTATTCTGTTTAAATATTTTGATCTTCCACTTAGCATCTGCAGCTTTACTCTTGTTACTGAAAATTGTCTTGAGTTCTCCAACAAATTTGTCCCAGTCCTAGATATCTGTTTCTTCATCTAGCTCATCAAGCTTCTTCTGGCATAAATACTAGCTATATTCTCTCTAAGGCAAGCAAGAATTGCTGTTATTCTATTGTTTGTTCCTGATACTCTATTGTTCTTGAGAAATAATTGGATTTCCCTTTGAACTATCCTAAATCTGGGACCATACTTTTAGGCAATTCTGTCTACTTACTCTGTATGTTTGCTAGTACTGTCAATATTTTGTCTGTGTACTTGGTGATATTCTCTGAGGCATCTTTTATAATCTTCAATGATTCTAGTCATTTTGACAATGCCTCTATTTTGTATTCTCAATATTGACTTATTTTGCTATTTATGGACTCTTTCTAGATACTCTGTTTTGTTGGATGGTATAAAACAATAAATATCTTTAGTAGCCTAACCACTATGCACTCTTCTTTTACAAGGTGAGCCTAGTAACACTTTACCAAATATTATGATCTTTAGCTTGGCTCAAGTTGTAACTTAAGCAAAGACTTAAGAAAAAATAAGAGGAATGATCAATTAGTAAAGTGTAAGAATGCAGGATTGTATCTATAGCTATATATACCTATGACCATAAGAAATATATTTGTTATTTATGAAGTGATTAAGTCATACAACATGAGAGAAATATAAGAAAGCAGTACTTACTATATAAGATGCTGACTGAGACACCATGAGATATAGCCAATCATTGAGTTAGAAAGAAACAACCCTAATACCTGTAGTTTATGAGCTAACCACCTTGAAGACATGAGGGTCAATTATAACAATAGTAGGCCCAAATCTCATCTAATAGTATCAAAAAACCAGTGGATCACAGAGCATAAATCCTAATCCTACCCACTACAACACAAAGTATGGATAATCTTCTACTATATGTCATGGCTTACTTCTGATCTTATTCCAGTATAGAGGTAGTGCTTTATTCAGATCTCATTTAAGACTAGAACATTTAAATCTTAAATATAATCTGTAAAGGTAATCCAATTATTACCATTATAAACTTATATAACAACTATAAAACTGGAGCATACACCACCATCTATGGTTCTCCTCCTCAAATATTAACTCCAGTATAGAAACAGACTATATGGTGGACTGGCTCACAATCTATGGCTATTTACTTGCAAATATTCCTGGCTAACATACTTATATTTCCTATACTTCTCAAAGAATTCCCTTAGTTCTTAATCTTACCTTTGCAAATAGTTTAGCTACTCAATGTGCAATCTTATCTGATTGGACAATTAAACCAGAGTTTGCCTTTGGATTTGACTATCTAGCCATATAGTAGACCCTATTCAACAATGTAACCCCTATCAGTAACTGCTGCAGAAACAGATATAATATGAAGGATACTAATATATAGTAATAATAAATATTAATATATTTGGAATGCTTTTCTTGTATAGAATTGAACTCCTAGAAAAAAATGCATGGTCTATAGTTTTTGTGGAAATTCTGGAATATCTTTGAGAGCTTCTAAATGTGCTAATGGACACTAATAATTCTATTTTTACCACTGACTTCAAAGACACAGTGTTATTCCTCTCAATAGCAATAATATACACTAATGAGCAAGTGGCAAAGAAGTACAACTCCAGCCCAACAATCAAACTATAGTGGAATAAGACTCTCACTGAAATAACTGCCTACATATAACAACTCTGGGAGCTCCAATATGAATATCTTAAAACATATGGTTTCTAAGAGTCAGATTTAGACAGAGACATAAAATAGACATGTAACCTTTTCAAGAGACAAGTCTAATATGCAAAGAGAATGTGGGCCAATAAAACCTTAGAAAAAGCAGCAGCAGACAAGGTGTGGAAGATTCATCAATGTACAACAGAACACAGAAACTATCCTATTCTAGCAATATCAAGAGAATCAGGACAGTTTCTTACTATTATATACAAAGAAAAGTACAAAACTCTTAGAGCAACTCTTTATCAAGAACTTCTCTCTCTTCTTACTTCCATCAAAACTGACCTATCATGTAGACAAGATAATGAAATCTCCTTCAAAAAAGTCACTTATACAGAGGTTCATGATGCTCTCTCCTCATTGAGCTCAAATACAGCTATAAGTACCAGCTATATTAACTATACTATGCTCAAATAGGCCTAGCCACATGTGGAAAATGATATAACCATGCTTATTCATTAGTGCCTTGCTAATAAATACTATCTTTCACAATAGTGAAGAGTGATTGTAGTAGCACTTTAGAAGCCCAACAAATCTGACTATACCTAACCTAAAGCATACTATCTTATTATACTCCTTGAGTGAATAGGCAAGCAACATGAGAAAGTAATAGCTCACAGACTGACTTATTTTACAGGCTGATATAACTTTATCTTAGGTTTCCAATTTAGAGGTAGAGCTAACTTCTTTATTTGAGATACTATTCTCACCTTTGTACATGATATTCACAACTCATAGAACCATAGCCTAGTCACCTTTGTACTAAATTTTGATATTAAAGGTTATTTTGACAAAGTCAACTATAAATATCTTCTCAATGAGATAAAGAAACACTGTATTTCCATTGAACCAGTAAATTAGATAGCAAACTTTCTTTCTGACTAAGAGACAGCAATATGTCTTGATAACACCTGAAGAGAAATAAAACCAGTCAAAAATAGTATTCTACAAGGATCTCCTATCTTTCCCATACTTACCTCTTTTTACTCAGTAGGCCTACTTGATATATTTGAAACACCAACCAATTCTATTGAGATTACAGAAAACCATGCTTGTAGCCACCCTACTCATATCTCAATTCTTATGTATATAGACAATGGAAAGCTAACTGTCTTCTCTCTTTCACTAGATATCAACAACTATATACTTGCTAAGGCCTATTAATTGGTAGACTAATAGTTATGCTTAGCTAGACTCTCTCCTGATAAGAATAAAAGAGAACTGATACATTACACTCAGAGAAGAAGAGACAAAACATTATCTCACATCAACCTCATCAACTGTGATAGCACTACTTCTATAATATTAGTAGGCTCAACAATCCACTGGCTAGCTTCTTTACAACTACTATGTCACCAAAATGGCAGTAAAGGTTGAGAATGCTGTTGTATACATCTCAATGCTAGTAAATACTGTTTGCAGCCTATCACACTACTACCTCTACTACCTTTACTATACATGCATTCTTCTTATCATTACATATGTTAGTACTGCTTAGTAAATAGACAAACAGAAACATATTCAAATACTGAATAAAGTCCAAAATAGAGTACTCCACCTAATATGTGCAGCCTTCTACACCACCTCTACTTATACATTAGAACTAGAAGTATTTATCTTCTCTCTCAGTTTATATCTGGACTCTCTTACTAGATATACTGCTATCCACTTTAACAAACTTAGTACTAACAATCCTATTCTCCAATGACTATCTGATAACTGGCACAATAGACAGAGTACTTCAAATCCTTTTTCTCTCCCTACTAAACACAACTGTAGGTTTAAACTAATACAACTACAAAAAACAGCTATATTTACTTCTTCATTCCATGAATGTATATTTTCTTTTCTTCTCCCTCTATAGTGAAAAACATAGCTAGACTATGGAAAATACTTTACAATTCACCAATCTACTACTAATAAAGACAAAGTAGTGGCTTGCCATAACAGATTTGTCAACCAAGTACAATACTACCCAGAAACACTTTTTACTTACTCAGATGGCTCCTAAATCTTCTTTCTTAACTAATTCTACTGAGTTGGATCAGCAGTAGTAGGGTACCACCAAAGAAGAGAAGTTTTCTACTAAAAACTTGGCCTTAGAAGCTCAGCTGAAGTTTATGACACAAAGCCTGCAGGACTTATAACTAGTCTATTAGAATTTATCTCCTTTGCAAACCAATATCCCAAAGTTTATTATATTCAATTATATACTGACAACATCTCAGCCATATCTATTGTTAAGACTTAAATCTTAGAGTAAGAATGAAAGAATAACCTTGGATTAGATAATCACAAGAGAACTTGATAGAGTTCTTAAAACAGAATAGTCTATCTTATATAAACTAAGCTACTGGTCTATGCTACAGTATCATTAACCTACCCTAAAGAGCCATACATTACCTTTAAGATTAATATATGTCAAATATATTGTAATTATATCATTCTTCTAGAAGTTTCTACCATGTTCTATTGTAATATATGATTATGTAACTTGTAACTGTGACAGCATTTATATGACAATGACTGATATGAGACAGTTTGTGATAGTTACAATATTTCAAGCTTGGAACATGAGTCTGAGAGTAAGGCTAGCATAGGCTCCTCTTCACTACCACCTTACACTTTCCTACCACCTACACTATCACCAATTTTACCATTACCAATTAATTCTCCTTTCTCCTATAACAATGTGAGTTCATGACTTATAACAAATTATTAGACAGTAGTAGAAACAGTTAGTAGTAATGTAGGCACAGATCTAGATATTGCTAGCAGAAGGAGTAGAAGAAGCAACAGCAGTAGAAAACCTCTGACTTAACACTGGGTCAAGCATAGAAATGGCTAGGCCACAGACATTTTATGGAATAGCAAACAAGGTTATGAAGTTTTTGACAGCATATAGATTATATATCAGAATGAGAATGAGAGATGTAGCAGTAAAGGAACAGATACTGCAGGTGTTGTCATATATATAGGGAGGGTTAGTAGATATGTGGAAAGAGGATATCATGAAGAACTTAGAAAGTGAGAGTTTGAGTTATGCAACAGTAGGAGAATTTTTGTCAGACTTGAAAGAAGAGTTTGATGGAGGAGATGATGAGATCATAAAGATGGCAGAATTAAAGAAGATGGAACAAGAGAGTAAGACAATAGAGGAGTTTATACAAGAGCTCAGAAGAATGACAAGGAGAAGTAGATATAAGAGACAGCCATTGATAGAGGAGTTTAAGAGAGAGATGAATGGAGTGATTAGGAGAAAGTTTATAGAGATAGAAAGACCTTCAAGGAGTATTGACAAGTGGTACAAATGTACTACTAATTTGGATAGACACTGAAGAGAGAGTTGAAAAGAGAAAAAAATGTTGAGAGAAAGAAAATAAAGTGGAAACTAGAGGTAGAGATAATAGATAGTGGAAGTAAGTAGCTAAGGAGGATTTATACCATGTCTACCCTCTTTCCAGATCTAGCCAAGAAGACAGGAAGAGCAGCAGATATTAGTGGGACCTGCTCTAATAGAAGAGGTAGAAAGAACAAATGTAGTGGTGGTCAGAAACATCTTACAAGAATAAAAAGAAAGAGGAGAAGGAATGAGAAGAGTGATAAATGTAGATAGAGGGAGGATTTGCTATAGTTGTGGATGATTTGGCTATTTTGCAAGAAATTGTAGAAATTGGAGAATAGTAGGCTAAAAAAAGAGGATGGGGTATAAGGATAATTTGAACAATTTGAAAGAGAAGGAGAGTCTGACAGTCCTTGATTATACTTTTATAATAGATTCAATATACTAACTATTCAGGTAATACAAGCTTGTATTCCAAATTGAGAGAAATCTGTAAGCAAAGATAGAAAGAAAATTTTAAGAAAAAAGAAAAGAAAGAGGAAGAAAGAAAAGAAAGAGAAGTAAAAGTAAGAAAAGCAAAAGAAGAAGGGTTACTTTGAGAGAGGTGATAGTAAAGATTGGACTGGAGAGAATAGATACACAGGAGGGAATCACTGTGGAAGCTTTGTTGAACAGTGGAGCAACAGGTTTGGTAATGAGTTCTGAATTTGCAAAAAAAAAAAGAAAGGGTTTAAATTGAAAAAGATTGAAAGACCTATTTATGTGAGGAATATAAATGGAACATTCAATGAGAAGAGGCCAATAGAATATACTATGAAAGTAAATATCTATCATCAAGAGCATAGAGAGAAGACAGAGATAAATGTAATTAGAGGCCAGAAGTAGAATTTAATTTTGGAAATACTATGGCTTGCCTGTCACAATTCTGAGATCAATTGGAAAACTAGGGAAGTAAAAATGACAAGATGTCCAGATGAATGTGGTAAGCAGTAGAGACCAAATCAAGGAAAATCATCATAGCAAAAACAAAAGAAATAAGAAGTGAAAGAAGTATAGGGGAAGAAAAAAGATAAAGAGGAGGAAAAGCAGGAAAAGGGGAAGATAATAGAAATAAAGAAAGTGGTAGAAAAGTAGGAAATTTGGGATGATGAGAAAGAAGTGACAAGATCAGAAAATGAAGTAAAGAAGTTGATACCAGAGTAAATTCACAAATGGATCAAGGTCTTTGAAAAGAAAGCAAGTAAGAGGATGCTAACAAAAAAGATGTTATAGAATGCTTGAACACTAACAATTTTTATTTTATTTTCTTTTATTTTTCTGATTTTATATTTATTTTATATTTATTTTATTTTATTTTTCTTTTGAATAATGAAGAGGCATGTGACACCAGAGTCACATGACAGGTCACATGATGTGATGTCATAAGCCTAGAACATAGTAGAAGGATCTAGAAGATGACATTAGGACACATGTATACAATATGGTAGCCTTGAGGTGAACATGAGGTTGTAGCATGGACAATAGAGCAGGCTTAATTATTGGTAGCACGGACCAGGCATGTTTTGTATAAATAGGACTCTAATTTAGCAGAGACTCCTTGTCGAGTTCTCTTGTGATTTTTCCCACTTGATTGCCTACTAAGAGCTTTACTCGCTTGTGTAGCTATTGGACTCTGTGTCTAGTGGTTGCCACAACAAAAGATGTAGGACTATACAATAGATTTGAAGGAGGAATTTGTACCAAGAAAAGGGAAAATTTATCTCTTGTCCAGAGAAGAGAGAGAGAAAGTAAGAGAGTTTATTTAGAAATAGGTGAGAAAGTGATATATTCAACCATCAAAGTCACTACAGACTGCACCAGTATTCTTTATAAGAAAGAAGAATGAGAAGATGATGATGGTACAAGACTATTAGTATCTTAATGAGTGGACAGTAAAGGACAATTATCCACTGTTACTTATTTCAGATATTATTGAAAATCTTGAAACCAAGAAGGTGTTGACAAGGCTAGATTTACAATGGGAATATAACAATATAAGAATTAAGGGAAGAGATGAGTGAAAAGCAGTCTTTACAATACTAAAAGGGTCATTTGAATCAATGGTCATGTTTTTTGGGTTAATAAATTATCTAGCCATATTCCAAGCTATGATGAACAAGTTACTGAGAGACTTGATTAATACAGAGAAGATAGGGAGTTTTATTGATGACATGATAGTAGGAACAGAAAGCAAGGAAAAACATAATAAATTAGTAGAAGAAATATTGAGGAGGATGAAAGAAAATGATTTGTATGTGAAGCCAGAGAAGTGTAAGTGGAAGATTAGAGAAGTGAACTTTTTGGGGGTAGTAATAGAACTAGACAAAATAAAGATAGAAGAGAGAAAAGTAAAAGCAGTGTTGAATTGGCTAGTATCTAAGTTAGTCAAGAACATACAGAAATTTTGATGTCTGGTAAATTATTTGTAAAAGATTTTGTGAAGATAGCAAGGCCATTATATAAATTGACAAAGAAAGAGCAGAAGTGGGAGTAGAGGTTAAGACAAGAAAAGTCATTTGAATTATTAAATAAAAAGTTCACTACAAAACCAATTCTGGTGGCTCTAGATTTAAATAAGAAGATGAGGATAGAGATAGACACATCAGATTATGTAATAGAAGGAGTGTTGTCTATAGAGTATGAAGATGAGAGATAGAGATCAGTGGCCTATCTTTCTAAATCATTGAATGAAATAGAATAAAACTATGAAATTCATAACAAAGAAATATTAGCAATGATTAGAGAATTGGAGGCATGAAGAAATTTGTTAGAAGGTGCTAAATTCAAGTTTGAGATCTGAAGAGATCAAAAGGATTTGAAGTATTTCATAAAGGCTATCAGAATTACAAATAATAAACTTCATTTTTATTCTTGTTTTCATTTTGTTTTCTATTTTCCTTTCTATTTTCATTTTACTTTTATTTTGGACTAGGGTTTAGCATAACAGTCATGGTCACACAGTTATGTGGTCACAATGGAAGATGGTAGAAGCTTCTAGGGCAATGATATCATATAATATACTTAACACATATTTGGCCTTATAGCTTATACGTGGTCTTTAGAGTAGGCTAAGCACAGTAGTATAGTACAGTATATA
>Ga0157358_1001426_pt1 | contig 10499 bp, 9 predicted proteins | sample AttcapACBM2_FD_111484 | JGI IMG/M metagenome (GOLD analysis project Ga0157358, IMG submission 111484) | Fungus gardens microbial communities from leaf cutter ant in Botucatu, State of São Paulo, Brazil - Atta capiguara ACBM2 | ecosystem: Host-associated > Fungi > Mycelium > Unclassified ...
AACATATTTATCACAAACTGTTACACAATGTGATACAGTATCATACATCTGTCATATAACACAGTCACAAGTCATGGTCACAAGATCATATGTCACAAAGAACATCATAAAAGATTCTAAAACAATAATGTTATATAACATATATTATATATATTTGTTATAATCGATGCCTCCTGGAGACAGCATGAATATGGGCAAAGGGTATGATGACACAATCAGCTGTGCCGTAGGAGTCTCAGTCAGCGCTTCATGTAGTAGGTGCCACAATCTAGCCTAATTCTCATTGCTTCCTTATATTATCCTCATGTATTCTACCTCATGTACACCTTATTGTTCTAAGAACTAGTAGTATATATAGCATAGATACAGTCTTGTATATTTACACTTTACCACTTATACATCTCTCTTACTCTTTCTCAAGTCTTTGCCTTAGTTGCAACCTGAGCTCAAGCTTAAGATCGTTACATTTGGTAAAGTGTCGACAAGCTCACCTTGCAAGAGAGGTGTAGTAGGACAAGCCTACGGATGAAACGAGACAGCATTATCTGTCAAAAAAATGGAACATGTGTAGCAGTAGCTATGAGAAGAAACCACAATGAGTTCAAGAAGAATAAACAATATAGAGGCATTGTCAGAACAACTAGGGTCTTTATAGATCATGGAAGAAACCTCAACAAGTGATGAACAAACAGACACTGAGATGTCAGTAGCACCAGCACCGATGGCAGTAACAAGCCAAGAGAACATTTAGGCAGGATTGCTAAAGAACATGATACTGGACCCAGGGTAGTTTGACAGTGACTAAACAAAGTTTGAAGACTGGTGGAGAGGGATCAGATTATTCCTCAAAAGCAACAGGGTCATGGAGACCGATGATAGGATCACAGCAATCCTAGCTCACCTCAGAGGAGGTATAGTGGGAATCTATACACAAAAGAAACTCGACGAGCTAGATGAAGAATTTGAAACCCAAGACTGGGATGACTTTGTAAAAGAGATCAAGATAACGTTTAGCAACAAGTCCAAAGCAGCAGATGCAGAATGGAAAATCGAGACATTCAAACAAGGGAAACAAAATACAGCAGATTTTATCATAGAGTTCAAAGCGCTAGCCATGAAGGCTGATACAAATGAGCTGTACACCATCTTTTTATTGAAGAAGAATGCACGACAGGATATTATCAAGACAATACTGGGATACTCACTGATAGCAATGCTAGAGACTCTTAAAGAGTGGAAGGTGGCAATAACATCAGTGGGACAAGAATACAAATTAACGGAGGGACGTCACGACTACAAGACAAGCACAGGAACCACATATAGTGGTAGAGGACAACCAATAGATATTGGAAGGTCCAACGACAATTTCAAAGATGGAAAACTGAAGTGTTTCAATTGCAACAAATATGAGCACATGGCAAAGAATTGCTGAGGAAAGAAGAAAGAACAAGAAACAAGGAAATGTTTCAAATGTGATAAAGAAGAACACATTGCAAAGGATTGCAAGAGAAAGCAAACGATGAAGAACAGAAAAGTCAAGGAGGACTCAGATGACAAAGACAAGAAGAAGGAGGGTTTTGGTAATGATCTCAAGTAGGCACAGTACAAGAGATCTTCTATGTAAATTCCCAAAATATATACATTATTCCAAATCACTGAAGCAGCAATGGAAAACATGAATTAAATATGCAAGCAAATATTAAGACAAAGAATGGAAAGAAGCTAGAAGTCAAGGCACTAGTGGATTCAGGATACACACACATAGGAATCGATAAACAATTAGTTAAGGACAAGAAGATTCCAACAAAACCTATCAACTTCTTATTCAAGGTTTTTAACACAGATGGCACAAAGAACAGAGAGGTGACCAAGATGGCGCCTCTAGAAATCAAAATCGACGGACATATGGAACAATTGGAAGCAGCAGTTACAGATCTAGATAGAACAGATATGTTTCTGGGCCATAACTGGCTAGTCAAACACAATCCTGAAGTCAATTGGAAGAACAGCACAATACAGTTTACCAGATGTCCAGGACACTGCATAATGAAACATGAAGACATTCGGTTCAACACTAGGAGACAAATGGCAATGGATAAAATAGAACAGGACAATGGCAAAATCAGCAAAGAACCTGACAAGACTAATCCAGAGGATTTACCAGACTACATTCAGCCATTCACACATTTGTTTAACAAGAAGAAATTCAAGAAACTACCAGAAAGATGAGAATGGGACCACAAGATAAACCTTATGGATGAAGCACCAAAAGAATTAAATGCCAAGGCATACATGATGACACTGAAGGAAGAAAAAGTGCTAAATCAATGGTTGGACAAACAATTGAAGGCAGATCTTATAGTAGAATTGAAATCAAGATATGTAGTACCATGCTTTTACATTCCAAAGAAGGACAGATCACTACGATTGGTACAAGATTACAGAAAGCTCAACCAGGTTATGATAAAGGACAAAATACCACTGCCATTAATTGGAGAAGTAATCGACAAGCTCAAGGAAGCAAAATACTTCAACAAATTGGATCTAATCTGGGGATACAACAATATCCAGATCAAAGAAGGAGACAAATGGAAAGCTGCATTCCTAACTAATAAAGGGCTATTTGAACCACAAGTCATGTATTTCAGGCTATACAATTCACCAGGAACGTTTCAACAAATGATGAACAGTATATTCTGAGAACTGCTCCACAAAGGCATATTGGCAAACTATATGGACAATTTTGTGATACCAGCCAAAACCATAGAAGAACTAGAAGAAAGGACAGTTCGATTTTTGAAGATAGCGGAGAAGCATAACCTGTGTTTCAAAAGATCAAAATGTGACTTCAACATGGAGGAAATCCCTATCTTAGGAGTGGTTGTTGGCAAAGGACAGATTCAAATGGAACAAGAAAAGATCAAGGCAGTAAAAGAATGGAAGACACTGACAAAAGTGAAATATGTAGAAAGCTTCCTGGGATTTACAAACTTCTATTGATACTTTATACAAAACTTCAGCCACACTGCCAAGCCATTAAAAGAACTAAAAGGCAAGAAAGAGTGGAAATGGGAAGAAGAACACCAAAGAGCATTTGAAGAACTTAAGGAGAAGATCACAAGTCAACCAGTATTGGCATTACCTAGAAGAGAAGGAAAATTCAGGGTAGAAATGGATGCTTCAGAACATGCCATTGGAGAAGTACTTTCCCAAGAGAAAGAAGGGAAGTGGAAACCCATAGCATTTTTATCAAGGACAATGCAATCAGCAGAATGAAACTACGAAATTTATGACAAGGAACTACTAGCAATAGTAGAAGCTTTGGCTAAATGGAGACAATATCTGCTAGATGCAGCAGAAATATTCGAAATCTGGATAGACCACAAAAACTTGAAATATTTCTAAGAACCTCACAAGCTAAAAGGATGACAGGCAAGATGGTACTTGAAGTTGCAAGATTATGACTTCATACTATGACATATTCCAGGGAAAACAAACATGAAGGCAGATATCCTCTCAAGAAAGGAACAAGTTAATACAAAAGAAGACAACAAGGATGTGCAACTGCTAAAGAACGAGATATGGACAAGAAAGACCACAGTTAAGATTACGATGTTAGAAAGAAAAGTGATGACAGAAGAAAGCAATATCGTCAAGAAAATTCGGAAGAATAACACAAGAGAGAAGGAGATTATCCAAGCTTTGGAAAAGAAAGATAGATTAGTATGGGAAGAAGATGGAATGGCATACATGGAAGGGAGGATCTATGTGCCAAACAACAAGAAACTCAGGGAAGAAATTCTGAGGAAGCATCATGATCCAGTGGATATTGGACATCCAGGACAACACAGAATGCTGGAATTACTCAAGAAGACTTACTGGTGGCCAGGAATCAAAGAAGATATCAAGAAATATGTGCAAGGATGTCTTAAATGTTAACAAAATAAAATCCAGCACCAACGAAGAGCAGGCGAACTACATCCACTGGAGATTCCGAAGGGACCATGGCAAGAAATTAGCATCAACATGATAGGACCGTTACCAAGTTCAAATGGAATGGATGCCATATTGGTTATTGTGGATCGATTCACAAAGATGATTAGGCTAAAAGCAACAATGACGAACATTTTATCAGAAGAGATTGTAAAAATCTACAGGGACAAGATATGGAAACTACATGGAGTACCAAAGACAATTCTTAGCAATTGAGGACCACAATTTGTGTTGAAGTTCATGGAAGAATTCACTAAAGTATTGGGAACCAAAAGGAAATTGTCTACGGCATACCATCCTCAAACAGATGGGCAAACAGAAAGGATAAACCAAGAAATAGGAACATTCTTGTGACATTACATGAACTACCAACAAGATAATTGGATGGACTGGTTGGCTACAGCAGAATTTTCATACAATGATAAGAAATATGTGGCAACTGGAAAGACACCATTCGAATTGAATTTTGGAAGACACACTTGGAAAGAAGACCTTATGGTTCAAATGGGGATACCACAGGTAGAAGAATTCATGAAACACCTGCAGAAGAGTTGGGAACATGCTGCACATGCAATGGAAGAGTCTCAGAAAAACATGAAATGACAGTTCAACAAAAAGAGATGAAATCCACAAGGATTGAAGGCTGGTGACCACATGTGGCTGGAAAACAAAAATATCCAGTTGAATTGACCCTCAAAGAAGTTGAATAACAAAAGATATGGACTCTTTAGAATTACAAAGGATATTGGTTCTGGGGTGTTTCAACTAGAACTTCCAGAAGGATAGATGATTCACAACATTTTCAACAAGGATCTTCTAACACGATGTGTGGAGCCAAAGTTCCAAGGACAGCACAAGGATTCAGCACCCCCACCTACAATTATTAATGAAGAAGAAGAATATGAAGTGGAAGAAGTATGGAAACACAGAATACGAGGACGGAGAACTCAATACTTGATTCATTGGAAAGGTTATGGAGATGAACATAATCAATGGATGGTGGAATCAGGGTTGTCACATGCAAGACAGGTGATAGAAGACTATTAGACAAGGTATTTGAGCCAAAACCTATAAAGAGGGGGGTAAAATCCCAGTTCAATCAGCTCAAGAAATCACTTGACTTTGAAAAGCACTTGTAAATCCTATAAAATGGCCTCTCAAATTGCAGTCAACAACAACTACATCATGGCACCCACTTCCCCTAACCCATATATCTCACAAAAACTAAACAACATGGATCAAGCACAAATTATAAAGAGAGAAAGAGAAGACTGGTCAAGATTATACCACAAGACATTGAAAGGATTGGAGATGATGATAGATATACAGAGGATGGCAAAGGATATTCAAAGGTTGGCAGAAGAGACAAACACCATATTAACAGAGATAGAAGGAATGGTTTTGATGACAAGCATCAACAATCAAGTCATGAATGCCACAAATATTACTCAAATATTGGAGAACCTTCGGTATCTGGTTCAAAGTGATATGAATGAATGGGCATTTCAAGTGCAGAGAATGCTAGCCAATGAACTAGATCACTACAAAGGAAAAGGCAATTCTTATGTAGACAGCAATATCAAGGAAATTCAAGAATTGTACATGGAAGAAGAAAAGAAAGAAGAAAAGGGAACAGTAGAAAATGAAGAAGTTATATTGGTCTGCCCTTACGAGGTTTCATCAATAACATTGTCATCTTTAATGACAAGCTTCATAACAAACGAAATCGAAAATCTTGTCAAGTACATGAAATTTGTAAAGACTCTGTTACAGACAAGAATATTCCAACCACTACCATACTATCAATCCCTCAGATCTAGAGGAGAACAAGATCCTGCATTTTGGAAAGAAGTAGCAACTGTATTTTTGGACAGAAAACGGAACACCAATACATCAAGAAATGGATGTCAAATACCGATGTATCAAGGAGGTCCACTACACAAACCATACTTCATGGCCATCGACAACAAGGATCAAATCATCATAGGCCCTAGCAAAAAGATAGTGGTCACACATGTGGTAGGAGAGTTAGAGGTTTTGGTCTGATTCATGAGGACATGAATCCTGAAACGGGAGTATTGTTATGATCAATACCTTCTGGAGACAGCATGGATATGAGCAAAGGGTATGACAACACAATCAGCTGTGCCATAGGAGTCTCAGTCAGTGCCTCATGTAGTAGGTGCCACAATCTAGCCTAATCCTCATTGCTTCCTCATATTATCCTCATGTATTCTACCTCATGTATGCCTCATTGTTCAAAGGACTAGTAGTATATATAGTGTAGATACAGTCTTGTATCTTTACACTTTACTACTTATACAATCTCCCTTACTCTTTCTCAAGTCTTTGTCTTAGTTGCAACCTGAGCTCAAGCTTAAGGTCATTACAATATTGACCTTAAGACAAATCCATGTTCTTTAGAGTAGGCTAGGTTTAGTATAGCATAGAATATGAGCCCAGCATATATAAAATAGATAGATTATACTTAGAAACTTTATTAAGTTCTCTTGTGTTATCTAATATAAGGTTATTCTTTTACTCTTATCCTTGAGCCTAAGTTCATAACATTTGATCTTTTTCAGTATCTCATTACTAAACTGTACTCTAAAACCCTCAAGCATCTCCTATATATTATATTTGTATATAAGACTAGTAGTTACATTGTAAATTGTTAGTCTGATAATCAAATATCTAAGTAAACTCAATTTCTGATATTCAATAGCAACATATCATTATTAGCACTCAATCTTCTTCAGACTTTATTTTATCTTCCAAAGTTGTAATCATATGGCAAATAGACAGCATAGTACATAAGCTAAAGCCAAGGTTGTTTTAGGAAGTTTGCATTACTACACTTATCATATAGAATTTTCATACTCTATACATCTCTGAGCCAACTCTGTGGGCTTTTATTTTCTAGTGTAAACTACATCTTTATAACAACACTATTTACCCTAAAGATACTCCTCAAGTCAAATCTTACAACTGATAATACCAACTGATATTTACCTTGCTAGTCTTTCCTAGACTGCTAGAACTCTACAAAACTTGTTCAAAAGTAAAAGCTAGATACTAATAATACTCACTTGAGAAATAGCAATTAAACCATTTACAAGTGAGAGGATTTAGATAAAGGTTCTTTTTTCTGCTTCCCTCTACTTGTGACTTATATATTAGTCTAAAAATACAAGAAATGAAAGTAAGGAATATAACCTAAAACAATTGAAAAGATCTTCTGAAGTCTCAGAAGCATATAGTCTTCTCTTTATTTTCTATACTGGTCTAATAGCCTTTTCTTGCTCAAAAATGCTAATTTTCTTTCTCTTTGGTTATTTTAACTAGCTGTTCCTACTTATAAGCCCATTTCTAAATCCTGCAACTTCTAATCACTGATGTTCCTATCTTATTTGACTATTCAAATACTTGTGGCTATCCCAATTATACTCATAAGTGCCCATTTTTCATAGATAGTCTTTTACAAATTCTATAGCATTTTATGTCCCTAAAGACCTCATTTTCTGAGAACTAGTTTGTTTGATAGCTACCATACCATCTCTTAAGTTGGTATCCACTCAAGAAAGCTTGAGGTATTATCTAGGAGTATCAAGTCTTCTTATGAATACTTTTAAATACTCAAAAACTTGATAAGAGTATGTTTTCTCACAAAAAATCATTTTATGGAAAAATACTGTAAATTATAGAAAGATATAGCTAGATATTATAACAAACATTGTATACCTACTTCTATTATGACTTATGTTCAAGTAATAAAACAAAAGACAACTCTTGTATTAAGTAACACAAGAGAACTTGATAGAGTTTCTAGTATAAGATAGTTTACCTTATATACTTCAAACTGTAGTTTGCACATATACTACAATTTTAGATTTAGAGTTAAGGGTTAGTATAATGTCACACATCAGTCATATATCACATGACACAGTCACAAGTCACAGTCACACAATCATGTGTCATACAGAACATTATAGAAGATCCTAGATAATAATATTATATAACATATATTATATATGTTGATCTTAAGGCAAACACATGCCTAGTATATACAAGATAGATAGATTGTACTTAAGAACTCCACCAAGTTCTCTTGTATTATCTAATACAAAGTTCTTTTCTTACCTTAATACTTTGAGGTTTGAATTATAATATTATCTAGAATCTTTTATGTCTTTCTCTTCTGTTACATAATCATGTGACTTTGACAAATGTGACCACTCTGTGATAGATGTCACATTTTCATCACACTTCTTCACTTAAGTCCAAAATAAAGAAAAAAAATAAACTTAAAAATATAATAAAGGAAAATAAAGTAAAGTCCAGTTAAGTTCATTGTTCACAACTCTAACAACCCCCATCTTTAAACCTGATAATAAGATATACTTAGACTTTACAGACATTTACACTGTATGTTTGTTAACTAAGTATATTAGTATTTGGAACTATGCAGTGTTAAGAAACAAGTGAGTTCAATGTCATACAAACTAAAGTTATCTCTCTTCATGAAAAGATTGTACCTGGTGCTCAACATAGTCAAGCTTACTACTGTCCTTAAAGACTCCATACCAGATTAATATATACTACTATTGCTAAACTTCATCATTATAGATGAAGAGAAAGAATGGGAAGTAGAGTAAGTCTTGGATAGCTGTTGGCATTGCCAACAGTATTAGTATCTCATTAAATAGTAGGGTTTTGGTTTAGAAACAATTTGTATTGGAGAAAGTAGTGGAGTTTCACTATCCAAACCTCTATACCCTGTAGTCTATACAGATATCCAAATTTAAAAGAATTAAGTTCAGGTCAATTTCTCTTGCTTCAAATTACAGCAATTTTAAATAGAAGATGGATGTAAGAGGATCTGACTTTTTTAATCTTTTAGATAATCTTTCAGACTTGTCAAGATCACTCATCTAAGCAAAGCTCTCTAATACCAAATTTTACAGACTTTCTTATAGACTTTCTTACCCTTAATCAATCACACTGCACTTTCTCATCTCTAGCCTAAGCCTAAACCTGCTTTTTCTAGTTGTTATCAAGTATATACTATCTTTTTGAGTAGTATTTTAGACATTTCTATCTAAGTTTCTAACTATCTACATACTACTATTTTGATAATTAGCTCAGCATTGTTTAGTTAGATTGTAATAGTATCAGATACAGTTCACATTAGGATGTCAGATATGCAAAGCCTGAATACTAGCTTTTTTTAAATTTTCTTTTCTTTTTCTTTTTTCTGTTATTTTCTTTATTCAGATCTGGGGTTATGGTTAGAGTGATGTCATAATTATACTATCACACATCAATCACATCATATGACATGGTCACAGTAATGGTCACAAGTCACAAGATCACAGAGAAGAGTGTAGAAGGTTTTGAAAAGATAACATCATACAATATATATTACATATATTAACCTTAAGGCAAACATATGATTATTTAGGGTAGACTAGAGAAGTAGTAGTACAGACCATCGTAGTTTAGTATATAAGGTAGATGAACCTGTACAGAGTTCTCTATCAAGTTCTCTTATATAATTCCTATACAAGGTTCTTTTCTTTGATCCACTCTAAGATCTTTGAATTGTAATATAGGAGGTGAAAGCCTGTGAGGTTAGCTTGGAAATATATAGAGTATGAAAACTTTATACAATAAACTCAGTAATACAAACTTTCCAAAACAATCTTGGCTTCAGCTTATATACTATGCTATATGTCTGCTATATAATCATAACCTTAGAAGACAGAATAAAGTTCAAAGAAGATGTTACCATTGAACACTAGAAATTGAGTTCACTTGGATATTTGATTATCAGACTAGTAAATTATAGTATAACTACTAGTCTTATATATAAGAAAGATAAATAAAAGATGCTTGGAGATTTCAGTATATAGTTCCAAGTGGAATTTTCAGTAATGAAACACTGAAAAGGGGTCAATAGAGGAACTTTACTATAGAAGGCTGAGTTTAATAAGAGTATCTCTGTATAAAAAACTGAGTACTAATAGAGTTTCTACTATAAGATAGTCTACTTTATATATTCTAGTTTGTTAATCTATATGATTATATAACTGTTATACATGTTATATTTCTGACATACTTTGTGATATTTATGACTATCACATATGACATTATATCATACTCTTAAGCTAAGTTTATATAAAAAAAAACTAAACTAGGAAAAATAAAGAAAAAAGAAAAAAAGATAAAAACAAGTTTACTTTGGCAATTTGTAACACAAAACAAGTTAAACATAAAGCCTTATAAGGTTAAAGCTATAGTATTAACTAATAGAATGAAACTGAACTCACCTGCCATGGTAATAATCTATTCAGTAATAAACATAAGCAGGTTAACACTATATATAAGAAATATGTAGAATAACTGAAATAGAAGCTACTACTTTTAGGGAAGATTGATAACAGAAAAATTGAAAAACTAAATAAAAAATATTGGAGAGAAGCTAAAGTATCTGGTAAGATAAAAAG
>Ga0157358_1001427_pt1 | contig 10499 bp, 11 predicted proteins | sample AttcapACBM2_FD_111484 | JGI IMG/M metagenome (GOLD analysis project Ga0157358, IMG submission 111484) | Fungus gardens microbial communities from leaf cutter ant in Botucatu, State of São Paulo, Brazil - Atta capiguara ACBM2 | ecosystem: Host-associated > Fungi > Mycelium > Unclassified ...
GCAACCAGCAGAATGAAATTATGAGATCTATGACAAAGAATTATTGGCAATTGTGGAATCCATCACAAAATGGAGACAATATCTACTGGATGCCACAGAAACATTCAAAGTCTGGACAGATCACAAAAATCTCAAGTACTTTCAGGAACCACATAAACTCGATGGAAGACAAGCAAGGTAGTATCTGAAATTGCAAGACTACAATTTCATATTACAATATATTCTGGGAAAAATGAACATGAAAGCAGATATCTTGTCAAGAAAAGATCACATCGACACCACAAATGACAATAAAGATGTATAGATGCTAAAAGATAAAATGTGGACTAGAAGACAAATATTTGCTGAAGTGAAGATGATACGAAGAAACCAAGTGGTAGAAGAAACCACTATATTGTTATAAGATGAGAGTGTGGACAGACTTTGGCTAGGGTTAGAGTTAGCCGGACATAGATAAGTAATTAATTATTAGTCTACAATGGAGGAAGAGCACATGACTTGGAAGTCATGTGATAGAAGTCTAGAGTGGTCTAGAAGAACTTAGGGTCTAGAAGGATCGAGAGGAGTCTAGATAGGAGTTAGAGTTAGGAGTGATGTTAAGGGATAATGGTTCCTCATGGTATACACATGGTGCACACATGTACAATGGAGATTAAGAGTATGACATCAGGACACATGTACATGGCATGGTGGCCTTGAGGTAGAAGCATGGTGGATGAGTAATAGGACATAAGGTAGAGGCATGGACATAAGGGCCAGTAGATATTGTTGTAGCATAGACTACCTGTAATTTATATAAATAGAGGAGCAATGCAGCAAGGGCTCCTTGTTGAGTTCTCTTGTAATCTCCACTACTAGATAGCCAACTGAGAGCTTTGCTGAAGTCAGTATATCACAAGTGCCATTCCAGCAAGTGGTTGCTACAACATATATTGGAAGAAATCAGGAAGAACAAGACAAAGAAACAAGAAGTGTGTAAAGAGTTGGAGAAGAAAGATGGCCAATCATATAAGGAAAATGGAATAGTCTATGTGGATAGAAGAATCTACATACCAAACAACCAGAAAATCAGGAAAAGAATACTCCAAGAAAACCATGAACCAGTGGACATAGAACATCCTGAACAACAAAGAATAATGGAATTGATAAAACAGAATTACTGGTGGCCAGAGATCAAGACAGATGTCAAAAAATATGTTCAAGGATGTTTCAAGTGCCAACAGAACAAGGTACAACATATAAAGAAGGCAGGAGAATTACATCCTTTGAAGACATCAGAAGGACCATGGAAAGAAATCAGTATTAACATTATTAGACCATTACCAAGTCAAACAGAAAGAATACTATCATGGTCATTGTGGATCAATTCACAAAAATGATTCGTCTTAAAGCAACAACAATGAATGTCTCATCTGAAGAAATTGCAAAAATCTATTGTAATGAAATATGGAAATTACATGGAGTACCAAGAGCCATTCTCAGCGATAGAGGACCTCAATTTGCATCCAGATTTATGAAGGATCTCATAAAGGCATTGGAAACCAGAAGAATGTTATCAACAGCATATCATCCTCAAACAGATGGACAAACAGAGCAAATCAATCAAGAAATTGGCACATTCCTATGACATTATGTAAACTATCAAGAGGACAGCTGGACAGAATGGTTAGCAGCAGCAGAATTCCAATACAATGATAAGAAATATGCAGCCACAGGACAAACTCCATTTGAACTTAATTTTGGACAATATCCATGGAAAGGAGACATTAATGTGCAAACAGAATTTCCAAAGCTAGAGAAATTCTTGATCGGTTTACAAAGAAGTTGGAAAGAAGCAACCAAAGCTATGGAAGGAGCTCAAGAAATGATGAAGAAGCAGTTTGATAAAAAGAGAAAAAACCCACAAGGACTGCAAGAAGGAGAAAACATATGGTTGGAAGCCAAGAACATTCATTCAAACAGACCCTCAAAGAAGTTGGACCAGAAAAGATACAGACCTTTTAAAATCCTAAAGGTGATTGGACAAGGAGTGTTTCAACTAAAACTTCCAGAAGGATGGATGATACACAACATGTTCAATGAAGACCTGTTAACACGATGTTGAGAACCATATTACAAAGGACAACACATGGAACTGGCACTACCTCCAGACATTATCAATGAAGAAGAGGAGTACAAAGTGGAAGAAATTAGAAAGCATCAAAAGAAGGGATGGTGAATTCAATTCCTGGTACAATGGAAAGGATATGGAGATGAACACAATCAATGGATAGCAGAATCAGGGTTGCCTCATGCAAAAGGCATGATAGAAGACTATTGGGTGAGAATTTTGAGTCGAAATCTATAAAAGAGGGGGGTAAAACTCCATTTCAATAATTCAACACCCAAACATCAAACAATATGTCTTACTCGACCACCAACTACTTGACTGCACCCACCTCTCTGAACCCATATGTATCAAGAAAACTCAACAACATGGAAGAAGCAAGAATGATGAAGGAAGAAAGGAACAATTGGATGAAGATGTATCATAAGACGTTGAAAGGATTGGAAGCAATAATAAATGTGCAGAAACAAGTGAGGGACATAATGAAGATAGTGGCAGAAACAAATACAACAATTACAGAGATAGAGGACACAATTTTGAAGACCAGTATCAATAACCATATTATCAATGCAATGAACATTACAGGAGTATCTGAAGACCTTTGATACTTGATTCAAAGCGACATGGAAAACCGGGTATTTCAGATTCAACAGATGCTAGCTGACGAGTTGAATGCATACAAAGGAAAGGGGAACATTTATGTGGAGGACAATATTAAAGAAATTCAAGAATTATTTAAAAAAGAAGAAAGCAAGAAGGAAGAGGGACATATAGAAGAAGAAGAGGTTATATTGGTCAAACCACACAAGGTGTCAAAATCCAGTTCATCAACGACATCAACAATGAGTTTTATAACAGATGAAGTTGAAAACCTTCTAAAATACATGAAGTTTGTATGGAGTCCAACACAAACCCGATTATTTCGACCACTGCCATATTACCAGTCTCTTAAATCCAGAGGAGAAGAAAACCCCGAATTTTGGAAAAAAGTTGCAACAGCCTTTGTGGATCAAAAACACAACACTGAAACAGCAAGAAACAGTTACCAAATCATCATGTTTCAAGGAGGTTCACTGCATGAACCCTATTTTATAGCCATCGACAACAGAGAACAAGTCATTATCGGGCCCAGCAAGAAAACAGTAGCGACATATGTAGTAGGAGAATTTGAGGTTCTAATCTGATTCATGAGGACATAAATGCTAAAACAGGGGTATTGTTATGATTGATACCTCCTGGATGCAGCATGGATATGGGTGAAGGATAATGACGATATGATCAGCTGTGCTGCATGTAGCTCAGTCAGCACCTCATATAGTAGGTATACTGTCCTTGCTTCATCCTCATGTTCTATGACTTGTTTTCTTCATGTACTCCAGACACTTGTCTTATGGACTATTTGTATATATAGCATAGATACTACTCTGTAGTCCTTATGCTTTACCAATTGAACTTCATTCCTATCCTTCCTCAAGTCTTTGCCTAAGTTGCAACCTAAGCCAAGTCTAAGGTTGTAACAGTAGTTCCACCAACTATAGACAGAATATAGGCCATAGTGATCTTGTCTGTGCAAATAAAAATACTATCTATCTTAATACTGCTACTCTTTTCAACCCAAATTCACTTATCCTTCTTCTTATATCACCACTGGTCTGTAGATCAGATCATATTTAAAACTCAACCATCTGTGTTCTTATAAACTCTGGATCTATGCACTGCTTCATCAATTCTACATTTATACTAAAACACAATATTCTCACAAAACCCACCCCATTTATGGAGCTAAAATTATTCAACAGATTATTAAACAATACCATTACTAAAACTGCTTTTCTACCCATCACTTTTCCATCCAGAGACTAAATAATCTTGAATATATATGTTACCCTACTTGACTTCTCTTGCTTCCTAGTCCTTGGATACAATTGGATCACCCAACACAACCCAATGATTAACTAGGCCACTGGGTCTATCACTTTTCAATCAGACTTATAAAAGAAGAATAACCTCCTTAAAACTTTTATAGTAATTCTTACCTCCAAAGAACTCCTGCCTAGCATCCCAACCCTAAGTCTTGAAATCACAATCATTCCTAGTCCATAGATCACCATTATCAGAGTACAGTTATATATCCAAGTAGTACAAATGGTAGAATCAACTACTTTTTGTCTCACACTCCATCTTATTAGAGAAGCAGTAAGGATTACAAATAAACCAGTTGACTTATCCACTGTTCCACTTGAGTACCACAAGTTTGCTTATGTCTTTAACAAGGCTAAAACAGAAACACTAGCTTTATACTATCAATATGATCTACAAATCAAATTAGAAAATGGAGAAAAACTACCTATCAGAACAATCTACTCACTTTCAACTACTAAACAAGAAGCTTTCAAGAAATTTATCAGTGAAAACTTCAACACTGGATTCATACAACCAACCTACTTCCCCTATAGAGACTAGTATACTAGTGCTCCTTGTAAAAAGAAAAATAGCTCTCTTTGTTTATATGTGAACTTTTGCAGACTCAATTAAAGAATAGATATCTGCTTTCATTAATAACTGATGTTCTTGACTCATCTAGAAAGGCACACATCTATACAAAAATTAACCTCCATCACATATATCATCTAGTATGGATTACAGAAAAAGATAAATAGAAGACAGCTTTCTATACTTGATATAAATCCTTTGGATAGGCAGTTATGCCTTTTGGTCTGACTAATGCTTCTACAGCCTTCCAACAGTTCATGAATGATATTTTCTTGGATTTTCTCAATGTCTATATAATAGTTTATCTCAATAACATTCTTATTTATTTAGATAATATGTCCCAACATAAAGACTATGTCAAGAAAGTATTGTGTCAGAGTTAAAGATAGTAGATAATAACTATTTTTCTTTTTCTTCTTTATCTCTATTTTCTTTTCCTTCATTTTGGAAACTTAGGGTTAGGGTTAGTGTGACATCACATATCAGTCACATATCACATGAATGCTGTCACAGTCACATGATCACATGTCACATTAGAAGGATAATGTTATACAGCATGTATAATACATACTAACCTTAAGACAAATACATGGCTGTTTAGGGTAGGCTAGAAGTAGAGTAGCATGGACCATGGGATTTCAGTATATAAGGTAGACAATCCTGCACAGAGTTCTCTATTGAGTTCTCTTGTGTTTAACCCTAATACATGGTTTCTCTTCACTGATCTACTCCAAGGTCTTTAAATTGTAACATATTGCAGTGACCTCAAAAGCAGAGAAATGTAAGTTTTGCTCTGACTCTGTAGAGTAATTAGGATACATTCTGTTCCCATCTAGGTTATCTATGTCTTCCAATAAAATTAAAATAATCCAGAGTTGGCCTGAATCCAGGAAAATTAAGAACATACAAGCATTCTTAGAATTTGCTAATTTTTATCATAGATTCATTCATGACTACTCAAATATGGCTGCTCCACTGATCCAACTAACCCAGAAGAATACTACTTGAAATTTTGACTTCTTTTGCTATAAAGTATTCAATACTCTTAAGAAAGTATTCATCTCTGCCCTGATCCTCACTCACTGGATTTCCAACACTTAAATGATTGTGGAAACTGATGTATTGGAATATACTCTTACAGCTATTCTTTCAATCATGACAGAAGAAAAGAAAGTTTATCTAGTTGCATTCCACTCTTGCTTATTCAAGGCTATGGAGCTTAATTACAACATATACAACAAAGAGCTCCTTATAATGTTTGAAGCCTTCCATACTTGGTGCTACTACCTAGAAAAATTGGAATGGCCTATAGATATTATTGTGGATCATAAGAATCTGGAATATTTCTTAACCACAAAAATTCTCTCCTACTACTAAGTAAGATAGCTGGAATTCCTCTTCCAATTCAATCTTGTTATCTAATTTCATCTGGGATATCTAGAATCAAAGCTAGATATGTCACAAACTTTATTCAGTTTTTATTTCCACAACTAGTAGACTGATTTTCACAAACTAATTTGCACTAGAAAGCTCTAAATAAGGGTTATCTGTACATATATGGGATATACAAAAGTAACAACAAACAACTGAGATATCAGGCCATCAGTAACTGCAAAAGCTTTATTGGCTAATATCTCATGAATTGTTAGGATGACTGATGAGAGTCTGTGGAGTCATATGGAGTTTTCCAGAAAATCTAAGAGAACTAAATGAGGTTTCCTGGAGGTAGTGGCTATTCTAAATACTGAAAGTTGTCCATTTCAATTATATAGAACAATAATGGTCCAAGCTAGAATGATGGAAAAATGAAAGCATCTAGAATATTATCTGAAATCAGCAGGACTCATTTGATAGTGACCAAGAGCAGAGGGAAACAATTGTGGGAACAGCAGAAGGTGTTTGGGGCTCAGGGAGGTTAATATCAATTGAGAGAGCAAACTTCATCCATATCTGGGTAGAGCAGTGGACTTTAATAGTAGAGTTGAATCCTAAGGCTAAATCTCCTTACATGAATGACTAGACAGATTCACACAATTGAACTTGTGTTGGAAAGTGCTCATCAAATTGTTTCTAATAATATATTATATATCATATAGAAAACAGTATTCATAAAGATACAAGCATATTAATATAGTGACATGATTAGTTATCTTCTAAAATTAACCTGATATCTGCTATGATAGATAACAGCTCCACCAGGTACAAGTTTTGATCATGTGATGGAAACAACTTGTACACAGACTATTATTATTTTGTATAAATACTTCTGTATCTGAGGATTAAACCTCAGACTTAACAACATCAATTTTTATCATTAATATCTATATTGATCTTGATCATCATTGTCATCATTATTGAACTTCTGAATCACTCCTAAACCTCTGAGAGTGCACCCAAGGTTTAGATATCACAAATAAGTAAGTAGTTTATTTTGTGATAAAATGCCATTACTTATAAAGAAGACTTCTACCTGAGAGAAGAAAGAGTCATGTACAATTCCACCCACACAACATATGCTCTTTCTTTACTCATAGCTAACTTATCACATCTCTCTGAGCTATAGCCCTGGTTTCTCCAAATCTTTAGGCTGTTACTATTATTGATCTTGACAGCCTGCATAACAATATCTAGTCAGCAATTAGACAAGATGAGACACTGCAGGAACACTTCTGCTAACCAGAGGAATATTAGCTATTGGATACATGTAGACTTCTGCTCAAGAGCAGAAAAATTGACATGCCAAATAAAACATTGGGACTTATCTGTCATGACTATACTTGGCTATCTTTATGTATAAATATAAAAAAGTTTTGCAATTCTTATGTTACTTGCATGAGGTCCAAACTGTTAAAACTTTAGACTTGGCTCAGGTTGCAACTTATGCAAAGACTTGAGAAAGAGTGGGAAATAAGTTAATTGGTAAAGTATAAGAATACAGAATAGTATTTACACTATATATACCTATCAACTATAAGAAATATATACAATGTCCTAAAAAAACAATAAGGAAATAAAATGAGAAAGCTTCTACTACTTCATGAGGTACTGACTGATCATACATACAGTTAAAGCAAGGTACAGTAAAGAATAAGTTATACAATGAACCAACTCTAGCATATATCTAGCATAATGCAAACTTTTGTAAAACATGAGATTATCAATCATATGATTATAACACAAACCATAGCATCATAAATGTTATGACTTAAAGACTTTAGGGTTGGTCAATGAATAGAACCTTGTATTGGGTTAACATAAGGGAACTCAATAGAGAATTCTGTACAGGATAGTCTATCTTATATACTAAAATCTCATAGTCCATGGTAACTACTTCTAGCCTACCCTATACAGCCATATGTTTGCCTTAAGATCAACATATGTTGCACACATTGTATGATGTCATCCTTCTAGAACCTTCTTATTATGATCAATACCTCAAGAATACAATGTGGAGAAAGAACAAGAGTCTGACAACATGATTGGCTATGCCGAAGTAGTCTCAGTCAGCATCTCATATAGTAGGTGCTCTAACTTCATGTCCTCCTCATGTTCTATGACTCATTTTCCTTATAAACTACACATTGATTCCTTATGGCTTGTATGTATATATAGTGTAGATACTATTCTGTATTCTTATCCTTTACCACTTGAATCCATTCTTATTCTCACCTCAAGTTTTTGCCTAAGTGCAACCTGAGCTCTATGAGTAAAGATTGTAATATTTGGTAAAGCATTGACGAGCTCACCTTGCAAGAGAGGTGTAGTAGAAAGAATCCATAGATGAAATTGGGCAGAATATCTGTCAAATGAAACATGTGTAGACTTAACTATGAAAAGGAACCAAGATAAGTGTCAGAAAAACAAACAATATTGAGGCCCTGTTGGAATGACTAAGATCTTTACAAATCACAGAAGAAGCCTCAGACAACTATGAATGATTGGACATAGAGATGTCAACAGCACCAAACCAATACCAGCAACAAACAAGAATGTACAGGCAAGCATGCCAAAGAGTATAGTACTGGACCCAGGATGGTTTGATAGTGACCAAACAAAATTTGAAGACTAGTGGAGAAGAATACAATTATACCTCAAGAGTAACAGGGTCATGGAGACCAATGACAGAATCACAGTGATCCTAGCTTACCTCAGAGAAGATGTAGTGGAAATATATACACAGAAGAAGCTTGATGAGCTAGACAAAGAACTTGGCACCCAGAATTAGGAAGATTTTGTTAAAGAAACTAAGACAATATTCAGTGATAAAACAAAGGCAGCTGATGTCAAATGGAGGATAGAATCCTTCAAATAAGGGAAACAAAACACTGCTGACTTCATGATTAAATTCAAAGTACTAGTCATGAAGGCTGATACAGATGAACTACATGCAATCTTTTTATTGAAGAAGAACATGCAACAAGACATTATCAAGACAATATTGGGATACCCACCCATAGCAGTACTAGAGACACTCAAGGAGTAGAAAGTGGTGATTACATCAGTAGAACAGAGATATAAGTCCACAGAAGAACAAAACTACAAGACAGGTATAAGAATAATCTATGGAGGGTAAGGACAGCCCATGGACATCAGAAAGTCCAATGACAACTTCAAGGATGGAAAGCCAAAGTGCTTTAGCTGCAACAAGTATGGACACTGTCAAGATTGCAGAAAGTAGACTTGGTTTCTTTTTACCCTTTTTCTCATTTTTATTTTCTTTTTGATTTATTTTTCATCTTTTCTATTTTTAGAACTTTGGGGTTAGGGTTAGAAGTGATCAGTCACATCTGATGATATGGTTACAACATTAATCACGGGACTTAAGAGAAGAAAGTAGAAGGTTCTGAAACAAAATAATGTCATATAACATGAACACTACATGTTGTCCTCATGCTTTACACATGGTCATTTAGGATAGGGTATATAGTAGCTAGCATAGACCATTGGTAGAAGTATATAATGTAAACTATTTTGTAAAGAGCTCTCTATCAAGTTCTCTTGTGTTTTACTCTAATACAAGAGTTTTGTTCTTTTATCCAACTCTAAGGATTTAAGTTCATAACAGACACATGGCAAAGGAATGCCAGTGGAAGAAGAAAGAACAAGGAAGGACACATAACCAAGGACTGTAAAAGAACACAGTCGATAAAGAAACAAAAGATTCAGAAAGAATCAGACAATGAAGATGACAAAGAGAAGGAGTATGTTACAAATTTAAAACCTTAGAGTGGGTTAAGAAAGTAAACCTTATATTGGATTAACATAAGAGAACTCAATAGAAAACTCTGTACAAGATTGTCTACCTTATATACTAATACCTAATGGTCTGTGTGAGCTATTTCTAGCCTACTCTAAACAACCATGTGTATACCTTAAGGTCAACATGTGTTTTATATGTTGTATGACATCATCCTTTCAGAATCTTCTATGTTCTTCCATGCATCCCATAACTTATGACTATATCATCTGATGTGACCTGCTGTGTGACAGTGTGATCTCATCACTCTTAACCCTAACCCTAAGTTCTAAAGATAGAATAAAGAAAAATAAATCTAAAACAAAATAAAAATAAAAATAATTAAAGTCTATCACTTTCAACTTTGACAGAGCAGGATTTTGGCAACAATCTCAAGTAGGCATAGTACAAGAGATCTCCTATGTAAATTTCCAAAATAAATATATTATTCCAAATTGCCAAAATAGCAAGGAAAAGAGAGAATTGAACATGCAAGCAGATGTGAAAACAAAGAACAGCAAGAAACTCAAAGTGAAGGTACTGGTGGACTCTGGGTGTATATATATGGGAATTGATGAGCAATTGGTCAAGGACAAGAGGATCCAAACAAGGCCAATAAACTTCTCATTTGAAGTATTCAATGCAGACAGAACAAAGAACAGA
>Ga0157358_1001428_pt1 | contig 10496 bp, 7 predicted proteins | sample AttcapACBM2_FD_111484 | JGI IMG/M metagenome (GOLD analysis project Ga0157358, IMG submission 111484) | Fungus gardens microbial communities from leaf cutter ant in Botucatu, State of São Paulo, Brazil - Atta capiguara ACBM2 | ecosystem: Host-associated > Fungi > Mycelium > Unclassified ...
AGGCTTTGTTGTCACCTGCTGAGAAGGTATTTGTCTTCTCTGCCATACTAGGGGTCATGGCAATATCTGTCTTTGCTCTTGTCTTGAAGCTCCTTCTCCTTGTTCTTTCTTGCCCTTCAATCTCTCTTCTTCTCATCTACTCTCTCTCCAGTTTCTATTGAGGGCCGTTATCCTTCTGTACTATTGTTTAATGGAGCTGGATTGATTTTCAGCCTCCATTAGTTTCCTTCTTATTACCCTATTTATTTCTCTCTTAAATTCTTCCACCAGCAGCCTTCTTTCATACCCACTTCCTCTCACTGCTCTCTTGAATTCTTGAACAAATTCCTCTATTGTCTTCCTCTCCTGTTCCAGCTTCTTTAACTCTGCTGCCTTTACTGACTCTTTCTCTCCTCCACCAAACTTCTTCTTTATCTCTGCTAAAAATTCTCTTACTGTCTTGAATTCCAATTCTCCTGCCTCCAGCTCCTCTAACACATTTTCTTTTCACATATTGGCTACTCCTCCCTGGATATAGAACAGCACCCATTGGATCTGTTCTTCCACTGGTACCTCCCTCATCTTTGCTTTGCTATATAGCTTGCATGCTGTCATGAATCCCAAGACCTTTGATGGAGTCCCATCAAATACTTGGGGTTTTGCTACCTCCAAGTTTGCTACTCTCCCCCTACCTCTTCCTGCTACTTGCTTTGATAACGCTGTGATCTGTTCTTGTAACTGTCTTATGATGGCGGGATAGTTGGGTTGACTGATTTCATATGGTGGGGGTGGTGATGGCAATAGTGATAGTGGGGTGAGAGACAGCAGGGTAGGTAGTGATTGCTCCTGAGTCGAAAGAGCCAATCCTATATTGGATTTGGCTTCTGACTTGTACTCCAAACTTGAAATCTCGGTAGGTGTCAGTGGGCCCTCTTTTTGTCCCACCTGGCACTGTCTACTGACTACTGGTTTTAAAATAAATGTAAACGATTTTGGTCTAAGAAGACCATTCTACTCTAAGTAGGATTTTTAAGAATATCTACTATTCCTCTGTATAGATAGACCACAAGAGGGTCTATAGCATGAGGTTGATAAAGGAAAAAGAGTGTAGCTAGAATGTCCACAAAAGGTAATATATCTACCTGTACCAGTAGGCTTTGGTACAATTAAATGGCTAGACTTCCTCTGCCTAACTAGCACTCCTCTTAAGCCTAGGGCCTGGCTGTTCTTCTGACTAAAGAGCAGTGTGGCTCTTTGGTCGAGGATGAGTAGAGAGTAAAAGAAAAGGAAGGGCTCAGTGCTGAGCAGTCCTAAGGAAGTGATATTGAGTTCTAATGTTATAAATCAAAATCCTTAGGGTTGGACAGTAAAGTAACCTTGTATAGGGTTTACACAAGAGAACTTGATGGAGAACTCTGTACAAAATAGTCTACCTTTTTATACTGAATCCTCATGGTCCATGCTGGCTATTTCTAACCTACCCTAAGCAACCATGTGTTAGCCATGAGGTTCCCATGTAGTATGATGTCATCCTTCTAAAATCTTCTTTGGTCACATGAACCATGTTGTTTCTAATCCTAGTCCTACATGCTAAAAATAGGACAAAGGGGAAAATAGAAAAGAAAATGGGAAAGAAAATAGAAAAGAAATGAAAAGAAACTAAGTCTACTTCCTACAATCTTGACAGTCTGGTGCTATGAACACTAGTTCTTTTGTAAATCTTTTCTTTAACTTTTTGAATATCTTCTCTTGCTTTTCTGTCCAATCCCACCTCTAATCTTTCTTTACTAGATTGTATAGTAGTCTGGCTATTGCTGTGAAATGAACTGCCAATAGTAATTAGCTAGTTCTAAAAATTTCTGTATGTCTTTAACTCTTTGTAGAGTTGGCTAATTGTCAGGCATGGTTCATACCAGGGGTGAAAGTCTGCAAGATTGACTGAGAGATGTACAGACTTGTGGAATGACCTTGGCTTCAGCTTATATGCTGTACCACCTGTCTGCAACATGGTTGCAACTTCAGATAATAGTAAGAGCTAATTTTGGTGTGTCATCATTGAACACTGGAGATCAAGTTCAATAAGATGTAACTACTAGTCTTATATATAAGTTCCTACTATAGGAGATGTTCAGAGTTTTAGTAGGATAGCCTTTATTACCCCAAGTGGAGGTTTCAGTGTTAAGACACTGACAAGAGTAACTCTATTATGGAAGACTGAGTAGAATAGGAGTATTTCCACTGTGGAAGACAGAATACCCAGATGGTTGCAGCATTGTTATAAGATGTGTTGCAAGAAAGGTAGCCAATGTAGAAGGCAGGCTTTAATTGTTGGCAAGGAATGTACCACAGAGATGTGTTTTCTGGATGAATGGACTTGGTATATGACACTAATCCAATATACCCTTTATCTTTTCTTTTTCCATCTTAATTTTTTCTAGTCTAATTACTACTCCCAAAAACTCTACTTCCCTAACATTTCACTTGTATTTTTCTGGTTTTACATATAAATTGTTCTCTGCTAACCTCTTTATTATCTCCTCTGCTACTTTATCATGTTCTTTCTTCTCTTTCATTCCCACAATTACATTGTCAATGAAACTTGCTACCTACCTAGTGTTGATCAAGTTCTATATGATTTTGTTCATCATTGTTTAGAACACTGCTGGGAAATTAGTTAGCCCAAAGAACATAACTGTAGGTTCAAATGACCCTTCCAGAGTTATGAATACTACCTTCCACTCATCTCTCTTCTTTATCCATACATTATTATATCTCTATCACAAGTCTAATTTAGTAAATACTTTTTTTATACCAATATTTTCTACAATATCTGAAATCAAAGGTAAAGGATAATTATTTTTAATTGTCCATATCTATAGTCCTATATCATATGCTTCTTACTATATTTCTTCTTTATAAAAAACACTGGTGCTATTTGAGATAATTTTGAGGGTCTGATATATTCCTTTTTCAATTATTCTTTAATGAACTTGCATACTTCTCCTCTTTCTTTCTTTGATAACAGATATACCTTCTCTTTTTTTTGGCACAAACTCTTCTTTCACTTCTATTGCATAGTCCTATAACTTTTTCATCAGTATCTTCTCACTTGCTTTTTCTCTGAAGACATGGATTTACTTATAGAACCTTTGAGGAACCAATTTCTTGGCCTCTTCTTTAGATTTTGCTGCTTCTTCCTCCTTCTCCCAAATTTTCCATTTCTCTGCTACTTTCTTTACTTCTATTATCTTTTGCTTCTTCTCTTTTCACTTCTTTTTCACTTCTTTTCTCTTTCTCTTTTTATTTTTGCTATCCTGACTTCCTTTGCTTTGGTCTCCACTACTTACTATACTCTTCTGGGCACCTTATCATCTTTATCTCTTCTATCCTCCAGTTGATTTCAGGATTGTAGTGAGCTAGCTACAGCATTTCCAAAATTACACTCTACTTTTGTTTTCCAATCATGTCAATTTCTGTTTTCTCTCTATGTCTCTGGTAATAAATATTCATTTTTACCATATGCTCAATAGGTTCCTTCTTGTTAAAGAAATTATCTACATTTCTTACATATATTGGTCTTTCTATTTTCTTCAACTTGAATCTTTGCTTTCTGACAAACTCTGAACTTATAACTAATCTTGTTATACTATTATCAAACAACATCTCTATTGTTACTCCTTTCTGTATATCAATTCTTTCAAGTAAAGATCAGACAAGTCTGATATTTACTATAACTTTTCTCAACATATCTCTATTATCTAGATTACAGTGGAATGTATTTTCTATTATTCTAGAGAGAATTGCAAACCTATTGTTACTAGAACCTAATTAAGGACTATTAGATTTTCTTTTCTATTTAAATTACTAGTATTTAAATTGTCTCTACATTCCAATCTCTTTTCTCATTCCACAATTCTCCAATTCCTACATACAATATGACTAAATCTCCTATAGCTGTAACAATTTCTTTTACAATTTATGTCCATAGCATATGGGTCTTGCCTAGACACAAACACTATCTGTTGATTTGGATGAACTACAGCTATGTCTATCCTTTCTGCTTTCTTCATTGGAATAAGCTTTGAGCTTACTAATGCCTACTATCAAGGAATCTCCTATTTTTTTGGCCAAACCTAGAGCTGAGGTAATTATTGCTCTTGTGTCCCACTAGTAGTTGCTAGTGTATTTGTTCTTTGAGCTGGAGCTTCTGTCTTTCTTCTTTCTCTCAGCCTTTATTCTTTTCTACTCATTCTCTAGTATCTATCCAAATTTGTTGCTCTCTCATACCACTGTTCGATACTTCTAGAGGGATATTCTGCTTCTATGAGCTTTCTCTAGATTATCCCATTTATTATTTTTTTTAAAACTCTTTGATCAATAGCTTCTTTTTATACCTACTTTCTCTTGTCACTCTTCTGAACTCCTGCTGTTATGACTTGGGATCTTGAGTAAGAGTAAAAAATGACTCTTGTATTAAGTAATATAAGAGAACTCAATAAAGTTTCTAGTATAAGATAGTTTACCTTATATACTTCAGACCATGGTCTGTGTACACACTACAACTAACCTATTCTAATGTTCATATGTTTTTTATAAGGCTAATATGTTGTTGTTATGCTATATGATTCTAGAATCTTCTATGTTCTTCTCTTTTGTTACATAATTATATGATATGTGACTGTTACATGTGATGTTACATTATATTCCTTTGCTTAAGTCTAAAATAAAGAAAAATAAAAATTATTCACAACTTTAGTACATGCACAAATTTCTCCATTGTCTTACTCCCTTGTTCTACTTTTTTCAACTCCATCACCTTCATTGTCCTATTGTCTTCTCTTCCAAATTTTTCTTTCAAATCTGACAAAAATTCTTTAACTGTTGCATAACTTAAACTTCCACTATGTTCTCTTTCCAGATATCTGCTGACCCTCTCTGTACATATAATAAAACCCATTGCATCTACTTCTCTACTGACTTATTTCTCATCTTTATTCTGATAAACAATTTGTATGCTGTCAAGAATTTTAAAACCTTATTTGCTTCCTCATTGAATGTTTGTAGCTTGGCCACTTCTATATTTGATCTGATATTAGGTTAGGGAGCTGCTATTTCTTCTCATTCTAGTCTAGCTTGAGTTATCAGTATTTATAAAGCAACTACCTGCTCTTGTTGCTGTCTGACTATCTGCTCCAAACTGATTGAGCTATATTGACTCATATTGTAGTAAAAAGAGAGTGAATTGATTGATGTTGGTAATTGTGGTGATGGTGTAGGAGATGATGATATATAAAGAGATAGGATAGAACTAGTGCTGGTTTCTCTTTCTAACTTGTAATTAGAACTCAACTCAATCTCAATGAGTATTAGTGGGCCCTCTTCAAGTTCTACCTCACACTGTCTACTAACTACTTATATATCAGAATTGTGAACCTTAGACTTAACATTTTTCTAATATTCTTTCATATTTTATCTTTCTTTCTACTTTTTTTTACTTTTACTTCTTATGGACAATGAAGAGGCACATGACTGCAGTCACATGACATATCACATGAGGTGATGTCATAGGTCTAGACTTGAGGAGAATAAGACATGTCAATGGTATATTTACCTTATGAAAAATACATGATGTACTCATAGTTAAGGCATAGACATTAGGGCAGAAGTATTAGCATGGACCAGGGTCTTTTAGTATATAAGGTAAACAATCTTGTATAGAGTTTTCTATTAAGTTCTCTTGTGTTAACTCCAATACAAGGTTCATTCACTTGACCAACTCCAAGGTTCTGAGTTTGTAACATTATATTACTAACTACTGTTCTAAGAAAAATATATATGAATATCTCTAAGAAAAAAATGCCTATTTTAGATGGTGTTTTAAAGACTTCTACTATTTCTCTGCATGGACTGATCATAAGAGGACCAGTAGCATGAAGTTACTACTTAAAAGTACTACTTAATATATTTACAAAAGGTAATACGTTTGCTAAGTACTAGTGGGCTTTAATATAAAATTGACAACTAGGCTTTCTCTGTCTAGCTAGTATACCTCTTAAGCCTAGAGTCTGGCTATTCTTTTTGATGAAAGAGTAAAGAAAAGATATAAAGAAGGCTCTAAGTTAAGTTGTCTCAAGAAGTAGTATTGAGTTCTAATATTATAAACTTGGGCTCAAGAGTTAGAACAAAAAACAATATTGTATTAGATAATACAAGAGAACTCAATAGAGTTTCTAAGTACAATCTATCTACCTTATATATGCTGGGCTAATGGTTTGTGCTACACTAAACCTAGTCTATCCTAAAGAGTATATGTTTGTTTTAAGGTCAATATATGTGATATATATTGTATGATGTTATTATTCTAAGATCTTCTATAATATTCTTTGTGACATGTGATTATGTGACATCACACTAACCTCTATCTTTAAGTTTAAAAAATAAAATAAAATAAAATAAAAATTAAAATGAGAAAATGAAAATCTATTGTCTTCAATTCTGATAATAATAGTATAATTATCATATGTTAGCCTTATGTGAAACATATAGTCTTTAGAATAGGTTAGATGTAGTTGTATATAGATTATCAGATTATTAGAGTAACTGGATGAAAACTGTAGAAATGCTATAGAAACTATAACTTTAGAAAGTCCTAAGTATATTATTATAATGAATAAGTACAAGTAGTGTGTATCTCTGGAAGTCCTAAGAGAAGAGAATAAGGACTTTCAAAGATGGCAACTATTCTAAATACTAAAGGAGTTGATTCCAGTTTAGTAAAACAGTGCTAATATAAGGAAGAAATAATGGCAACTAGATGGTTAGGAATTCTACTAGAAATAACTAAAATATTACTAGAAAAGGAAATGCAGGAAGAGCTTGAGAGTAGAAGTTAACAATGTGTATATGGAGTTTGATAAAGTTCAGTAGAGTTAAGAAGGGAGATTGTAAGGGCTGGTGGGATTAAATAGTGATGTTTGATTCAAAGATGGTAGTCTTTTTTCTTTTCCATATCTTTTCTATTATTTAAATTTCTCTTATTTTCCTTTTAATTTCTTTCTCTTTTTATTTTGGACTTAGTAAAAAGGGGATGATGTGATATTACATATGATTATTACAATGTGGTGACACAAGAAATAGGTAATATCATACATCTTATGATATAATAACTCTTAAATACATAACTTATAATATTTAGGATAAGCTAGATGTGAAGTGTGCATACTTATCTATACTAAGAACTCTACTAAGTTTTCTTGTGTTAGCCAATCCTTTTGTCTCTATACTAAAACTTAAGTTATAACAAATAACTATTAAGGAATAAAATTACTACAAGGTTCAGTGATGATAAGAAATTTTCTTACTATCAGGCATAGTTCATACTGGGGGTGGAAGTCTATAAAGTTAACTTAGAGATATGCAAACTTGCAGAATAACCTTGGCTTCAGCTTATATGTTGTGCTGTCTATCTACTGTATAGTTGCAACTTCAGATGAAAGAAAGAAGTTCAAGAAGAAAGTGAGTACTGATTGATGTGTTGCTGTTGAACACCAGAAATTGAGTTTAATAAGAATTATCTTTGTTAATTATCAGACTAGTGAATTACAATATAACTACTAGTCTTATATACAAGGACCAGCTATAGGAGATGCTTGGAGTTTCAGTGTTGAGATACTGACAGGAGTACAACTATGCTATAGAAGACTAAGTCAGATAGGAGTATTCCTATCATGGAAGATAGAATATCTGGAATATTGCATCACCACCACGAGGGCATGTTGTAAGAAAGATGGCTGCTGTGAAAGGTGGGCTTGTAGATTAGATGTTGATAGGGCAGTATTACTATAGTGATGTATACTCTGTTTGGTTGGACTTAGCATATGATAGTATTTCTCTCTAAGAACTGAGCCTTTAAAGTTCTATTGAATTTATCTGAAAAGGTCCATAATGGTGCCTAGGTCAACAATACATAAATAGAAAAGAAGTTTTTACCTTTTCTTCTATATCACTATTGTTATGGACTAAAACCCTTAGAGTCAGATAATAGAACAACTCTTGTATTGAGTAACACAAGAGAACTTGATAGAGAACTCTTTATAAACTAATCTATCTTATATACTACTACTAATGGTCCATGCTAGCTACTGTGCTCCCTACTCTAAACAGCCATGTGTAGTCCATAAGGCCAACATGTGGTGTCCATGTTGTATGACATCATTTGTTCTTGAATCTTCTACTAAGTTCTTCTTTGTCTCATGATCTGTCTTGTGACTATGCCATCAGATTGTGACTGATGTGACAGTGTGACAAATCAACCCTAACCCTAGTTGTTCTAAAAATAGAAAATAGAAAAATAAATTGAAAAGAAAATAAAAAGTAAAAAGAAGAATAAAATAAATCAAGTTCACCTTCTTTGATTTTGACAACTATGTCTTCTCCCATTCCCTCTGGTATCTCCCAAAATGATACTGAGATGCTTGAAGAGCAGTACTATGAAATGCAGCAAAGGCACAAGGAGGAGTAATAGCTTCTAGCTCATTTGAAAAAAGTAGTGAAGACTCATTGTGTTGAGTATGCAGTTTAAAAAGAGGCAGAGGCCAAGGTGAGGGAAAAGGTTGGAAAGCAGAGGCTTGTAAAAGAGAAAGAGAAGAAAAAATGGATGGAGTACCTCCAACAACTCCAGGACAAGATACTAGTGGAAAACACACCCCTTTTAGAGAGCACTAAAGATTTCCAAGTTGCAGGAACTAAACACAAGGAGATTACTATCATTTTCTCAGAAGATAAGGTGGGGTGATCTGTGAGGTGACAGGGAGGAGGAAGGGTCCAAGGATGATTCCAGAGAAAGTTAAGAGAAAGTAGAGGAGGAAATCCTGTTGCTCATCTCCTGCTAGAATAGTTTTTGTTTTTTATTTTGTTTTTTGAATCTTATTTTATTTTCTGTTGTACCTATGCTATATGAGAAAGAGATTAAGAGACAGAAATGAAAATAAAGGTCCAAAAGTTTGAAAATAAACTCTGTAAAAAGTGCATGGAAGCTAGTGTTAAATGAAAATAAGCAGACAAAATATACTAAGAAATTAATAAAAGAATCCTTGTTAGAAGTGCATGAAGGCAAAGAATAAGCACAACAGAGTGATTAGGACAGAGGGAGTGGACCAAACTTGGCAGAATATGTGATATGAAAATCAAATACTAAGTTGGAGGTATAAGTGAGTTTAGATACAGAGATCTACTCAGATTTGTCTCCAGTGTCTTCATACTCAAGCTAGATTACCTTGTACAGGAGTTTTCATGCCTATTGGTGATTGATTTTGGAGTCCACTATCTGAGAAATTTTGTATTTGGGTTTTTTGTCAATTATAACTAGAGCAGAGGCCAGTTGTGTTCTCTTGGAGAAAGAGTTGGATATGGTAGGTTCGAGCATGGACACATGGAAAATTGGATAGATAGAGTACATGAATTTTGGGAAACAGAGGGTGAGTAATAGTGTATCTGGCTGAGCAATGATTTTGTAAGGTTCAAAATATTTTTTAGAGAGTTTCTTTGAAGGCCAAGTGGTTTTGAAAAACTGAACCTTGACAAAAACTTTGTTATCTACTTTGAAATCAGAAGTAGGAGAACATTGCACATCAGTGGATTTCTGATAATACTGTTGGGCTATGGAGATTTCAGCTTTGAGAGTACTCTGTAACTTATTGAGATATATAGTGAAGTTGTGGGCTCAGGAGAAAGCAATATTGTATTCAGAGTGAACAGTGATGTTTGAATGATATCCCTTATTAGCAAAGAATGGAGAGATACTGGTAGTAGCACTTGGAGCATTGTTGTAAGCAAACTCCACAAGAGATAGGAGTTTGGACCAGTTGTCTTGCTAGTAATTACAATATACATAGAGATATTGCTTGAGTCTGATTTGTGTATTCAGCTTGTCCATCATCTTTGGGGTGGTAATTCGAAGTGAAGTGAAGCCATATGTCCAGAGCAGTACTTGAAGCACAGAAAAAATTCAACATAAATGTCAAGAACAAAAGAAGTGGACTTAAACTTTTCTTATTTTCTTTGCTCATTTTTATTTTATATTTGATTTATTTTCCTTTATTCTATTTTTAGAACTAGGGTTAGAGTTAGAGTGACAAAATTACACTGTCACACAGCAGGTCACATCAGATGACACAGTCACAGTCACATGACATATGGAAGGATGTAAAAGGTTCTGGAAGGATGACATTATATAACATGTGAAACACATGTTGACCTTAAGGTGTACATATGGTCATTTAAGGTAGGCTAGAAATAGCTCACACAGACTATTAGGTATTTATATATAAGGTAGACAATCCTGTACAGAGTTCTCTATTGAGTTCTCTTGTGTTAACCCAATACAAGGTTCTTTTCATTGACCTACTCTAAGGTCTTTGATTCGTAACATTAGAACTCGATTTCCTTCTCTTGGGACCATCCAACACAGGACCCTCCCTACTTTTACTCATTCTCTTATCATCCTCGATGAGGAGCAA
>Ga0157358_1001429_pt1 | contig 10494 bp, 8 predicted proteins | sample AttcapACBM2_FD_111484 | JGI IMG/M metagenome (GOLD analysis project Ga0157358, IMG submission 111484) | Fungus gardens microbial communities from leaf cutter ant in Botucatu, State of São Paulo, Brazil - Atta capiguara ACBM2 | ecosystem: Host-associated > Fungi > Mycelium > Unclassified ...
GCCACCTTCTGGTAGTTCTTGTCATAGTATACCTATACTTGAACATTTTTCTTTTCTTTTTATCTATTTTTCTTGATTTAATATTTCTTTTCTTTTTCTTAGACAATGAAGAGGCCCATGACCATAGTCACATGATTCATTACATGACATAATGTTATAAGCCTAGAATCTAAGAGAAAGGACTGGAAAAATGACATTAAGATGCATGTTAATAGTATATTCACCTCATGAACAATATATGGACATTAGAATAGGGTTATTTATTATGAGCATAGACCATGTGTACTAGTATATATAGTGTTGTAATACATTGGGAACTCCTTGTTAAGTTTTCTTATGATCTCTACAAGATATTTTGCTCTTAAGTTTACTTAGTGGTCTATTGGTTATTCTAAGACTAGTAGTTATCACAACAGTTCTCCACCCTCTAAGTTTCTAGTCTCTAATCCAAAATGTATGACCCATACAACTTATAGAGATGTAGCAGCATATAAGATAAAGCCAAAGATTATTCCAATTTACCTTTTATATTCTTAGATAACACATAATTACTAGTTTTGAACTTCTGAGATATTCTTCTAGATCTCAAATATTGAGATGTGAACTACATCTAACAATGGGCTTTGTATTTGTTGATATTTGATTTTGCTTTGAAGCATATAGCTAGTAAGAGTATGAAACAAACAGATAGTTTGAGTAGAAATATAGATTGGGCAGAAGGTGTAGAAAAAGATAATCAAAATCAGGTGATGCTAAAAAAGAAGTAGTTAGAGATTAGAGTAATAGAAAATGAACAGTTATTGATAGAAGGAGCTAAAGAAGAGATTATAGAAAGATTTAAAAAATCAGAAGCAAAGAATAATGAGATAGTGAAAGTAGTAGAAGAAATGAAGAAGACAGGAGTTAAAGTATTGAGGAATGATGAGTGGCAGATTGAAGATGATTTAGTATTGAAGAAAGGAAAGGTATATGTTCTGAAGGATAAGAGTTTGAGGTTAGAGATTATTTGACTACATCATGATATACCAATAACAAGATATGAAGAACAGTAAAAGATGGTTGAACTGGTTACTAGGAATTATTGGTGGCTAGATGTAACAAAAGAAATGAAGTGATATGTAGAAGAATATAATTAGTATCAAAGGATGAAGAATAGAATAGAGATACTAGCAGGAAAATTAAAACCAAATGCAGTATCAGAGAGACTGTAGTAGTATATATTTATAGACTTTATTACAAATTTACTGGTATCAAGAGGTCATGATTCAATCTTGGTAGTATGTAATAGATTCTCAAAAATGTTGTATTTTATAACAATAACAAAAAAGATAATAGCAGAAGAATTAATAAGGCTATTTAGAAACAATATGTAGAAGTTATATGAGTTATCTGAGGGTGTGATTTCAAACAGAGAACCATAGTTTGTGGTGAAGTTGATGAAGAATTTAAATGAGATTTTGAGAATAGAAATGAAGCTATCAACAGCTTTTCATTCCACAAATAGATAAACAGACAGAGAGAACTAACCAAGAGCTAGAACAGTACTTAATGATATATATTGATTATAGGCAAAATAATTAGTTAGAATAGTTGGCAACTGTAGAGTTTTCCTTTAACAACAAGGTACATACAGTGACAAAGTCATTACTGTTTAAAATTAACTATGGATAGAAGTTGAGGATAGACTTTGAAATTAAAAAAAGAGAAGTATGTGAAAGTGGAGGAATTTGTAAAGAAAATAAAGGAGATATATAAGGAGGTAAAAGTGATATTGAAGAAGTCATAGAAGAAGATAAAAAAATATGCAGATAGGAATAGGAAGAAGGCAAAAAAGTATAAATAAGAAATAGAAAAATGAAGAAGTTGATAGAAAAGTTTGTAAGACCTTATAAAATCAAGAAAATTATATTAAAAAATGCAGTAGAGTTGAAATTGTTAGCATTGATGAAAATTCACCTAGTGGTTGATATAAGTAGAATAGCATTATATCAGAAGCAAGTAAAGGAATAAAGAGAAAGAGAAAGAGTATGAAGTTGAAAAGATATTGAATAGAAGAGATGTAAGGAGGAAGCTGAAGTATTTGGTCAGGTAGAAGGATTATACAGCAGAAAAAGACACTTGGAAGGGATTGGAGAATTTAAGAAATGTGATGGAGTTAGTGAAGAGATTTGAGAAAGAGATTAGAGAAAAAGAGATAAGAAAGATATATATAAGGTAGAAGAAGAAGAAACTATTGAATCCAGAGACAAAGATGCTTAAAAAAAGTGAATTACTGAGGAAGTATACTGTAAAAATATTGTTTGAATGAAATAATGAGAAGTTTGAAGATAAGTATTTAAACAAGTTAGAGAGAAGTTAGGTGAGATAGAAAGAGAAAAGGAGGTAAGTTCTTCAAAAATAAAACCTTAAGAGAGAGTATTGTTATAGTGTACTTGAATCTTTGGATTTTATTTTTATTTCATTTTCTTCTTATTTATTACATAATATTATATCATAAGCCTAGAATATAAGAGAAGAGACTAAAAGAATATTGTCAAGATACATATCTTATTACATTCCATTCCAACTACATCCATTCTCAATCCATGAATAACACTTTTCTCCCTTATCTACATTTCTAACCTCTTCTAGTACAGATCATCTCTCTCCATTTCCCCTCAGATTTTCTTGCTCAACTCTTGCTAACTTTATGGATCTTTATCTCCAACATCCAAGGATTACTAGTAAACTGTTACAACCTTAGGCTTGGCTTAGATTGTAACTTAGGCAAAGATTTGAGTAAGAGTGGAGGAAAGAGTCAATTGATAAAGTGTAAAGATACAGGACTGTATTTATATCTATATATATCTATTGACAGTGAGGTTAAAGCATGGTAAACATATGTTAATAATGTTACAAAACATAAGGAAACAGAAATAAAACAATGTCTACTATATAAGATACTGACTAAGACAATTTCAGCACAGCCAATCATTTTATCATGAAGATAAAACCCTTAACCCTATAGTTCATGCTGTAGTTATGTAGTAAACATAAAGAGGTGATCATAACAATATTCCCTTTTTGATTGTTCATGTTCCTATAAACTAATTCAACAATGCCAGATCTCCAACCACATGAGATGTGACCAACTTTTTTGTAGGTCTCACAATGAGTTGATCTTGTAACATTAATACAATAAAGTAAGGTTTGTGAGACAGATCTCCCACATACATTTTGATTGGAAATCTCTTTCTTGTAGTATTAGCATTATGTTTTCTTTTTAAGAATTCAATAGCAATCTCATTCTAATAATACTTATCTTGTTCTCCTTGAGGTTGTATAGTTTTATAGTGAGATAGTGGATAAAATTATATTGTTCTGACTGGTGATTGTATGTACTTCATGTATTTCTCCAGTGTCAGGAGTACAGTATGAAGTACATATATAGTACTAGCCAGATGTCAAAGCTAAGCTTGACATTGTGCACTTTTAGCATAACTGGTTCAGTGGCTGGTCTGTTCCTAATATCCAGGTTGTCAATTTTGTCTTGGATAAAAGTTAACTCTGGGGTTTTGGGTCTAGATAATATGATGTTATATAGTTTATAGAGAAAGATCTCTTCTTTCTATCCTTGTTCTTTGTTGTTTGCTATTGGTTTCTTCATTTCTTGATCATCTTGTTTGTATGTGTCTTGAATTTCTCTAATATGTCCTTCAGTATATTTGTTTCCTTGTTCTTTACAATTATCTAGTTTATCCACCAACAGCTTTTGGATATGATATGCCTGGTTTTCCATATCACTTTGAATAATGTTTTATAAATCTTCAGAGATGCTAAAAATATCTCCTACTGTTTGTGTTCAATAATTGTCACTAGCTTGTAATATTATTATCTCTATTTTCACTATTTACATATTGGCTTCTTTCACTATCTTAATGATGTTTTGCAATTGTAATTGTACATCAACCATTCATTCAATTCCTCATATAATTTTATAATACTTCTTTATCTAATCTTTTATTTTCTTGTTCATTGTCTTGACTAATTCCATATTGTTGAGAGTATAGGTCATATATAAGTTTGGTGATGTAAAAGCAGTGGTAAATTGCTAAGCCATGTAGAAGATTTTTGTGTTTAAATATCTTGGAACTGTTGATTTGGGATTTTATCCCCCTCTTTTATAGATTTTAACTTGAAATCTTTGACCAATAATCTTCAATCACCTCTTTTACATGAGGCAACCCTGTTTCTGCTATCTATTGATCATGTTTGTCTCCATACCCTTTCCAGTGCACTAGGAATTGTATGCCACATCCTTATTTCTGATGTTTTCTGATTTCTTCAACTTTATATTCTTCTTCTTTATTAATAATGTCTGGTGGTTGTTGTGGCAACTACTAGACACAAAGTCCAATAGCAGCACAAGGCAGCAAATCTCTTACGATAGATATAAAGTGGGAAGTTCACAAGAGAACTTGATAAGGAGTCTCTGCTAAATTAGAGTTCTATATATATGTTTTTTCTACTCAAGGCCACCATGTTGTCTCTATGTACTCTGATGTCATCTTCCAGACCCTCCCACTATGTTTTAGGCCTATGACATCACATCATGTGACCTGTCATGTGACTTCTGTTTCATGTGCCTCTTCATTGTCCAAAAGAAAAAGAAAAGAAAAAGAAAATCTATATAAAATCAGAAAAAATAAAATAAAATAAAATAAAAATTGTTAATGTCCAAAGCATCCTATAACAGTGGTGGTGCCAGTTCCATATGTTGACCCTTAAATTGTAGTTCTTTACATTGTATCAATAGGTTTTCATTGAATACATTGTGAATCATCTATTCTTCTAGAAGTTCTAGTTGAAATGCTTCTTGACCAATATCCTTCAAGATTCTAAAAAGTTCACATCTTTTTTGGTCAAGCTTCTTTAAGGGTCTGTTCAAATAGATATTCTTGGCTTCCAGCCACACATTATCTCCTGCCTTTAGTCCTTGTAAGTTTCACCTTTTCTTGTTAAATTGTCTTTTCATAGCTTCTTTTGCTATTTTTATTGATTTTGTTGCTTCTTTCCAGCTTCTTTGTAGTCCACTGAGAAAGTCTTCTAAATTTGGTAATATTACAAAATAAACTACTCACTTATTTGTGATATCTGAGCCTTAGGTATACTCTCAGAAGTTTAGGAGTGATTCAGAAGTTCAATAATGATAACAATGATGATTAAGATCAATACAGATAAAGAATAAAGATTGATAATAATTGATGTTGTTAAGTCTAAGGTCTAATCCTTAGACACAGAGGTATATATACAGAATAGTGATAGTCCATGCACAAGCTGTTTCCATCATATAATCAAAACTCATATCTGATGGGAGCTATCATTTATTAGGCTAATTTTAGAAGGTAACTAATTATATCACTATATTGATATGCTTGTATCTCTATGAATACTTATTGCTATGTAATATACTATATATCATTGGAAACAGTTTGAGAAGCACTTTCCAATACAAGTTTGATTGTGCAAGTCTATCCAGTTGTTCATGAGATATTAGCAAACAAATATTTTATAGTTACTGATGACCTGATATCTTAGTTGTTTGTTGTTGCTTTTGTACATCCTATATATTTGTGAGTAGCTCTTATTTAGGGCTTTACAGCACAACTTAGTTTGTGAAAATTGGTCTACTGGTTGTGAAGATACAAGCTGAATGAAGTTTGTGACAGATAATTCTATTTGCACAGTTGGGTTTTTCTTCCATGAATATCTTCCAAAGTTAAGTTTAAATAGGGTTCTTTCTGTAGCCACATGTTTTTTATTGTTATATTGGAATTCTACAGTTGCCAACCATTCTGTCCAATTGTCCTGTTAATAATTGATGTAATATTATAAGAATACTTTCACTTCTTGATTTATCCATTCCATTTGGCCATCTGTTTAGAAGTAGTATGCTATAGATAATGTTCTTCCAGTTCCCAATACCTTTGTTAAATTCTCTATGAATCATAAAGCAAATTGAGATCTCCTATTACTAATAATTTTTCATGGTACTCTATGTATTTTATCTTAATATATTTTAACAATTTCTTCTGATGAAACACTTGTTGTTGCCTTAAGTCATATTATCTTTTTAAATTAGTCCACTATAACTATAAATAGTGTCTTTTCCATTTGATCTTGGAAGTGGTCTGATAATATTGATACTAATTTTCTGCTATAGTCCTTTTGGTATATTTAGTGGATGAAGTTCTCTTATTTTTTTTTTGTTGTATTTTTTTTTGCTAGCATTTTATGTATCCTTGGACATATTTCTTAATATCTCCTTTGATTCCTGGCTACCAGCAATTTCTTTTAATCAACTCAAGCATTTGTTGTTGTTCTGAGTATCCTATATCTGCTGGATTATGATTTTCTTGTAGGATTTGCTCTCATATTCTTCTGTTATTTGGAATGTATATATTTTCTCTCAAGATTGACCATCTTTCTTCTCAAGTTCCTTTAGTACTTCCTGTTCTCTAGTATCATTCTTTTGTATTTCCTCTAGTAATATGGTTTCTTCTATCACTTGGTTTCTTTGTATCATTGTGACTTCTGCCATTATTTGTTGTCTTGACCATATTTCATTCTTGAGTATTTGAATGTCTTTGTTATCATTCTTGATATCCACCTGATCTTTTCTTGATAAAACATCAGCCTTGGTGTTTATTTTTTCTAGTACATAATATAGTATGAAGTTGTAACCTTGTAGCTTCAAATACTATCTTGCTTGTCTTCTATTGAGTTTGTGTGGTTTCCTGAAGCACTTGAGATTTTTTTGATCCATCCAAACTTCAAACTTTTCTGTGGTGTTCAATAAGTATTGTCTTTATTTTGTAAGGGCTTCTACTATGGCAAGTAGTTTTTTGTTGTAAATCTCATAGTCTTGTTCTGCAGATTGCATTGTCCTTAACAAGAATGTGATAGGTTTTCATTGTGAGTATGGGTTGACTTGTAATCTTCTTTTTTAACTCTTCAAATGCTTCTTAATGCTCTTTTTTTCTTGATGCTTCTTTTTTCATTTCTATTCCTTCTTTCCTTTGAGTTTGTTGAGGGGTTTTACCATATAACTAAAGTTCTTGATAAATATCCTGTAAAAGTTTGCAAACCTCAAGAAGTTTTTTACTTCTTTTATCTTGGTAGGAGCTTTCCATTTTGTAACTGCTTCTACTTTGTCATTCTCTATTTGTACCTCTTTTTGTCCAGCTACTACTTCTGGAATAGGAATTTCTTCAGTATCAAAGTTGCACTTTGACAATTTGAAACATAGGTTATGTTTCTTTGCTATTTTCAAAAATCAAATTGTTCTTTCTTCTAGTTCTTTCTTGGTTCTGGCTGGTATCACAAAGTCATTCATATAGTTTGCCAATACTCCTTCATATAATAACTCTCTGAAGATACTGTTCATCATCCTTTAGAACATTCCCAGTGAATTATAGAGTCCAAAGTATATTACTTTGAGTTCAAATAGTCCTTTGTTGGTTAAAAATACTACTTTCTATTCATTTCCTTCCTTGATTTGTATATTTTTATATTCCAAGATGAGATCTAGTTTATTGAAATACTTTGCCTTTTTTAATTTGTTGATAACCTCTTCTATTAAAGATAGTAGTGTCTTGTTCTTGATTGTGTACTGGTTCAATTTCCAGTACTAATCATAGTAATCCATCTTTCTTTAAAATATAAAAACATGGTGTTGCATATCTTGATTTGGATTCTATAATTAGCCCTACTTTCAACTGTTTATCTAGCCATTGGTTCAAAGATTCCTCTTCTTTGATTGTCATTGCATAGGCTTTTGCATTCATTTCTTAGTTATATTAAATTGATTTTGTGATCCTATTCTTATTGTTCTAGTAGTTTTTTAAACTTCTTTTTATTGAACAAGTATATGAAAGATCAAATATATTCTGGAAAATCCTCTGAGTATGTTGGATCTGGTTCTTTGTCTGTTTCCTGTTATTCATTATCTTGATTTTTCATTGTCTGTATCTATTTTGTTTTGAACATAATATTCTGATAACATGTTCTATATAATCTTGGGCATCTTATAAATTGTATCGTTTCTTTTTTCCAGTATACTTCTGGATTGTGTTTGACCAACCAGTCATGTCTCAAAAATATATCTGTACTATTTAGATCCATTACTTCTATATCAATTTGTTTCTTATATCTATTAATCTTAATCTTAAGTGGTACAATTCTTATTACTTCTCCATTCTTGGTACTATCTGCAATAAATACTTCAAAGAAAATTTCTGCTGGTTTCATTTTAATCCTTTCTTTCTTGTCTAATTGTTCATTTATTTCCATGTGTGTGTATTTAGAATTTACCAGTGTTTGGAGTTATAGTTTTTTTTCCATTCTTCATCTTGATCTTTACTTATATGTTTAGCTCTCTCTCTTTGTTGTTCCATTAATAGAGAATAACATATTGATTCTGAGCCTTAATTACAAAGGTCTTTTGTACCATGTCTACTCAGGACTATTTCCAAAACTCTCTTGCTTGTCATTAGTTTCTGCATCTGAATCTTCCTGAATGCTTCTGTTCTTCATCTTCTGTTCTAACCTATAGTCTTTGGTAATATATCCAATCTTCTCACATTTATAACACTTTTTAGTGTCTTATTCCTTCTTTAGTTTTTTATAATCTTTTGCTATATGTCTATATATATTGTAATTGAAGCACCTAGGCTTCCTATCCTTGTCAAAGTTATTTTTGGCTTCCACAATGTCCATAAATATTTCTTGTCCTCCATATGTTGTTCTTGATCCTATCCTATAGTCTTATCTTTCTTTTGTGAATTTATATTCTTGTCCAACTGAGGTAATTGCTACCTTTTATTCTTTGAGTATTTTAGAAGCTGCCATTGATGGGTATTCTAATATTGTCTTGATAATGTTCATTTGCACATTCTTTTTTAACAAAAAAATAACATGTAATTTGTCTATGTCAGCCTTTATGGCTAATACTTCAAACTCTATTACAAAGTCTACTATGTGTTTCTTTTCTTGCTTAAATATCTCAATCTTCTATTTGGCATCTGCTGCCTTGCTCTTGTTACTAAATATGGTCTTGATTTCTTATACAAATTCATCCTAATTTTGGGTTCTTGTTTCTTTGTCTAGCTTATTAAGCTTTTTCTAAGTATAAATTCTAGCTATGCTTCTTTTAAAATAAGCAAGAATTGCTGTAATCCTATTATCCATTTCCATGACTCAGTTACTTTTGAGAAATAATCACATCTCTCTCCACTAGTCTTCAAATTTTGTCCTATCCCTATTGAACCATCCTAGATCTAGGACCATACTTTTAGGCAATCCTATTTATATGTTGTTCTTGTTTGCTAGTGCTGTTGACATTTTATCTATATATTCTGTATTTTGTTCTGAGACTTCTTCTGTGATCTGCAAAGATTCTAATTGTTCTGACAATGCCTCTATCTCATATTCTTGATGTTGATCTATCCTACTATCTATAGGGTATGCTATAAGTATTATATGTCTTCTAATAGTTAAACTGTCAATTATTCCAGTAGTCTAACCACTATGCACTCTCTTTTTTGCAAGATGAGTCTGGTGATGCTTTACCAAATATTATAATCTTAGGCTTGGCTCAAGTTATAACTTAGACAAAAGTTTGAGTAAGAGTAGAGAAAAAAGTCAATTGGTAAATCATAAAAATACAGGAATGTATCTACATCTATATATATCTATTGACAGTGAGGTTAAAGCATGGTAAACATATGTTAATAATGTTATAAAGCATAAGAGAACAGAAAGGAAACAATGTCTACTATATAAGATACTGACTGAGACAATTTTAGCATAGCCAATTATTGCATCATGAAGATAAAACTCTCAACTCTATAGTCTATGCTATAGTCATATTATAGTATGCTAGAACACTAACAATTTTATTTTGCTTTTATCTATTTTTCTTGATTTAATATTTCTTTTTTTTTGATTTTCTTTTTATTTTGACAATTAAGAGGCATGTGACTGTGGTCATATGACATGTCACATGATATGATGTCATAGACCTAGACCTTGGAAGAAAGGACTAGAAGAATAACATCAGAGTACATGTATATGGCATAATATCCTTATAAAAGACATAAGATTGATATATAAACTATATATGGACATTAGAGTAGGGTTATTTATTGCTAGCATAGACCATGAGAACTTTGTATAAATAGTATAGAAATACAGGGGGGACTCCTTGTCAAGTTCTCTCGTAATCCCCACTTAATATCCTACTGAGAGATTTACTTATCATATTACTATTAGTCTTTGTGATTAGTTATTGCCACAACAAGTCATGTAGTAGACATAAGAAGGTAATTGTAATATAAACCAGAGTAACTTACTTAACAGTCTCTATTCCAGATAATTATCTTAGATAGTATATCTAGTATATAATTAGATAGTTTATACTATACTAACTTTATCCTGAAAATTGACTAAAACTAA